>Ga0209667_1002671_pt1 | contig 11549 bp, 17 predicted proteins | sample SaaInlV_165m_DNA_2_FD_184682 | JGI IMG/M metagenome (GOLD analysis project Ga0209667, IMG submission 184682) | Marine microbial communities from expanding oxygen minimum zones in the Saanich Inlet - Saanich Inlet SI037_S3LV_125m_DNA (SPAdes)... | ecosystem: Environmental > Aquatic > Marine >... | reverse complement strand
GTACTTTCTTGGCAAATATGACGAGGCAATCAAATGTTATGATGAATCAATCAAAATTGATCCAAATAATCCAATTGTATGGAACAACAAAGGTCTTGCGTTGTACTATCTTGGAAAGTATGAGGAAGCTATAACATCGTATGAGCATGCAATTACAATTGATCCCAGTGATGCTGATGCATGGAACAGTAAAGGTAACTCACTAGACGCCCTAAAGAAATACGAGGAGGCCATACTAGCGTATGAGCATGCAATTACAATTGATCCCAGTGATGCTGATGCATGGAACAGTAAAGGTAACTCATTAAACTCACTAGGTAAGAGGGATGAAGCAAAGAAATGCCTGGATAAAGCAAAAGAACTGGACGATATAGATTTTTGATGTGCGTTTAACGGATAAAAAAAGACGTGAGAAAATCTAGAGTTAATTTGATTTGTTAGGCTGAAAATCATAAACGAAAATCATCTATTTCATTTTTATCTGAAATTCAACTAATAATATCATGTCTGCAATAAATAATCAATCACAAAATACATCAAACAAAAATTTTGGTCTCATCATAGGAGCTATTGTGCTAGTAGCATTTTTGTTATTTGTGTATTTGATGGCATATACAGCACCAGAAGAAAAAACAGAGTTAGTCAAGGTAATAGCAATTACGGAAAACGGATGTATTGCTGAAACCTTAGATGGTTTTGCAGTAAAGATAGGTGATTGCTATGCACAACCAGGTCAATATGTTAATGCTCTAGTTGATCAAAAAACCAAAGAAAGAGCAGCATTAATGAATCCTACAAATTAATTTTTCATTTTTTCTTTATTTCAAATTTAAAATCTTAGAGCATTGAATTATTTTGAGAATTAATTGAAATGTGGATAATTATAATTCTGATTTCATTTTATCAGAAGCATATGTTGGAAGTAATGATGGTATCCAAGCATGAATGAACAATGCTACACTCATAGACATTGCTCGCCACCAATGAGAGACATAAGTTGTGTTATTTTCTTCAAGATGTTTCATAATACTAATATTTAAAAAATATAGTAATAACAGTTTCTAAACTATAATTTGAATCCATAGAGGTCAGTCTAAAGAGTTTCTAAAAATAATATTTCTTGATTGATTTTTTCCAACTCAAATTCTAATGAATTAATGGTAACCATAGAATTATCTACTTGCCAATCATGATTCTCTACTGCCCCAAGATATTTTTTATATTCTATTTGCAATTCTAATAATTCTGACAAGTATCGAGCATCATCAATGTGCATATTTTCATGCATAAAATAGGAAGTATTGTATTGGTCACTAATAATCATCATATAATTTAAAACCGCATCCTCATCAAATGTCTGATTTGAATTTTGGATTTCAATGCCTGCTAATGAAAATAACAAAAATCCAACTAATGAGGCAATTAATAACACTTCTTTGTGTTTTAGAATTTTTGATTTTAACACAGATTCCTTTTGAAATTCTTTAAAATCAATTACCACCATACAGTAGTTATGAAATACAGGTATTTCACAGCAGATCTGCTTATTTTGAGCAGATGTATTTTCTTATGCCAATAACGGAGATTAAAAAGATGAAAATATCTCACTCTAAAGGTAATTGGAAATAAAATGTAGAACCAAATCCTTGATGACTCTCCACCCACATTTTCCCACCAAATTCCCAAATTCCAATATTTTTACCTTTTAATTCATCAATGGAGTTAAGTTTGGATATTACTATATCAGCAAGACCTGATTCATCAAAAACATAAACAAATTGAGAGTCAATATAATTTGCATCAGTAAAAATTGTGTCAGCTAAAACTTCCAAACTACCATCAGAAACAAATCCTTTGGGGAATGCAAGTAAAGACTGAGATTCATCTAATAATGTAATATCAACATTAACATTATTTTTTTCAAAAATTCCTTTTTCTTGTGCAACATAAACAAAACCATATGGGGCCCAATCAGTAATGACAATGGTTAAAGGGTCAACATTAGACGTATTGAAAGAAAACAGGATAAAGAAAGTAATTAGTATCAGTGTCACCACAATTACAAGGGTAATTTTTCTCATCAATGAATATAGGGATTATTTCTAATATTTACTGGTTTAATGAAAACCAAGTTTGATAATTTTGTTTATGGTTTTTATGAGTTATTCATAAAATCTGTGAGCAACAAAATATTATGTTATTAAAATAAGATATTTTATTTCAAAGTTTATTGTCTATTCTCAGTAATCTTATCTAAAATCATCTGAACACAGTCATGGCAAATTACTGATTTTTCATCCATGATACGAATTATCTCATTATCTTGAAAATCTGAATTAAACGTAGCACCAATGACTATTTTATTACTCCACACATCATAATCGCCTTTGAGTTTTGAGCAGGATATACAATTCAACATTATACACCATCATCTAATTAGAATAACCAACAGTTTTCATGCCAAAACAAGCCTTTCCACCCTTACTCCAGCATTTACAAGAACAAGAAACTGCTAATCCAGTTTCTGTATCTTTGAGTACTTTATGAAAAACACCCTCTCTGATTTTTGATTCAATTGATATTGTCTCATATCTATCAGGGTCAGAGTTTTCCAATATTGGTAGTAAATAATCAATCACTAAAAGTTATTCCATAGTTCATATTGATATGAATTAGCAAATTTTCATGAATTTATTCAAAAAAAAGATGGAAGAGCCTACTCTAGTTTGTAGAATATGTGAAATGGAATTTACTGATCCTCAACGAACAATGAGACATATGGTTAAAGCACATTCAAAACCGCAAAAAACAAAGAAATAAGATTTTTTTAAAAATATTTTAATTTAACTAAAGCGAGATTGAAAGAGCTGAAGAGGCCCTTCCAATCTCATGAAGAATGGAGAGTTCCGTTCTTCAAATTGCGTTTGACTACCCGATTTGGTAATCGCGATTTTTGGAATCACGCAAACTAGATACCAGCATAGTAATGTAAAAACTAACGATTTTGTAATACTCAAGGAGTTATTGCAATTTTTTGCTCAATGGCATATCCATCACATGAACATTCTTTACAAGTAGTAATTGAAAAAGTGAAATTCTTTGTGTATTTCATTTTATGCTCTGATTCAGAGTGTCCACAATCACAAAGATGCCCATTTTCCATGTTATTCCACTAATTTCTCAATCTCTTTTTCTAATTCTTTCATGATCGAGTCATCAAGTGAGGACATTACTTGGCTAAATAATTCATGCATACATTACAGAGACATTAATTTTCACTTAAGGAATAGTTTGATCAAAGTACACAGAATCTAAGATTTTGCAATATCAAAATCTTCACGACCATTACCAAATCTTTGTTTGATGATTTTCACACGATGTTTTTTGCCTTTTAGAATATCTTGTGCTAGCTGGGTGGGCTTGCCATCCTCATAAAATTTGGCCACAATCATCTTTCGTGATGTGTAAAAATCAGAAACCCCATCAAATTCCTCCTCAATAGTGATATTTACCTCAAAAATAGTCTCTTTTCCTACTTTTCTCTCCACACTAGATACAAAAATTATAGTGAATACCCCTTTATCATCTAATTTTGATAATGAAGCTTCTGTCATGTATAACAAAATATCTAATCTAATTTATCTCAATCATTAATTGGATTTCTTTTTCAAAACTACAAACCATGATTTTGGATAAAAATCCATAGAACCACGAAATTCACTGGCAATAATTTTTACAATGTCAAAATACACATCAAAAGAATCCATTATTTCTTGTTTTGAGAGTTTATGAGGCATGTCATTATCTGGCAAATTTTTTTCCTCAATACTCATGCATTTTAGAAATAAAATCCCATTATCATTTAAAATTCTTGTAATTTGCTTTACATACAGAGGTCTTTGAGATTCATCAAAGATATGAAAAATTCCCCTATCTAAAATAAAATCAAATGTATCATCTGCAAGTTTTGAATCTAAAATATCATCTACTAGGAAATTAATTTCATTTGATAATTTTTGGGTTTTCTCTATTGCACTTTTAGAGATATCAGTTCCAGTTACCTTGAAATCATATTTTGATAATTGTAATGCTTGTGTTCCAGGACCAGTACCTAAATCCAAGAAATTGCCTACATTGTAATTATTTGTTTTAATTTCATCCTCCAAATCATGATCTAAGTTTTTTTCATACCAAGGCATTACCTCAACTTTTGTTTTCTGATAATATTCATCCCAACCAGGAAAAGTTTCTTTGAAATTCTCAAATTCTTTGTCAGACATGTGTTAAAATGTTAAATTAGCAGTCATAAAGAATTCGAATCTAGGATACTAATCCATAGGTGTAAAACTCTTAAAGTAATTTTTTCACACAATAAATCTTGGTATCAAGAATTATCATAATTGTATTGATTACAGCACTGGTAGGCTCAATTTTGCAGACATGGGGAGGTAGTTGGGATATTACAAATCACCAATTAGGCGCACCTGAGTCATTTTTCACACCATCACACGCAATTCTATACACTGGAGTTGGAATTGGTTTGATTTGTGCAATAATCTCAACTACAGTCATTCTCAGAGATAAAGAAATTTTAAAAAAATCATTTTCTCTAGGTTTGAAATTAATTATTCTTGGTGCAGTATTGCAGATAATTGCAGGCCCAGGAGATTATTATTGGCACGAAATATTTGGAATAGATGGATTACTTAGTCCAACTCATCTCACACTAATTACAGGAATTTTAATTCAATCAACTGGAATAGTAATTGGGCTAGCTAGATTAGTTCCATATAATTTCAAAGCAACAAAGCCATCATTGACTTTAGCATTTGGAGTATTGTGGTTTATTACAATAGGATTCATTTTCCAATTTACATTACCGATTTCTACAGGTGATACAATGGATTTAGATCCTGATCCATATGTAGCAGTAATTATTGCTGCAAGTACAATGCCATTTTTTAGTGTCCTAATCTTTTGGTCATCAGCTAAAACAATAGCAAAGTTTGGCGGTGCAAGTCTAGTAACTCTAGTATTCATTGTACTAAATGTGACATCAAATATTATCCCAGCAGAACATCTATGGGTGTTCTTACCATGGTTTGCAATACCAATGATTTTAGCAATTTCAAGTGATGTATTAATTTCAAAGAAAATTAAAGTTGGTGAAAATATTGCAGGTGCAATGATTGGTTCGGTATTTTTGATTTTTAGTATGCCGCTAATTGGTATGACATTTATTCAATTTTACATATTTAGTGGAGTTTCAGGGTACAATCTACTACCAGAATTTACAGACACATTACTAGTAATTTTAGGTGCAATGAGTATTCCAGGTGCAATAGTTGGGGTAATTTCAGTAAAATTTGCAAAAAAGAAAATATCAATTCCAAAAATTGTAATGTAAATTTGAATTCCCAAAGACTTGAACCAAAATTGAGACAATAAAGTATTAGAATTTCTTTTCTCTATGTAATTTCTCAAAGATCGATGTCCATTCTTTGAATTTTTCAGGTTCTTCGAGATTTATTATCTGTAAGAGATTCAATGTTTCATCAATTAGTTTGGCAAGTCGTCTTTGTGCTCTATCATAAAGATCATCTTTTTGTTTTTTCCATTCTTGTAATTCCTTGTTAAAAAAATCAATTCGACTAAGTTTGTAATTAATCTCACCTTCCAAGATTTTCAAAGATTCAGATTTCATGTTTCATTACTCTTTATGATTTTCTTTTAAACAAGAATCACAGATACAAGTTACCATCAAAGAAGTATTATTACAATCACATTTTTCACACATACATCCAATCACATCCATGACTGTAAATAATATTTATTTTCAAGGGATATATCTCGCGGTTAATTATCAAATTTGAAAAAAACCCTAAATGACCAAATACTTGTTTGAGGATTAAAATGATATAATTTTAATCAACAGGAATTATGCTAGATTCTTTGTAAATGAAAGAGAAGACTGTTCAAACCCCAAATGCTCATAGAATTGATGAGATTCTTTTCGTTGATTCCCAGATTCTAGTCTGATTCTATGACATTTTTTCTCTTTTGCAATAGTCATACAAGAAGAAATTAGTTTTTTGCCTACTCCTTGGGTACGATATGTTTCAAGAACAATTAATTCTGGAATGTATGTCTCCAAAGTATTCTGATTCAGTCGTGACAAAAATATCATACTTAACATACCAATGATTTTCACATCATCAAGTACTGCAACAAGAATTTTTTTATCTGAATCTGTTAGATATTTTGTTACTAGTTTTCTAAATGTCTCAACATCAGAGTCTTTTTGTGGTTTAGGACGTCCTAAATCATATAACAATCCAAGAATAATTGGAATGTCTTTCTCAGATGCATCTCTAATTATCACATTATCCATAATCAAATAACGCTATCATGACTTAAGAATTGAATCTCTATGAATATTTCATTTTCCTAAAAACAACTGCACTGCAGTCACATATGATAAATATAAAAAATCAGTAATGAGTATGATGACAAATTCGACAGCAATAGTAATTGCAGGAATTATTGTTGGAGTAGTTGCAATTTCAGGAATAATGGTTTATGCAACAGCTAACCAACAAAATTTCCTCCAAGAAGGTTCAGAATTAGCACCAGCTGCTAAACAAGGATCATTTGCATCCCCTTCAGGATTGGGAGCAGACTTGAATAAAGAGCAATGGCACGAAGATCCATATGCAGATGAAGCAGCAAAAGTTAAAGCTGAATTTTACAAAAACAATGATGGATAATCTAAGATAGATTATTTTTTCATTTTATTTTATTTTACTAGTAAAAAATTATCTTTTCATTTGAATGAGATAGTTTTCTTTTCCTTTTCTACTTCTAGGTAAACATCGTAACTGTCTATTGCAGCACGGGCACGAATTTCCCTCATGGTTCAAAAATACCTCGCAAAAATTACATCTTTTTTGTCCTGCAGCATATCGCCCTATCTGAGATGGCTTTAGGGCCTTGAAGTTTTTACATTTACCAATACAATAAGTCATAATTTAAAAAATAAATTCGCAGAAGATAAAAGATATGATTGCACTGCATGGCGATGCATACGCTTGGAGTCAAAAGTTTAGTTAATTCCTGAATTATTTTTTATTTAATTCCCCAAAGGTTTGAATATTTAGGAGGAAATAGGGGTAAAATCAATCTAGTCAATATTGATCAAGCGATCAAAAATTAATTTTTACTTTCAATGCTAAATCAATACTACTAATCATTACATATGAAAAAATCAATTGAAGAAATAACAGTTTTAGAAAAACCAATTCAAGACAGACTACGACAAGCAAGTCACATAACAGTGGAATCAGCCCTTAGAAACAAAGTGAATTTGAATATTTCATGGTATAATATTCACGGAGAGCAACAAAATCAAAAATATACTATTGCTGCAGGAACAATGATAGAATTTTAACTCTTTTTCTATTTTTATAAAATGAGAAAAATTATCATCCCCAAACCATAGGTACCAAAAATACGATCATTATAGTAATTATCGGAATACAAATGAGATCAAAAGGCAATCCATAACGAACCATTTGTTTTATGGAAACATATCCGCTTCCAATAGCAATTGCATTTGGCGGAGTGCCAACGGGCATCATAAATCCATAACTTGTAGCAAATGCAACAGGGGCCATTAGTAAAATAGGGTCAAGCTCAGTTGTTGCACCCAATACGGCCATTATCGGCAACAACAATGCAGCTACTGCAGTGTTACTCATGAGTTCACTAGTGAGCATTGTAATTGTAACAATTACAAGTACTATCAAGAAATAATCCAATTCTCCCAAAAACAATAACTTGTCTGCTATCCACATATCAAGTCCTGTTGCAGTAAAACCACTAGCCAAGGCCAAACCTCCTCCTATCAACAGTAAAACACCCCATGGGATTTTTCTTGCAGTTCTCAAATCAAGTAAGCGCTGTCTCTTGAATCCTGAAGGTAAAATCAGCAGAGCTGCAACAGATACCAAAACAACCACATGATCCCCTACAAAAGGAACCAAATCTTTCCAAAATAGACCACGAGTAATCCATGCAATTGCAGTTGCTGCAAATATTACCAGAACAATTTTTTCATTTTTACTCCAGTTACCAAGATTTCTTAATTCTTCAGTGATAATGTTTTTGTCTTTTAGTATGGGTTTTTTGTTATCTAGTTTTGCTGAAGTTGTCATGTATATCCATAATATTACAAGTGAAACAACACTAATTGGAACTCCAACTAACATCCAATCAAAGAAAATAATCTCCACTCCTCCAATAGATTCACCCAGAGATGCAAAGAGTACATTGGGTGCTGTACCAATCATAGTGGATAATCCTCCTAAACTTGCAGCATATGCAACAGATAGTATCAAACATGTTGCAAATCTTTTTTTCTGTGTAACATCTACTTGTGATATCACGGCAATTGCAATTGGAAGAATTAACAAAGTAGTTGCAGTGTTTGTAATCCATGCACTCATACATCCTGTAACAATAATGAATCCCAAAATGATATTTTTTGGTTTTGTTCCAACAATTTTTAGAGTATTAAATGCAAATCGCTTGTGAAGATTTACTTTCTCTATTGTCTTTGCAAGTAAGAATCCACCCATTAGTAAGAATACCAACTTGTCACCGTATGCAGAAATTACTTTGTCAATGTCTGCAACATTAAGCAGTGGAAATACAAACAATGGAATTGATGCAGTAACATAAAATGGAATGGTCTCAGTTGCCCACCATATTGCCATCCATACAGATAATCCTAAAACAAGTTTGGCCTCAAATGCTAATCCATCAATCGGATAAAATAGGATAATAGTAAATAGAATTGGAGATAATACAAATCCGGTAATTCGGAGTTTGCTTTGTAATGGACTCCAATTGTTAAAATAATTCATTGTCACTATTCATTTCTGAATTATCATCTATACTTTTTCTAAAGAAATTTCCACACCTTAGGCATGAGGAATCATTTTTTTCTATTAATTATTTTTTTAATTATAGCCACAACTGCTACAATCCCAATACTAATTCCAAGGATCAAATGGATAGGCTCATAGGAAAATAGTTGGTCATTTGTGAAAAAAAGAGGAATATTGTAAAACATATTAAAAATTACTACCAATCAGCCATATTATTCTAAAGATTTAGGCAAAATGATTGTAAAAGTTTGAGTGTTGTTTGCAGCAAAAATCTTACCACCATGAGTAATTATGATGTTTTTGCAACTAGCAACCAGTCTTGAAGAAAAATATATTATCGATTTTGACGTATTAATAGTCTGAAATATCAATTATTCCAACATGCAATCGAAAGGAGAAAAATATGAAATTATATAAAAAAATATTAATAATTTTTATTGTTTTAAACATCGGAATTGTTAGTTCTGTTTCATTATTTTTAATGACAGGATTTCAAGATGTAGTTATTGATAATGAACTTGAATCCAAAACTATTGAAATAATTGAGAAGAAACAAAAAATTGAAAGTTTTGTTGAATCAAAATCAGAAAAAATAAAATTAGTTTCAACTCTTGCAGAAGTTCAAGGATTTTTAAAATTTATTGAATATGGAAAGTCTGATAATTTTAATTATGCTGAAGATGAATGGATAAATTTACTTCAAAATCAATTTAGAAATATTTCAAATACTGATGCAGATTTGCAGCAAATCAGAATGTTTGATAAAGAAGGATCTGAATTATTTAAATTAAATATTTCAGATGGAGAATTTTTTACTTCATTTAAATCTGAACAATTAGATAAAGATCAAAAATATTATTTTGATAATTCATTGTTTGATGATTCAGTTTCAGTTTCAAATATTATTTTAAACACTGAAAATGGCAGGATATTATCACCTCACACTCCAGTAATGACTTTTGTCACACCTGTATCTGATGGTAGTGGAGTACAGATGGGGTTATTGGTTTTAACATATGATGTTTCAGAACTATTGTCATCAGTTGAACAATCATCAGTTGGGAATATGATCATGATTAATCAAGATGGAAACATTATCCAACATAATGATAAAAGCAAAATTTTTGGCAAACAGTTGGGAACAGGATTTAATTATTTTGTAGATTTTGATGATTTAAAAAATTCAATGTTGAAAAACGATTTTGGTCATACAGTTGATGATAATTCTTTGTATAAAGTTTGGAACAAAGTACCTCATCCATCTCAAGCAGGAAAATATTGGGTTTTAATTTATGAAATTAAAGACACTGAACTGTATACTCCAATTACATCAATTATGCTCAATTCGTTGTATATTGTGGGAATAATCATGGGTATTACCACAGTAATTACATGGATGGTATCAAAACATGTTTCAAAACCAATAAAATTACTTACTGAGCGAATCCACAAAGCAGAAAAAGGTGAATTAAACACTGAAATTGAAATTAAAGGTAATGATGAAATTGCAAAAATCAATTTAGCATTTAATGATTTAGTCAATACATTACAGGATTCTAAAAAGACAGTAGAGCAGCAAGAAATCAAATTAAAAAAGCAATTAAATGATTTGAAATTTTTGAAAAAATCACTAAACGAATCCACTTATTTTGCAACATCAGACATTAATGGAAATTTTACATATGTTAATGAAAGATTTTGTAAAAATACACAATACACTAGTTCTGAGTTAGTTGGAAATAATCCTAGAATTTTAAAATCAGGAACACATGATCAAGTATTTTATAAAAAAATGTGGGACCATTTATTGAGTGGACGTGTTTGGATTGGGGATATTAATAATAAAAGAAAAGACGGTTCAATGTATTGGGTTAAAGAAATTTTAATTCCAAAAAAAGACATTGATGGAAAAGTAATTGAATTCATCATTATTCAAACAGACATTACTCATCAAAAAACAAATGAATCTGATTTATCTACGTCATTGAATTATTTAACAAAATCACAAGAATTACAAAATGAATTCTTGGAAACTTTTTTCAAAGAATTACCAATTCCTGTTGATTCAATTAGAAAACTCTGTAGGACTCTAAAATATGATGAATTAGGAGATAGATTAAATGAAGATCAACGTAAAAATGTCAATGCAATTTATGAGAATACCAAAAAAATTGATTTCATCTTAGAGGAGTTTCTAGGTATGTTTAAACCAAATTCTAAAAAAGAAACTACTCAAAATTAAATAAAATAGCACATTTGTATTTAGAAATTTTGATAACCAAGATCATTTAGAAAATCAAGGAAATAAACAAATTAATTTATTCTATCACGTAGTTGATGACAATCACAAGTACAACCTTTATGACATTTTATCCTCTTACAGTCTGAACAAATTTTCTTATTCCAATATGGTGTTGTATTCATTTTGATATTTTTTAATTATAAGGGCTATAATTTGAATAAATTTTAACCATTGAATGAAAATACATGTCTCGCATATCATCCTCAACACAAACTGCTAGTAAATTAACAATATCTGTTGCAGTTATGATTCCAACTACTTTGTCATTATCAATTACAGGTAATTTTCTGACTCCCACC
>Ga0209667_1002663_pt1 | contig 11559 bp, 10 predicted proteins | sample SaaInlV_165m_DNA_2_FD_184682 | JGI IMG/M metagenome (GOLD analysis project Ga0209667, IMG submission 184682) | Marine microbial communities from expanding oxygen minimum zones in the Saanich Inlet - Saanich Inlet SI037_S3LV_125m_DNA (SPAdes)... | ecosystem: Environmental > Aquatic > Marine >... | reverse complement strand
GTGAAATATCATTTACTGTCATTTTTATCTCATGTTCATTAAAAAGATCAAATGACTTTGGTATGTAAAATTCTGCATGAACAAATGGAATTTTTTCAATAAAATCAGGATTCCAATTAAAAGGCATTAATGCAGTAAGTTTTTTGGTTCTTGAATCAAAAGAAAATTCATTTATTCTATCAAAATATGTAGCAAACATAAAGTCAAATGATTTATCATCAAAATTTACTTCAAATGGAATGTATTCTCCAATAGTTAGTAAAGTTTCAAAAGTTGAATTTTTAGAAATAGATTTAGAATTAATTTCCAAAATAGATACATCAACTTGAATCAAACCACCATGAAGAAATACAGGAGTATGAATTTCAAGAGGTCCATTTACAGAGCCAATCCAGGCACCATTATCATCAGAATTACCTAAAAAAAGAACATCAGAGTCAGGAAATATTACAGCATGAAAAGAATCATCAGGAGAATATGCATTAAAAGATAATATTTGATGACCAGTTTGAGCATCAAAAATTTTAACATCATATTTTACATTTGAAACTAGTGTATTTTGATCATCATTGATAGTGGAAATTTTAAATCCAATGCTTGACTCATTTCCTGAAAGTACATCAGGTGTTGTTTGAACTTTAACTTTGAAAAAAGAATCATTAAAAAATAAAACATCACTTTCAACAGTTCCCAAACCATGAGCATATACAATTTCAGTAGAACCTGCAATTATAATTAGAACAACAATTATTGAAAAAAGTTTTAATAAAAACATATTTTGAATCTATTCAAAAAACAATTAAGGCGTTATCATACCTACTTGATAATCAAACACAAAGGAATGTGCGCGAATATCTACATCATCATCGTTTGAGTACGGACCACCAATTAATCCATTATGATCTTTAGGTAATGTTTTATCAGTATATTCAACATAAATTGAGTCACCATCACTTACTCGTAGTTTTTTCAAACCACTTGATGAATCATCATAAGTAACAAAGAATTCACCTTTCAACAAGTCAACATAATGACCATGAATTCGTCCCACCCAATCTTCAGGTAGATTACCCTCAATAAATGCAGTATTTTTACCTACAACTTGTTTTACAATTGCTTCAGGGGCAACTTGAAATGAAAAATCTATTTTTGAATCAGTATCAAAAATATTTGTAATTACAATTTTTGCAGTTCCTCTTTCATCAAATCTGATTGATTCAACTGCATGACCATCATCAGCAAATTGTTCTGCTCTAGTTTCCAATAATTCACCATTAAGCCAAATCTCCATACCATATGCTAAATGAGTTTGATGGATATCAGTAAGTCCATCATGAACCATCAAATTAATTGAATAGTCTTTATCGATTCCTATTACTCCACCGGGATTCCACCAAAAGTATGCTTTGTGCTCACCATCAGATGTGTATTTTGTTAAAGAGGAGGATGCAGGTTCAGATAATTGATATTCAACACCATCATATTCTACTTGTTGACCATGATCATGGTTGGGTGTGAATTGTACTGGAACATAAATTCCTGCAGAATCACTATCAGACCAAGCCCTCAAGTAATAAGTGTGGAATTTGGCATGATGATTCCATAAATCAGCATCATGTAGTTTGAATGTAATTGGTTCACCTACACTGAATTGTTCTTTGTCAAATTCAATCTCCCCTAATCTCCAATCCCATGTTGCAGATTTTACAATGTGAATATCTTCATTGGCTTCCCACGAAACAGTTACTGCACCATTTTGGAAATCAGTTTTTAGTTTTACAGCCCAATCATGAGAACTGTGATCAATACCAGCAGGTGTTGTGGTACACATCTCCATCATCCCCATCATCATACATGATGTTGAACCTGTAGAATAATTATTCATGTTCATCCCCATGGGTTTTACTGTAACACCATTTTCTTCATAGACTTTTTTTGACATTTGTCCTGTCAATTTTACAACACCCATAAAGAGTCCAGTATTAGGTCCAGTTTCAGAAAATACAACATTATCAGAATTAGAATCTCTTGTAGATACTTTGATGTTTCCGCCATTATTGCCTTTCCCTATATTGTCAATTTTGTTATCATCAAAATTCCATCCAGGGGCATAAATTAACACATTAACTCTATCAGTCCAAGTATATCCTTCGTATCGTTCATTACAGTCTTGTAATGTCATTGCAGGATTTTCACAAAATTTCATAATAATTCCAGGAGATTTGTAAGTATTACTAAAAGCATCGACTTCATTAACAAGTAGTGGAACAGACATAGCAAAACTAGCAATGACTGCAATTACAACAACATGTAATATCTTCATCAATCTAATTTTTAACAAATTTACATATAATCAATGAGGTACATTCGATGGATGTACCAATAAGACATTAATGAAAAAATGTGAAATTAATTAACTTGAAGAAATTAATTTAGCAAGATATTATAAAATAAGCATTAGAAAAAGTAAATTTCAAAAATATATTATTAAAATTATCTGAAATCAAAGAAGTTAATATTATTATTGTTCAAGAACAAAAATACTGAACTAAATAAAAATACAAATTTTATCATAATATATTTTTTGAACTAAACTAATTTTGTTAATTTATTTTAAATGTGAAATTATCATAATTTAAAAATAAAAAAATTAACTACTAATTAAAGTAGAAAATTTATGGAGTTTTTTCTATTTGTATTTTTTGCGTTACTGATTTTAAGTTAGACATTCTCAACGTATTGTGATGTATGGATATCCACTAGATGCAGATGTAGTACCAACAATATCAAGAGTGTGGGATTTAGACCATGATTCACCATTAGGACCAATTGCAGGCAAGGTTGTATCTACATATTTGACATATAGAGTGTCGCCTTCTTGAGCATACAAATTACGTCCATTTGATTTATCATCACTTTGGATGTTGAAATGGTATGGTTTGTTAGATTTCCAATTTGCATCTTGTGTGGCATCAATTAGAATACCTGCCAGGTCACTATCAGACCAAACTTTAAAGTTCAAATCCACTTTATCTTTAGGAATATCTGACATATCTTTATCTGTGAACATAAATTCCACAACACCATCTATAGGATATTCATCTTCTAGAAATTCAATTGTAGCAACATTCCAACCATATGTTAGAGTGTTACTTACAGTGTCATTGCTTTCTGAGTTATATTCCCAATTGACAGTAACTGCACCAGATCTACCAGTTTCAATTTTTGCATATTCATCAAATGGAGAGTTTTTACAGCTAGTGCCACCAAGTCCAGTTTCTTTAACACCATCATTGTTCATATCATGATCCATTCCACTTAGTTTTAGACGTCCATAAAATACTCCTGTGTTAGTTCCAGTTTCAACTAGTCCTTTAGAATCACTATCATTGCAAAAATCTAATTCAAAATAACCAGAATCTGAACGAGATGCAATTGTAAGTGCAGATTCTGCAGTATGTCCAATTGAATCTCGTTTATTAGAATCAATATTCCAACCAGGAGCATAAATCATAACAGTTACTTTTCCAAACCAACCAGCATCACCTGTAATTTGATTATCTAGACAAGTTTTTAGATCTTTAGCACTACCACAAAAGTAAATTTTTGGTTCCACATTGTAATTCTTTTTAACAAATGATATTCCGTCTTTTGTAGATTTTTCAGTTCCTACTGGAAAAGTAAAATCAACTTGTTGAGAAGATGAATTGATATCAGATACTATTAGATTTAACATTCCAGGACTATCAAAAGAAATTGTTTTTGTAATTACTCCCGATGTAGATAAAACAGTATCACGGATTATTCCATCTTTTACAATTTCAAAATTAAATGATACATCATCAATATTTTTCTGGCTCATACCTTCACGTATTTCAAAATTAAAGAGATAATCAATTCCAAGTTCAATAGGTCCTGTTGGTTGCCAGGACATACCAATATCATATTCCCCATCAGATGTAATTTTTCTCAAATTACCATCATCAACTGCAGCATATACAGATAGTGGTACAAAAGCAACCATTACTGTTGCAAATAAGATCAGTAACGAAGTTTTCCAAGTCATTGTAAAATGTTATTTTGATTATCTATTATACCCTGGAGAACATTTGTTAAAGATAAAACATAACGATATTCCCAATACATGTTACAAACTTATGTAATAATAAATTAAAATAACAAATAAAATTACAAAGGAAAAATAAAAAATAATTTTTGTAAATCGACATATTCATGAATGTACCAATTCATTATTAATACTTGAAAATTTTAAAAAAAGATATGAAAATAATTTTTATGATATTTTTAGCTTTAATCTTATTTTCATTTGAACAAATTTCATTTGGGGAAATAGAAACAGAGACAATCAAATTAAAAAAATTATTGCCAACTGAAGAAAAACTTGAGGAAATCACACATAGAACCATTTGGAAATATATCGATAAACAAGTAAGTTCAAATGAAGAATTGGGCATTACTCAATCGATCCAAGTTTTACTCAGAGATGTTAGTAGAATATATGATCCAATCATAAATAAATATAAAATTCCCACAATACAAATTGAAATTATAGAATATCAAGATGATAAAAAATTAACAGATTATTTGAATTCAACAAAAAATATCAATTTAGAAAAAATATATGAAAATTCATATTTACAAGGCGCCCCAACTAAAAATTCAAAATGTATGTTTAATTATTTTGAGGAGGGTGCAATTACCATTTGTAAAACAAATGAATATGTCATTCAAAGCACAATTTTTGATAAATATCAAGAGCATTTTGGGTATGATCAAAAAGAATTACAACTAAAACAAGAGGAAATAACAACAAGAATAGTAGAAGAAATTCTAAAAACAATTGATGAAAAAAATGGTGTTAATAATGATTATAAATTATATAAAATTTTAGAATCAACTGTGAAAAGTAAAGAAATGGATAGTAAACAAAATAAAATAATAGATATGGAGAAAGATAAGAAATATGGAATTCAAAAAATTTTGTGTATTAAAGATGAATTTGGATTAATTACTATTTCAGGTCAATTCAACAACAATGAAATTAAAAAAGGAAAAATTACTTTAGAAATACAATTTTTAGATAGTGATCAAAAAGTAATTGCAAAAAATACTACAAATTTACTAGATATTGGTGAATTTGAAACTAAAAAATTCTTAGGAAATACAAAAATCAATAAAACATATTCTACTTGTACAATTAAAATAAGTAATTAAGAAATAGATTTTAAAAAAGAATCTAATGCTTTTATGAATTCTTTTTGTGTAGATTTGTGTTTTACAAATTCAACTTGACCACATAGTAAAAGCCACCTATTTACATCATCAACATTATCAACATCATGTTTTTTAAGTTGAATTATGATTTCAGTAGTCACATCCAAGTTAATTTTCAATTTATGAGAATAATAGTATCTAATTGCTTGACTAAATTTTTCAAAAGCGTATTTAGGAGAACCATTATCAAATAGTTCTTTGGATAATTGAATCATATTATTGGTATTCTCCACATAATTAATTGATGGAGATACTGTTACAAGTGGTAATGTATGCTTAACTAACGATTTTCGATATAACAGATAACCAAAAACTATTAATCCTAAAACTGTGAATATTGAAATTAAAATTATGTTCTCATATGTTTTATTAATTTCTAATAGTTTTTGGGGCTTATCCAAGGAATCAATTACATGTTGAGTATTTTCAAATTTAGTGTTTACAAATTGAAAGTTATCAAATAAATTATTAGTAACAGTATTTGTTAGATCGGGACTTGGGTTAATAGAAATTTCTAGTTGCCTAGATAAAATTGAATTATATGCATTTATTGTTTGTTCAGATAATTTACGAATCATTTCATCATTCGTTATTTTTGAATCAGGTTTAACATAATTGGGAAGTAATTCTCGTAGATCCCCTAAACCACCATGATCATTTTGAATTTTTGCTGCGGTTGCTCTAATTTCATCATATTTTGTTGGAGAAAAGGCATTGTTAGGAATAGATTCTAAATCATCTAAAGAATACCCACGTTCAATTAAAAAATACTCTAAATTTGAATTAATATATGAATCACGACTCATTCCATGTGATTGATATTTTTGTTCTTTAACAGGATCAAGTAAAGCTTCTGCAAGTTCAACATATCCATCAGAATATCGATCCAAATATTTAATCATATGAAAAAAATTATCTTGATTAATTTCTCTTTGTTCAATTAAAATTTGATTAAGTAATTGACCTTCTTTGGAATCAATAGTTATTTCATTATCTCCAATCATGTATCCACTATTAGTAATAAAATTATCATGAATGTCAGTAATAATGTCATTATTAGATGATGTAAAATTATCAAGTTGTTGATTAGTAATTGATGTATGGGCAGAAGAGGATTCAGATGTTAAAATTTTAGTCTGTCCTTCAATAATCCAATCAATTTCTAAATCATCAGATTCAGCAAATACAAAATTTGTTAAAAAAATAGGTAGTAAAAATATGAGAAAAATAAAACGGACCAAGAATATTCATTTTTTGAAAATAGATTTAATAAAATAAACATTATCATGTAACAGTAAATGAACTAAATACATCAATTCAAAAATTTAAAAAAAGGGTTATTTGAGATTAATTAAGATGAATGATACGTTTACAATTTCAGATAAAAATATTCAAGAATTAACAGATATTTCAGCAAAATATTCAAAAATAATTTCAGATGTAATTACAGAGGCACAAAAAAATATCATAGGTCAAGAAGATGTTATTAAAAAAATTATAATTTCAATAATTTCAGGAGGTCATGTATTATTAGAAAGTGTGCCTGGGTTAGCTAAAACTCTAATGATAAAAACAATGGCAGATATCTTTAGTGTAAATAATGCAAGAATACAATTTACCCCCGATTTACTTCCTGCAGATATTTTAGGAACAAAAATTTATAAGAATAATTCTGGAACATTTGAAATTCAAAAAGGGCCTATTTTTCATAATTTCATATTAGCTGATGAGATCAATAGAGCACCACCAAAAGTACAATCTGCATTGTTAGAATCAATGCAAGAAAAACAAGTAAGCATTCATGGAGAAACTTTTCAATTAAATGAACCATTTTTGGTACTTGCAACTCAAAATCCCATTGAAAATGAAGGAACGTATAAACTTCCAGAAGCTCAAGTGGATAGATTTGCATTAAAAATTAAAATTAATTATCCCACAAAAGATCAAGAAATAAAAATTATTGAAAGAAACACATCAAATGTAGAAATAAAAATAAATCCAATAGTAAAATCAAAAGAAATACTTGAAATGCAAAGATTTAATGAAAAAATTTATGCAGATAATGTAATTTTGAAATATGTTACTAACATTGTAGATGCAACAAGAAATCCTAGCAAATATGAATTAGATTTAGAAAATATAATTGAATTTGGGGCATCACCACGAGCCTCAATTTGGTTAATAAAAACAGCAAAAGCAAATGCAATGATTAATGGTAGAGGGTATGTGATTCCGGAAGATATCAAACAAGTGGTTCATGAAGTTTTACGTCATAGATTAATTCTAACGTTTGAAGCTGAAGCAGATGAAATAAATTCAGATACAGTAATTGATAGAATTCTTGAAAAAGTTACATCACCATAAAAATGAGTGAAATTTCAAAATTACTACAACAGATAAAAAATCTGCAAATTCAAACAAAAGATCTTGTTGAAAGTATGGAATCGGGAGCATATAATTCAAAATTTAGGGGCGGCGGAATAGAATTTTCAGAAGTTAGAGAATACATGCCAGGAGATGATGTCAAAAGAATTGACTGGAATGTATCAGCTAGGCACAATAATTTGTTTGTTAAAGAATTCGTTGAAGAAAATGAACTTAATGTTTATCTCATTTTGGATTTATCTGCAAGTAATAATTTTGGATTTATGAAATCAAAATTAGATTTGAGTTTTGAAGTTGCAGTATCCTTGATGTTTTTAGCATTAAAAAATAATGATAAAATAGGATTAGGAATATTTACAGATAGTTTAGAAAAATTTATTCCTTCTAAAAAAGGAAAAAAACAAGTATTAAGAATTCTCAAACAAATGATTGAACATAAACCTAAAAGTAAGAAAACAGACATAATGAAATCACTATCCACATTAAAAAATAAATTAAAAAGAAAAAGTGTAATATACATTGTTTCAGATTTTATTTCAGAATCATATGAAAAACCATTAAAATTTCTAAAATTACATCATCAAGTTATTTTAATAAATATTTCAGACATAAGAGAAAAAGAAATACCTGAAATTGGATATGCATATGTTGAGGATGCAGAAACAGAAGAACAAATACTAGTAAATACATCAAATAAAAAATTTCAAAAACAATATTCAAAATACATTAATGAAAAAATAAAAATGAAACAAAAAAAGATGAATAGAATTGGGATAGATATGATTAATCTTAGTAATGAAGAATCATTTGATATTACAATTAATAGATATTTTAGAAATAAATGGAAGATGAAAAACTAATGGAATTTGGATTCATTAATGCATTATTTTTATTTCTACTAATTCCAATACTGATTTTTGTATATCATAAATACAATTCAAATAAAAAAAAATCAATTTTAAAATTTAGTTCACTAAAAATAATAGAAAAAGCAATTGTTAAAAAAAGTACAATTAGAAAACATATTCCATTTGTATTGGTAATAGGGGTTCTTTCCTTGATAATTATTGCACTTGCAAATCCTCAAACAGTAACCATTGGAGTTGAAAAAGGAGTTAACATAGGGATAGTTTTAGATGGTTCTGAAAGTATGGCCGCATCAGATTATAAACCAACACGGCTAGAAGCATCAAAAAATGCAGTAAACTCACTTGTCACAAAAATTAATGTTAAAAATAATGTCGGAGTAGTTCTTTTTGAAACTGGAGCCACTACAATATCCTACCTAACACCAATAAAAGAAAAAACACTTGATTCAATTTCATTAATTCAACAAGGTTCTGGGGCTACAGCAATTGGAGATGGACTATCATTAGGGATAGATATGGTCTCATCAATACCTGATAAAAAAAGAATAATTATTCTTCTAAGTGATGGAGTACAAAACTCAGGATTAGTTACGCCACAACAAGCAATACAATATGCATTAATCAATAATGTACAAATTCATACAATCGGGTTAGGTTCTGAAAAGCCAGTTTATCTTCGTGATGATATTTATGGTGAACCACAATATGCAGAATTGGACGAGACAACACTTAGAAATATTGCAGATAGTACTGGAGGTAGTTATTTTAAATCATTAGATGAGAAAACACTTAATCAAATATTGTTAGATCTTAGTTCCAATATGGAATATGAAAAAGAATTATCAACAATAAGAGATTGGTTTATTGGCTCAGCTATTGTATTTCTTCTTTTAGATATTTACATTATTTATGGTAAATATAGAATTGTTGCATAAATAAAGTAAATAGTCATTTAAAGTAAATAAGTCCAAATTATTTTGACTTTTAACAAAATATCTATTTTCTATATAATGTATAGAAGTTACATATTCCATTTCAATTGAGAGTAAATACAATTTCAATTTTACCATAATTAATGAAAACAAAAACAATATTGTTGATTATGTTAACTGCCACGGGGTAATCATAACGCCACTTTATGCAGAGGCACAATTAACACCTAAGATACCAACCTTTTTGTAAAACTGTGAATTAAAAAAATTACAATTTGCACGCCGCGAGAATTGGTATTGTATGTTTAGTGACTTAGGTTACTAAACACAAATTCTCCAGTGGTGACTTCGGTTGCCACTGACATTATTTTGATAATAACTAAACGGACGAAAATAAGGATAATTAATGCCTAGCACAGAAAAACAACAACCTGTTTACAGTTCATGCAGATTTACAATAATTCGAGTTAAAGATAATTCTAAATCATCCCGAATTACAAGCAACAAACCTGAATTGTTTCCAACATTTTTACAAACTCCACTAAAGCTTTGATAATTTTGAACTGAACATCCTTCTTGAATGTAATGAGTAAAGGAATCTGCTGACAGATAATTTTCTAATTCATTATTTGATGAAACAAAGTAGGCATCAAAAGAGAGACGTTCGTTATTAGATGTAATTGCATATTCGTATGAAGTGACATCTTTAGATGTACAAATAGGAATGAATTGAACATATTCTGATTGGATTAATTCATTTTGTGAACTTGTAATATTTGGAACAATTGAGATGTATGGATTATCATTTAGTTGAGTCCCCTTCATTAATTCAATCTGATTACGAACACTATCTATTGCATATCTGTATGATATTGGATTCCAACTTGATTTACAGTCACTAAATTCATGTTTTAATTCTACAAAGAATTTTCCATTTTGAGATTGTAGTTGATTTGAATTGTAAGCAATTAAACCAGAAATATCATCAGGGTTATGATTATACAAAGTAGAATTAAAATTTGACCACACATTAGTTACATCAAATATGATATTAGATGGGTAGCTATTCCATTCTGGTTGTAAATGAACATAAATGGAATATTTGTTAATGTCTTGTTCATAAGATGAAGCCAAGATAAGGTGACCAAATAACGCATTTGATAAAACTATTCCAAACACAAGAATGGGAATTGCTACATATAGAATAGTTTTCAACTTGTTTTAACTCCATACTTTTTAAAATAACTGTTTGTTAAATTATCAATTAACATCATTTACAACCACAAGTGAAATTTTTGGATACTGTAATTCATTTGAATATCCCATCTGAGAAACTATTTCACTAGAGTATTTCCACGCAACTTTTTTTGTCTCTACATCATCTAGTTTATCCAACCCTGAAACATTCAAAGTTTGAAGTGTCAGTTTTGGCTCATTTACTGCCCTCTCCATAATTCTTTGAGCAATGACTAATTTTTCTGAATCATTCCAGTATTTACCCATCTTGTATCGTCCTGTCATTGAATTTACAGAAATCTTGATCATTCCAACTCCTCTCATCATTGGCATATCTGGAGTTAATTTTTCATATCCTCCTTCTGGTTGATATTTTTGCATCATATCATTTAGGATATCGCATTTTAGTTGTACATTATCCATTAAACTTGCAGTTCCTTTAATCACCACACTGACATACAAAGTGTCAGTTTTTGATGCATCTTCTTTTGGCTCAAAAAAGTAAGATGGTAAAAATGCCAGTTCCTTTGATACCTCAAATCCACATTTTTCATTATGTGAAATATTTTCATATTTTTCACCTCTTGGGAATCCGTGGAGGTAAATGAAATCATCATAGTATACAAAATTCATTGGCGTAACAAATGGAAATCCTTGAGAATCTATTGTGCTAAAATGTCCCGTATGTTCAGTATTTAGAAATTGTATAATCTTTTCTTTGGAGTGAATCTTTGATTTTTCACCAAAATTCATAATTTAAGTAAATTATTAGACTAATTATGTTATATCAAAAAAAATACATCAAAGATGATTTAATCACAAAATTGATACTTTCATCTTAG
>Ga0209667_1002661_pt1 | contig 11563 bp, 12 predicted proteins | sample SaaInlV_165m_DNA_2_FD_184682 | JGI IMG/M metagenome (GOLD analysis project Ga0209667, IMG submission 184682) | Marine microbial communities from expanding oxygen minimum zones in the Saanich Inlet - Saanich Inlet SI037_S3LV_125m_DNA (SPAdes)... | ecosystem: Environmental > Aquatic > Marine >... | reverse complement strand
TCAAAGGTTCGAGTCCTTTACTGCCCACCAAAACAACACTAGTGGGGGTGTAGCTCAGTTGGTTAGAGCGATCGCCTGTCACGCGATAGGTCGAGGGTTCGAGTCCCTTCACTCCCGCCACTTTTATCAATTATTTGTTGTTAATTTAGTAAAAATGTGACGTATCAACTCTTCAACAAGGCATAAAAACTGCTATATAGACACTCAAATGCTTTCAGAATTTTTAAAAGATTATCTACCAATTATGCTATTCTTAATTATAGCATTAGTTCTTAGTTTTGCTTTTGTCATAATAAATCTAATTTTATCCCCTAAGCATCCAGATCCTGAAAAGCTATCAGCATATGAATGTGGTTTTGAACCATTCGAAGACTCTAGACTTGAATTTGATGTTAGATTTTATTTGGTTGCAATTCTTTTTATAATTTTTGATTTAGAGATAGCTTTTTTATTTCCATGGGCAGTTTCTTTAGGCAACATAGGATTGCTAGGCTTTAGTTCAATGATGATTTTTCTATTTATTTTAACTATTGGGTTTATTTATGAATGGAAAAAAGGTGCTTTAGATTGGGAATAATATTTAAGATAAAAATTTATGAACTTAATAGATAAACAAACAGAAATTCCTGAGGAATTTAAAAAACTTTCTGAAGATTTTAGTAAAAATGGTTTTATAACAACTTCGTTAAACAATTTAATTAATTGGTCAAGAGCAGGATCTTTACACTGGATGACTTTCGGGTTAGCTTGTTGCGCTGTTGAGATGATGCAAACAGCAATGCCTCGCTATGATCTTGAAAGATTTGGTGCCGCACCAAGAGGCTCTCCAAGACAATCTGATGTTATGATAGTTGCAGGAACATTGACAAATAAAATGGCTCCAGCCTTGAGAAAAGTTTATGATCAAATGCCAGAACCAAGATATGTAATTTCAATGGGGAGCTGTGCAAACGGTGGAGGCTATTATCACTATTCATACTCAGTGGTTCGAGGTTGTGATCGTATAGTCCCTGTTGATATTTATGTTCCAGGATGTCCTCCCTCAGCTGAAGCATTACTGTATGGAATTATGCAGCTTCAAAAAAAAATTAGAAATAAAGGATCATTTAATAGATAATATATATGATAAATCTAATTGATTTAGAAAAAAAAATTAATTCAGAACTTGCAACTAAGATAAAAAATTCTGAGATTCGACATGAACAACTTTATTTAAATATCGAAAGTGAAGATCTAATAGATGTTTGTTTATTTCTAAAAAGTAATAACGATACTAAATTTAGACAACTAATTGATATTACAGCTGTAGACTACCCAGAAAATTCGCAAAGATTTAAAATTGTCTATTTATTTTTAAGTCATGAATTCAATCAAAGAATAATAATGAGTTATTTGATTAATGAAAATGAACTAATTTCATCTTTAACTTCTATTTACCCTGCTGCTAATTGGATGGAACGTGAAGTTTTTGATATGTACGGTGTTAAATTTAAAGATCATCCAGATTTAAGAAGAATATTAACTGATTATGAGTTTGAAGGTTATCCACTTAGAAAAGACTTTCCATTAACTGGACACACAGAAGTTAGGTATAGCGAAGATAAAAAAAAAGTTATTAAAGAACCAGTTAAATTAGAACAAAACTATAGAAATTTTGATTACGAGAGTCCGTGGGAAGGAACAAAATACATCAAAGAAAAAACCAAACAAAATAATGACAAAAAAAACTAAAACATTAAATCTTAATTTTGGTCCACAGCATCCAGCAGCTCATGGTGTTTTGAGATTAATTTTAGAATTAGATGGGGAAGTTGTAGAAAAAGCAGATCCTCACATTGGACTATTACATAGAGGCACTGAAAAATTAATCGAAAATAAAACTTATATGCAATCAGTACCATATTTTGATAGGCTTGATTATGTTGCTCCAATGAATCAAGAGCACGCTTTTGCCTTAGCTATTGAAAAAATTTTAAAAATAGAAGTACCTACAAGAGCTCAATTTATAAGAGTAATGTTTTGTGAGATTGGAAGAATTTTAAGTCATATTTTAAATGTAACTACTCAAGCTTTAGATGTTGGAGCGCTAACTCCATCATTATGGGGTTTTGAAGAACGTGAAACATTAATGACCTTCTATGAAAGAGTTTCTGGATCAAGGCTTCATGCTAACTATTTTAGAGCTGGTGGTGTTCATCAAGATTTACCAAGAGGCTTGTCTGAAGATATTTTAGAATTTTGTAACAAGTTTCCTAAAGTTATAGATGATCTTGAAACTTTATTAACTGACAATAGAATATTCAAACAAAGAAATGTTGATATTGGAATTGTTTCTAAAGAAGATGCTCTTGATTATTCTTTTAGTGGTGTAATGTTGAGGGGATCTGGTGTTCCGTGGGACTTACGTAAGTCTCAACCTTATGATTGCTACGATCAATTAGAATTTAAAATACCAATAGGTAAAAATGGAGATTGTTATGATCGTTATTTATGTAGAATTGAAGAAATGAAAGAAAGTGTACTTATTATAAAACAATGTTTAGCTAAAATTAAAAAAGGTGCAATAAAATCGATAGATGGAAAAATTAGCCCTCCACCTAAAAGTGAAATTAAACAATCTATGGAGGCATTAATTCATCACTTTAAATTATTCACTGAAGGTTATCGTGTTGATAAAGATGAAATTTACACTGCCGTCGAAGCTCCAAAAGGAGAGTTTGGTGTCTATTTAATTTCTGATGGCTCAAGTAAACCTTATAAATGTAAAATCAGAGCTCCAGGTTTTTCTCATCTTCAAGCTATGGATTATTTGATTAAAGGACATATGTTAGCTGATGTTCCGGCTGTTCTAGGTTCTTTAGATATTGTATTTGGGGAGGTTGATAGATGAGTTTAAAAAGACCCTCTAAAGAACAACCTCAAAATTTTGAATTTAACTCAATATCATTAAAGGCAGCTAATACAATCATCACAAAATATCCAAAAGATAAACAACAAAGTGCTGTAATGGCTTTGCTCTATATTGCACAGAAGCAAAATAACAACTGGATACCTTTAGCAGCTATGAAATACATTGGTAAATTTTTAGACATGCCTTACATAAAAGTTTATGAGGTAGCTACATTTTACACGATGTACAATCTGGCACCAGTAGGAAAATATTTTATACAAGTATGCACAACAACACCATGTATGATTAGAGGTGCTTATAAATTGGTAGAGGCATGCAAAGAAAAAATTTCAGAAAAAGAAAATGAGCTTTCTAAGAACAAAAGTTGCTCCTGGATGGAAGTAGAATGTTTAGGAGCTTGTGTAAATGCACCAATGATGCAAATAAATGATGATTATTATGAAGATCTAGATAAGGAACAAACATTAAAAATTTTAGATGAGATTTTAAATGGTGAAACTCCTAAACCCGGATCTTATAAAGGACGAGTAAATAATGAACCAGAAAATAATAGAAAAACACTTATAGATTTAAAAAATGCTTAAAGACGAAGATAGAATATTCCAAAACTTATATAACGACAATGGATCAGATGTTGAATCATCAAAAAAAAGAGGTGATTGGATCAATACTAAAGAAATAATTTCAAAGGGTAGAGATTGGATTATTGATGAAATAAAAGCCTCAGAATTAAGAGGAAGAGGAGGAGCTGGATTTCCTACAGGTTTAAAATGGTCCTTTGCGCCCAAAGAAATTGGAACAAGACCTCATTATTTAGTTATTAATGGAGATGAGTCTGAACCAGGAACATGCAAAGATAGAGACATTTTAAGGTTTGAACCTCATAAACTAATAGAAGGTTGTTTGATTGCATCTTATGCAGTAAACGCTCATGTTTGTTATATCTACATAAGAGGTGAGTACTTTATAGATGGTCAAAAACTCCAAACAGCAATAGATGAGGCTTACGAAAAAGATTTGATTGGGAAAAATGCCTCTGGAACAGGATGGGATCTAGATATTTATATTCACTTCGGTGCTGGAGCTTATATTTGTGGTGAAGAAACAGCACTACTTGAGAGTATTGAAGGCAAAAAGGGTCAACCAAGATTAAAACCACCTTTTCCTGCTTTAATAGGTTTGTATGGATGCCCAACAATAATTAATAATGTTGAAACAATAGCTGTTGTGCCAACAATACTAAAGAGAGGTGGAAAATGGTTTGCAACACTAGGTAAGGCTAAAAACACTGGCACTAAAATTTTTTGTATATCAGGAAATGTTAATAATCCTTGTAATGTAGAAGAAGAAATGAGTATCCCGTTAAAAGAATTAATTGAAAAGCACGCAGGAGGAGTGATTGGTGGATGGGATAATTTACAAGCAGTTATCCCTGGCGGTTCTTCAATGCCTTTATTGCCAAAAAATATTTGTGAAACTTTGACAATGGATTTTGACTCATTAATGGCTCAAAAAAGTGGTTTAGGAACCGCAGGTATAGTTGTTATCAACAAAGATCAAGATATCATTAAATGTATGGCGAGAATCGCACGCTTTTATAAACATGAAAGTTGTGGTCAATGCACTCCTTGTAGAGAGGGTTCTGGTTGGATGTGGAGAATGCTTGAGCGAATGGCTAAAGGTGAAGCTTCAAAAGATGAAGTTGATATGTTAGGAGATGTTACAAATCAAATAGCTGGTCATACAATTTGTGCATTTGGAGAAGGCTCTTCTTGGCCTGTACAGGGGCTGCTAAGGCATTTTAAAGATGAAATTTTAAAGAGAAATAATATTAATCCAATGTTTAATACTGCTAAGGAAATTCCTTATCTAGTTGACCAACATTTATTAGATAAAAAAAATGCTGAAATTAAAAGTTAACAATATTGAATTTGAGGTTGAAGAAGGTTTTACTGTACTTCAAGCATGTGAAAAAGCTGGAGTAGAAATTCCAAGATTTTGTTACCATGAAAAACTTTCAATAGCTGGTAATTGTAGAATGTGTTTAGTTGAAATAGAAAAATCACCTAAGCCTGTAGCATCATGTGCAATGCCTGCCGCAGAAGGCATGAATATAAAAACAAATACAGAATTTGTAGAAAAAGCTAGAAAAGGTGTAATGGAATTTTTATTAGCTAATCATCCTTTAGATTGTCCAGTTTGTGATCAAGGAGGGGAATGTGATTTACAAGATCAATCCATGTTTTATGGAGTTGATAAATCTAGATACAATGAAAATAAAAGACAAGTTCCAGAAAAAAATATGGGACCTTTAATTAAAACACAAATGACTAGATGTATACATTGCACAAGATGCATAAGATTTGCAACAGAAGTTGCTGGCGTTCCTGAACTTGGCGCAATCGGTAGAGGTGAAGATATGCAAATTACAACATATTTAGAAGAGTCAATGCAGTCAGAATTATCTGCAAATGTTGTAGACCTATGTCCAGTCGGAGCTTTAACATCTAAACCTTATGTTTTTGAAGCTAGACCTTGGGAATTAAAAAAGACAGAAACTATTGATGTAATGGATGCTGTAGGTTCGAATATTAGAGTCGATACCTATGGATGGGAAGTTAAAAGAGTTTTACCTAGAATTAATGAAGATATTAATGAGGAATGGATTTCAGATAAAACAAGATATGCTTGTGATGGTTTACTTAACCAACGTTTAGACACTCCCTATATAAAGTATAATGGTAAATTTGAAAAAGCTACTTGGAAAGAGGCTTTTAACATAATTAAATCTAAATTTAAAAATGCAGATAAAGAAAAAATTTGTGGAATTACAGGGGACATGGTCAATATGGAGACTCTTTATATTTTTAAAGAGTTTTTTAATAAAACATTAGGATCTTATAACATTGAGTCACGTAATGATCATACATATTTAAACCCTAATAAAAGAGAAAACTATTTATTTAATTCTTCAATTAATGGAATAGAAGAAGCAGACTTTATATTATTAGTTGGAAGCAACCCAAGATATGAAGCAACTATTTTAAATTCTCGTATTAGAAAATCTTACATACAAAATAAAACAATAATTAAGTCATTAAATGATGTGGGAAATTTAACTTATCCTTACGAAGCATTAAATGGTGATATTGATAATATAAAAAATATAGCAGAAAATAATCATGAAATATCTAAATTAATTAAAGAAGCTAAAAAACCTTTGATCATAATTGGACAATCTGCATTAAATGCTAAATCAGCTAAATTTATATTTGAGTCTTTAAAATCATTTTTGAATAAAAATAATAAAATATCCAATGAATGGAATTCATTAAATGTTATTTCAAAAAACGCATCAACTGTCGGTAGTTTTGATTTAGGTTTATATAAAACAAATGATGGTTCTAATGAAGTTTTGAAAGATTTAGAAAACAATAAATTTGAAATTGTATATTTGTTAGGTCAAGACAATTTAAAATTTAAAAAACAAAATGAATTTATAATTTATCAAGGAAGTCATGGAGATAAAGGGGCTGAGATAGCAGATATTATTCTCCCAGGTGCAGCCTATACTGAACAGAATGGATATTATACAAATCTTGAAGGTAAATTACAAAAAGCTTATAAAGCTTCTTTTCCACCTGAAGAAGCAAAAGAAGATTGGCAAATAATTAACGAATTAGCTGAGATAATGAATCATAGAAAATTATTTAATGATAAGGATGAACTTGATAGTAGTCTACTTAATCAAATAAATTTACATATTGAAAAAGATAACTCTAAAAAAAATTTAGAAGAAATTAATGATTTAAAACTTGAAAAAGAAATTTTAAAGATTGATATCGATGATTATTATTACTCAAATGCTATAGCTAGAGCTTCTAAAACAATGTTTGAATGTAAAAATGCAAAAACTAACCTTAAATCTACAGGGACAGAAGGTTAGTAAAATGGAATATTTGAATATAATCTTTTTAGAAACATATAAAATTTTATTTTTATTAGTCCCAGTTCTTATTTCTGTTGCTATGATTGTTTGGCTTGATCGTAGAATATGGGCTTTTGTTCAAAAACGACAAGGACCTAACGTTGTTGGTCCATTTGGTTTACTTCAATCTTTAGCAGATGCTTTAAAGTATATTTTTAAAGAAATTATTATTCCATCAAGTTCAAACAAAGTTATTTTTATTATTGCTCCAATTATTACAATGACATTAGCATTAATATCCTGGGCGGTTATTCCTTTTAGTGCTACCCAGATAATAGCCGACATAAATGTCGGAATACTTTATTTATTTGCAGTATCTTCACTAGGTGTTTATGGAATTATCATGGGTGGTTGGGCGTCGAATTCAAAATATCCATTTTTAGGCGCTATCAGGTCAGCTGCACAAATGGTTTCTTATGAAGTTTCTATAGGTGTAATTATAATTAATGTTTTGCTGTGTGTTGGGTCATTAAATCTTAATGATATAGTTCTAGCACAACAGAATATATGGTTTGTAATTCCATTATTTCCGATGTTTGTGATTTTTTTTATATCTGCGCTAGCAGAAACAAACCGTCCACCATTTGATTTACCAGAAGCAGAGGCTGAGTTAGTAGCTGGATATCAAACAGAATATTCTGGTATGATGTATGCTATGTTCTGGCTTGGTGAATATGCAAATATTCTACTTATGTGCGCTATGGGTTCTATTCTTTTTTTAGGAGGATGGTTATCACCAATTGAAATTTACCCATTTAGCTTAATTCCTGGTGCTATTTGGTTAATTTTTAAAATTTTGTTTCTCTTTATATTGTTTGCTTTAGTTAAAGCTATTGTACCAAGATATAGGTATGACCAACTAATGAGATTAGGTTGGAAAATATTTTTACCTTTATCATTAACATGGGTTGTATTAACGGCTAGTTATTTATTTTATTTTAATCTACTACCAACTAATTAATTATGAAAATATCAAGAATTTTTAAAACAATTTTTATGTTAGATTTTTTGTCTGGACTTATCATTGCTTTAAGAGAACTTTTTAAATCAAAAAAAACAATTAATTATCCATTTGAAAAGGGAAAGATTAGTCCAAGATTTAGAGGTGAGCACGCATTAAGAAGATATCCGAATGGTGAAGAAAGATGTATAGCCTGTAAATTATGTGAAGCTGTCTGTCCAGCACAAGCCATAACAATTGAATCTACTGAAAGAACAGATGGAAGTAGAAAAACTACTAGATACGATATTGATATGATGAAGTGTATTTATTGTGGTTTATGCGAAGAGTCTTGCCCTGTTGATGCAATCGTACAAGGACCAAATTTTGAATTTTCAACAGAAACCAGGGAAGAACTTTATTATAATAAAGATAAATTATTGGATAATGGTGATAGATGGGAAAATATTTTAGCCGCAAATATTAAAGCAGATAATCCTTACAGATAATTATTATGTTAGCTCATTCAATATTTTTTTACACTTTTTCCTTAATTGCGATCATCTCTGCAATAATGGTTACTGTATCCAAGAACACTGTTCATTCGGTTTTTTTTTTAATATTAGATTTTATAAGTATCTCTTGTCTTTTTATTATGATTGGTGCAGAATTTTTAGGTATGATTATGTTAATTGTTTATGTAGGAGCTGTTGCAGTTTTATTCTTATTTGTTGTTATGATGTTAAATGTTGCACAACAAAAAAATCAATGGTTTAGTGCTAGAGAAAGCTCAAATCACATACCAATAGGTATAATAATTAGTACAATTATTTTTTTTGAATTAATAATTGTAATTGGAGGGTGGAAATTTAAACCTGGCTTAGTAACTTCGATGTCATTAATTGTAGATAAAAACATAACAAACACTCATTCTATAGGATTTATTTTGTACACTGATTACATTCATATTTTTCAACTAAGTGGAATGATTTTATTAGTTGCTATGATAGGTGCTATTGTTCTTACTTTTCGACAGAGAAGTGGAGTTAAAAAACAAAGCTACTTTAGTCAAATATCAAGAGAAAGAGATAAAAGTGTTGAAATCGTAGAGGTTCAACAAAATAAGGGAGTTAAAATTGATGATTGATATAGGTTTAGGACACTACCTTACACTGGGTGCAATAATATTCACAATAGGAATCGTAGGTATTTTTTTAAATAGAAAAAATATTATTGTAATTTTAATGAGTATCGAACTAATTTTGTTAGCTGTTAATATAAACTTAGTATCTTTTTCAATATTTTTAGGTGATATAACTGGACAAATTTTTACTCTTTTTATATTAACAGTCGCTGCAGCTGAAGCAGCTATAGGTCTCGCTATAATAGTGGTTTATTATCGTAACTCATCAACAATTAGAGTTGAAGAGATAAATAGTTTGAAAGGATAATATGGAAATTGCACTATTATTCCTTCCATTACTATCTTCAATTATATCAGGTTTTTTTGGTAAATATGTTGGTGATAGAAACTCGGAAATAATTACAAGCTTATTTGTTTCAATTTCTGCAATTTTATCTTTAATTTTATTTTACAATGTTATTGTAAATAATTATGACAATAATGTAATAGTCGCAACATGGATTAATTCAGGAACATTAGATGTTAATTGGTCTATCAAAATTGACCCATTATCCTCTGTGATGCTTGTTGTTGTAACTTTAGTTTCTGCTTTAGTACACATCTATTCTATTGGATATATGTCTCACGACCCTCATAAACCAAGATTTATGGCTTATTTATCATTATTTACATTTGCAATGCTAACATTAGTTACTTCTGACAACTTTCTTCAATTATTTTTTGGTTGGGAGGGAGTAGGTCTTTGTTCTTATTTTTTAATTGGTTTTTGGTTTAAAAAAGACGCTGCAAATGCCGCGGCTATAAAAGCTTTTGTAGTAAATAGAGTTGGAGATTTTGGTTTTGCATTAGGAATTTTTTTAATTTTTTATCTTTTTGGAACAGTAAATTATTCAGAAGTTTTTGAACAAATACCACAAATTATTGATAAAGAATTATTGTTTCTCGGAATAACTATCAAAGCAATTGATTTAATATGCATTCTTTTATTTGTTGGTGCTATGGGTAAATCTGCTCAAATTTTTTTACATACATGGTTACCAGATGCTATGGAGGGTCCCACTCCTGTTTCAGCGTTAATTCATGCTGCTACAATGGTTACAGCAGGAGTTTTTTTAGTTGTTAGATGTTCACCGATTTTTGAATACTCACCTTTGGCTTTAAACATCATCACAATTGTTGGTATGACCACAGCTTTTTTTGCTGCAACAGTTGCATTAGTTCAAACAGATATTAAGAAAATAATTGCATATTCAACATGTAGTCAATTAGGATACATGTTTTTTGCTGCAGGTGTCGGAGCATATAATGTAGCAATGTTTCATTTGTTTACTCATGCTTTTTTTAAAGCATTACTTTTCTTAGGTTCCGGTTCGGTTATTCATTCATTTAAAGACGAACAAAATATTGATGAAATGGGAGGTGTTTATAAAAAATTACCTTACACATGGATTTTAATGATTATTGGAACTCTAGCTCTGACTGGGTTTCCTTTTTTATCTGGATTTTATTCCAAAGATGCGATTATAGAGTTTGCTTACCTCAAGGGAAATACAGCAGGCTATTACGCGACTGGTATAGGAATATTTACAGCCTTATTAACATCTATTTATTCATGGAGACTTATTTTTAAAACATTTCATGGTGATTATAACAATAAAAAATTAAAAATAGATGAAATGCATGAGTCTCCGCTAGTCATGCTTTTACCATTATTTATACTTTCAGTGGGTGCAATTTTTGCAGGGTTTTTATTCAAAGATTTATTTATTGGACATGGGGAGATCAACCATTTTTGGGGAGAATCTATCAAATTTTTAAACCCTTTAAGTTCTGACCATCCACCTTTATGGATTATTTTTATCACTCCAGTATTAGTAGTTTTATCTATACCAATTTCGTATTATTTATTTGTTGGAAATAAAGAAATACCAAATCAATTGGCTGAAACAAATAAACCTTTATATAATTTTTTAGTAAATAAATGGTATTTTGATGAATTATATAATGTAATATTTATTCAATCATCAAAAAAAATTGGTTTATTTTTCTGGAAAATAATTGATGGGAAAATTATTGATAGATTTGGACCTGATGGTATTTCATCATTAATTAAAAATTTATCTTTAAAAGCTAATAAATTTCAAAGCGGATATATTTATCAATATGCATTCATGATGCTTTTAGGTTTTTCTGCTTTATTAACCTTTTTAATTTTATATTAATGAATTTTCCAATTTTATCTTCTCTTATTTTGTTACCAACTATTGGTGCTTTGTTTTTAATGTTTTCTAAAGACAAAGGTTCTGACAATTTTAATACAATTAAACACGTTGCTTTATTTACTTCATTTGTAAATTTTTTAATTTCAATTTATTTATGGTATTTATTTGATCCATTAAATTCAAATTTTCAATTTGTTGAAAACAAAGAATGGATAAAAGGATTTATTAACTATAAAGTTGGAATAGATGGTATCTCAATACTGTTTATTATTCTTACAACCTTTATAACACCTCTTTGTATCATATCTGTTAATAATACTATTAAATTTAGGTTACGAGATTTTCTTATTGCGATATT
>Ga0209667_1002646_pt1 | contig 11614 bp, 11 predicted proteins | sample SaaInlV_165m_DNA_2_FD_184682 | JGI IMG/M metagenome (GOLD analysis project Ga0209667, IMG submission 184682) | Marine microbial communities from expanding oxygen minimum zones in the Saanich Inlet - Saanich Inlet SI037_S3LV_125m_DNA (SPAdes)... | ecosystem: Environmental > Aquatic > Marine >... | reverse complement strand
CTTTGAAAATTGTAAGTCACATTAACGGTACTATTCATGCAGCAATTAATGAACCAGAATTAGGAATTTTATATACCAAATGTAGAAAATGCGGAGGAAAAGTTGTCTCAATGCGTGATGCAATAAAATGTACAGATTGCGGATGGATTGATGAAAGAAAACTTTCTAAAAACTTTGGTAAATATGATTTCGTAAAATTAAGAGAATAAAATGATAAAAATTTCGTTCCAAGGTGAACGAGGAGCATATAGTGAAGCTGCAGCAAAATTATTTTTCAATGAAGAAATTGAATCAATTGCACAGGGAACATTTGCTGAAGTTTTAGAAAGTACATCAAATAACAATACAGAATATGCAATTTTGCCTGTTGAAAATTCATTAGAAGGAAGTGTTGGAGAAAGTTATGATTTACTTTATTCAACAAATCTAAATGCAACAGGAGAAATTTATCATAAAATTGAACATTGTTTGATTGGTATTGGTAATTTAGAAAATATTGATACAGTTTATTCTCATCCTCAAGCTTTAGGTCAATGTAGAAAGTTTATTGAAAAACAAAATATGAAAACTATTCCTGCATATGATACTGCAGGTAGTGTAAAAATTGTAAAAGAGTTAAACAAACAAAATTGTGCTAGTATTGCTAGTAAAACAGCATCAGCATTATATGATATGCCCATAATTGCTAAAGAAATTGCAAACAATCCAAATAATTATACAAGATTTTTGATTTTATCTAAAAAAGAATCTTCTGAAACAGGAAATGACAAAACTTCGATAATTTTTTCTATAAAACATGAACCAGGTTCACTATATAGAATAATAGAAAATTTTCATAAAAATAATGTTAACCTAACAAAGATAGAATCAAGACCAACAAAAGCAAATACATGGGAATATAATTTCTATGTGGATTTTGAAGGACACAAAAATAATTCTAAAATATCTGAAATGCTAGAAAAAATCAAACAAGAATCATTATTCATGAAAATTCTAGGTTCTTATCCTTCTGCAAAATTAAATTAAAATCCCTTTGGTTTTCTTAAGGTAAATCCCATACTAAAACCAATAATAATTATTCCAGTAATTAGTACCATTACATCAAATGTGAATCCAAATGGATTAGGAGTTTGTTTTGTAACTGCTATGATTTCTAAATCAGAATCACCAGTATTTTGAATTAGGATTTTTGTATTTCCAGATTCAACAGGAGTCCATTCTAATTTTAATTCATTTTTGTATGAAGTGTTGGGTATTTGTAATCCGTCACCTGGACTTTGAAGTTTTAGATCAAAAGTATTGCCTGTAATTATCAATGATTGTGGAGCATTGGCAGGTGCAGGAATTGTTAATGGAATAGAATCACCAACTACCACAAGAAAATATTCATCCATATCTACAGTAGGTCCAATATGAATAATTATAGAATATCCACCAAGTGCAATAACTATACTTCCAACAATTAATCCAATGATGGTTCTTTTTGATAACACAATTCAATAATTTTAGATGCTGCTTAAAAAATTAGCGAAATGAGTATGAATCAAAATTGCCTCAAAAATTGACCATATTTTGAAATTCAGTAATAATCAAAAATTAATTATTAAGAAAAAATGATTAAGTTCATACTCTGTTTAATCAAAAAAAACACACACAGGAATACATATTGAATATTTAGGAAAAGGGATATGAGCATTCAGATGATTGACTATTACAAATATCTAAAATGTCAAGAATGTAAAGATTCAGGACTATATTGTAAAACACATAGAATAGAAGTGGATACAATTCTTAACAACTGTGCATAATCTAGATTTTGATGGAATAATTATTCTATATTTAACCATCTGATTTATAGCAAATAACCAAGATTTTGGGTTCAGTTTTTCATTACAAAGTATTCATAATCTTGTATTGGATTATGAATTAGTTTTTGGTAATGTTATTGTAAACACAGTAGGGGGCGATGTAACTGAAATTATTCCCCCATGTGATTCTATGATAGATTGGACACTAGCAAGACCGAGACCTGTTCCTTGCTGCTTTGTAGTAAATAATGGCTCAAAAATTTTATCAAGATTTTCTTTTGGTATACCCCTACCTGAATCTTTAACTTGAATTACTATTGCATCATTATTTTCTTCACACATAATTTCCACCACACCTTTCACATCAATAGTCTGAATTCCATTTAAAATTAGATTATTCAATACTCTTGAAAATAATCTCCCATCCGCAAAAAATTCAACATCATTTTTTGGAAGAATCAAGGTAACATTCCAGGGAATGGTAAGAGAATCCGTAGATTCTTCAATAATTTGAGACAACTTTACTTTGAACAATTTTGGGGTGAACCCTCTAACAAAATCTAAGACATCATCTGTTTGATGAGCAATTCTATCAATTGAACGTGTAACTCTATCAAAGGATTTTTCAGCAGATTCATCTGCACCATATCTTAATTTCAGATTTTCTAAAGCTATTCGAATAATAGATAATGGATTTCTAATGTCATGTGCCATACGTGCTGATAATTGTCCAATTGAAGACATTCGTTCTGATTGGATTAATTGTTCTGAAAGTTTTACTTGGGAAGTAATATCAGTTCTAATTGCAATGAAGTTTTTTATTTTACCGTCATCGCTAAAAATTGGCATGATCATGGTTCGTACCCAGTAAAAACTGCCATCTTTTGATTTGTTTTTTATGTCTCCCTTCCAAATTTTTCCAGATGTTATGACATCCCACATATTTTTATAAAATGATTCATCGTGATATCCTGATTTTAAGATGGCATGAGTTTTTCCTATCAGTTCTTCTTGAGAATATTTTGATATTTTACAAAATTCTTTGTTTGCATATGTTATTTTTCCACTAGTGTCCGTAATGGCAACAATAGATGATTCATTTATTGCATTTTGTATAATTTTTGTCTGTTCAATTACCTTCAAATCAACATTTGTGCTATTACACACATACTGCATTGTATTTCCATGAATATCTAAGATAGGAATCATGATAGCCTGTACCCAGTAAAAACTGCCATCTTTTGCTTTGTTTTTGATTAATCCGGACCACATTTTGCCTTGAGTCAATGTATCCCAAAGAGATTTGTAAAAACTTGGAGGGTGTAATCCGGATTTGAACAATGCATGAGTTTTTCCTATAATTTCATCTTCGGAAAATTTTGAAACTTTACAAAAATTTTCATTTACTTGAATTATTTTTCCTTTGGGATCTGTAACAGATACCAGGAATTCGGAGAAATCCAAATTATTCATACTCATTTTTCATCAATTTTTTGATTATTATGTAATTCTAATTTATCAAAGTATTTGTAAAATGGTTCATGTCCCTTTCTATTCATTTTTTGAGTTCCATCAAAAATGATTTGTGTTATATTAATAAAGTACAGTATCATTATTCAATTTGCGAACATCACTGTATAGATTATGCGGACTAACAATTAAGATTCATGTGTAAATAATCAGCTAAAAAGAATACAAATGAATTCTTGTAGAATAACAATTGTTTACTACATTAAAGAAACATCATGAGGTTGACTTTCTGCAAATCCAGCTCTTGACATTTTGATAAACTCTGCATTTTCTTGCATTTGAGTAATAGTATGTGCACCACAATAACTTAATCCTGAACGAACACCGCCGGAAAGTTGTTTTAAAATATCAACTACTGTTCCCTTGTAAGGAACCATTGCTTCAACTCCTTCTGCAACATAATCATTAAGATCATCATCAAAAGAAAATGAACCTGTTTCTTTTGATTTTCTACCAATTGAAGCAGCAAGAGAAGCCATTCCACGATAAACTTTGAATCGTTTTCCATTTTTAGTTAGTACTGTACCAGGTGATTCATCAGTACCCCCAAGCATACTTCCAACCATTACTGATGAAGCGCCAGATGCTAATGCCTTTGTAGCATCACCAGAAGTTCTTGTTCCACCATCAGAAATTATTGGTACTCCATAATCCAAACCAACTTTTGCACAATCCATTACTGCAGTTAATTGAGGAACACCAGAACCAGTAATTACTCTAGTAATACAAATAGAACCAGAACCTACTCCAACTTTGACTGCATCAACTCCTGCTTTAATCAAATCCTCAGCACCTTGAGCAGTTGCAATATTTCCTGCAATCAGTTCACAATCAGGAAATGCTTTTTTAATATTTTTAATTGTACTAATTGCATTCTCACTATGTCCATGAGCAATATCTACAACAAGTACATCTGCACCTGCATCTAAAAGTGACTCACTTCGTTCTAAAAAGTCACCCTTTACACCAACTGCAGCTCCAACTAATGGGCTTCCTTTCTTATCTTTAGATGCATTTGGAAAATCAGTATTAATTGTAATATCTTTACTAGTAATCAATCCTGTAATTAATCCAGAATCATCAACTATTGGTAATTTTTCAATTCTGTGTTGATGTAAGAGTTGTTTTGCATCATCCAATGTTACTCCAGGTTTTGCTGTTACAACATCTTTTGTCATGATATCACGAATATTTCCAGATAAATTGGCAAATAACAAATCTCGTTCAGTAACAATTCCTACTAGTTTAGAATCAGAATCAACAACTAGTAGACCAGAAATTTCTTTGTCTTCTGCATATTCTTGAGCATCTTGAATTGATTTATCTAAAGAGATAGTGTATGGATTTTCAATCATTACACTGCCTGAACGTTTTACTTTGAGAATTTCATTTGCTTGTTCCTGAATGGTCAAAAATCTATGAATAATTCCAATACCACCAGCACGGGCCATAGCTACAGCCATAGAAGATTCAGTCACAGTATCCATATTTGCACTAACAAATGGGATATTGAGTGAGATATTTCGAGATAGTTTTGTACTAAGATTTGTTTGAGTTCTACTTGTGATGTCTGAATATTTGGGTACAAGAAGTACGTCGTCAAAAGTTAATCCTTCTTTAAATTCCAATGAAACCTTGTTAAAAAGCTCAAAGATTGATTATAAGCCTTTGTGTTATTTTGATAGTTTTGAGGCAATAGTAATCGCATCTTTTGTAGCAATTACATTATGAGTACGAACTATATCTGCACCATTAATCACAGATATTGCTTCAGCTACAATCGATCCAAATAATCGATCAGAAGTATTTTGTTTTCCTAAAAGATTTCCTATGAATGATTTGTTTGAAACAGAGATCAAAATTGGATGTTTTTGTTTAATTGATTTTAGATTTTTAATGATAGATAGATCTCTTTTAACCCAATCTGATTTAATTTTTGTAAAAAATTGGCCATGTCCAGTTTTTCTAAAAAATCCAACAGCAGGATCTAATACTATTTTTTCAGATGGGATGTGAGATTTTTTAGCAATAATCAAACTTTCTCTAAGAAGTTTTTTAGTTAAAACAACATCATTTCCAGATATTGTTTTGGAATGATATGCACATAAAATTAGAGAGGGCGTAAATTCAGAAATCACATCTTTCATTTTTTTATCAAATTTTAATCCAGAAATATCATTGATAATTTCAACTCCATATTCTAAAACAGTTCTAGCAACACTGGATCTACAAGTATCAACAGAAATTGGTAAATTAGAATAATTTTGTACTATTTTTATTGCATCAAGAATTCGTCTCGTTTCAACTTTTTCTGATACTATCGTAGACAGATAAGGAGCAGTAGACATTCCTCCAATATCAACAAAATTTGCACCATCATTTTCCATCTGTTTTATAGAATTTTTAATGTCATTTTTTGTTGTGCTGATAGATTTTTTATGAAATGATTCAGGACTTGTGTTAAGAATGCCCATTATTCGTACTGGATTTTTACCTCCTACACCTACATTTGCAATTCGGGTCACATGGTTTATCAAAAACTAATACAATTTGAGTGATATGATGATTTCAGGTTGGAAAAAGAGGTATTCAGAGATTAGAAAAGAATTCAACTATAGTGAAAAAAAAGACAAAGAGTCAGCTGTCATCCTAAACTCTATTATAAAAAAATCAAATATTAATGAAAAAATTATCAGTTTAGTTAAAGACAAAACAGTTTTTGTTATAGGTTCAGGTCCATCATTATCAACTGCAATTCCAATATTGAAAAATTTCAAGAAAACAATAAAAATTGCAGCAGATAGTTCAGTTAAACTTCTTGTTGATAATGGGATTATACCAGATATTGTAATTACTGATTTGGATGGAGATGAAAGTATTCTTAAAAAAATTGGAAAAAAATCAATTTTCATTGTACATGCACATGGGGATAATGTTGAAAAATTAGAATTTGCAAAAAAATTTACAAAATGTATTGGAACTACTCAATCAAATCCTTTTGAAAAGATACAAAATTTTGGCGGATTTACGGATGGAGATAGAGGAGTTTTTTTAGCGAATCATTTTGATGCAAAAAAAATTGTTTTATTTGGAATGGATTTTGGAGAAAAAATTGGAAGGCATTCAAATACAAAAAAATCAGAAAGGAAAATTAAATTAATGAAATTACATAGAGGTGAATTACTTTTAGAATGGCTATCAACTATTACAAAATCAGAATTATTTACAACATCAAAGCCGATAAAGGGATTTAAAAAAATATCCTACAAAAATGTGGATATCATAATTACCTAGAATGCATTTAATACCCATCATACATTAATCAAATTATGAAATTCTCAGAAGAGCAAGTAAAAGATATTGTTGCTTTGAAGGATAGTTTGATCGAACAAATTGATAGGCATCAAGAATCTATGGAGATGCTTGAAAAAAATGTCACAGTTTTAGATTTATTCTTAAAAGATTCTAGTTTTACAAAAGCTTCACAACTAGGAACAAAGATAGAAGAAAATCAAGAAAAATCTGAAGTTGTCAAAAAATCTGGAGAGAGTTCAATTCCAATTAAAAGAGGAAATGATGGTAAAATAATTGCCAATGCATACATCACTCCAGAACAAGTGTCCATAGTTTTAGATAATGAAATTGAGATTAATGCAGATACACCACCATTCAAATCATTTTTCATAGATAGAATAATTGGAGAAATGAAAAAGAAAGATTCTGTTGCAGTTGAAAATGGGAAAATTCAGAAAGAGTCAATCATTGATTATATCATTAACAAAAATGGTTCAGATATCAGAGAGATAATTATTAAAAATTACAGACAAAAAGAAAGAGTCAACGAGTTAATCAATACAGCAGGATGGTCATTAACACGAATGCTTGAAAATATCAACAAGTGATAGTATGGATAAAATCGTAGTTTTAGATTTCGGATCACAGTATAGTCACTTAATTTGTAGAAGAATAAGAGAATTTTCTGTTTATGCAGAACTTGTTCCATTTGATATTAGTTTTGAAGAATTACAAAAAATAAATCCGACAGGAATAATTTTTTCAGGAGGTCCATCAAGTGTTTATAATTCAGATGCTCCAGTTCCAAATGAAAAAATTTTTGAGATGAATTTACCGTTACTAGGAATTTGTTATGGGCATCAATTAATTGTAAACAAGTATGGTGGTAAAGTGAAAAGAGCAAACAAAGAATACGGTTCATCCTTACTAACAATTGACAGTGATAAAGATCTTCTAAGTGATATAGGAGAATCAGTTCGAGCCTGGATGAGTCATGGAGATGAAGCAGAAGAGATTCCACCAGGATTTCAAATAATTGGACACACAGAAGGTGCAAAAGCTGCTGCAATTGTATCAGAAGAAAAATCAGTATATGGAATACAATTTCATCCCGAAGTAGTTCATACAGAACAAGGAACTGAAATTCTTAAAAATTTTGTATTAAAAGTATGTAAAGCAAAACAAGATTGGAGTATGGAGGGATTCATAGAAACAGCTGTAGAAAAAATTTCAAAAATTGAAGGGAATGTATTATGTGGTGTGAGTGGTGGAATTGATTCAACTGTTGTAGCATTACTAATTCACAAAGCAATTGGAGATAGACTCAAGTGTGTTTTTGTAAATAACGGTTTACTAAGATTAAATGAAGAAACAGAAGTTGAAGAGATGTTCAAAAATAATTTCAATGTTAATTTTACATTAGTTGATGCTTCTGACAAATTTTTAGGAAAACTCAAGGGAGTAGAAGATCCAGAAAAAAAGAGAATGATCATAGGTGAAGAATTTGTAACTGTATTTACAGAATTTGCTGAAAAAAATGGACCTTTCAAATGGTTAGCTCAAGGTACACTTTACCCAGATGTTATTGAAAGTGGAGTTTCAAAAGGTCCAGCAGCTGTAATAAAATCACATCATAATGTAGGTGGATTACCTGATTGGCTAAACTTGGAAATTTTAGAGCCAGTAAGAGAACTTTACAAAGATGAAGTAAGAAAAATTGCAGAAATTCTAGATGTGCCAGAAAAACTTTTCATGAGACATCCATTTCCTGGACCAGGATTAGCAGTTAGAATAATTGGAGAGGTTACACCAACAAAACTGCAAATTTCTAAAAAAGCAAGTAAAATTGTTGAAGAAGAATTAATCGAGGCTGGATTATATGGTAAAGTGTGGCAAGCATATGCTGCAGTAGGCGATGATAGGGCAGTAGGTGTAGTTGGAGATGAACGAAGATATGGAAATATAGTCATGATAAGAGTTGTAGATTCAATTGATGCAATGACTGCAGATTGGACTAGATTACCACATGGATTATTAGAAAAAATGAGTAATAGAATTACAAATGAGATTGAGGATGTTACATGGGTAACGTACACCATTTCAAGTAAACCTCCTGCTACAATTGAACCACAATAATGGTCAATTTCAAATTAGTCAAAAATTTTAAAAAATAAATATTCACAATAATTTGTTAATAGTATGAATTTTCACGTATTTGATACATATGTTAAAGCAAAAGATGGACATACTATGCATTTTGATGTAATTACTGATAATAATAATACAGAAAAAGCAATTTCTTTTGCAAAAGAATGGTTAAAAATTATCAAGGAGGATTCTGCAAAAGTTACATCAGAAGAATGCAAATTCTGCCATACAGAATCAGTTTCAGAAGATGTAGAAATTGAAATTATGACAAATGGATATTTTATTTCAAAAATGGACGGATGTCCTCAATAACTATGTGAGAAGAGCTGCACCATAGACTCCTGCAGAATCACCAAGTTTGTTTTGAATAATTGGTGTTTCAACTAAATCTGAAAAAACTTTTTCATATACAGATGCTTTGCCTTCAGAATACAAAAAATCAATATTTGATAATCCTCCACCAAGTACTATTACATCAGGATCTAAAATATCAATTACATTAGCAAGACCATATCCAAAATTTTCTAAAAATTCACATTTCCATTTTGTACCTATCTCACCACTAGTGTTTGAAAGAATTTCAGGAAGATTTTGAGATTTTCCAGTTAATTTTAGCCACTGTTTTTCTAACGAAGGACCGCTGATATAGGTCTCAACACATCCAGTTTTGCCACAATAACATGTATTTCCATTACGATGTAAAGTGTGATGTCCCCATTCACCGCCAATGTTAGTTCTTCCAGAATGGAGTTTTCCATCAATTACAATACCACCACCTACTCCAGTACCCATAATCACTCCAAAAACTAATCCAAAGTCTTTAGCAGCACCCATTTGTGATTCAGCCATTGTAAAACAATTAGCATCATTTTCAATAGAAATTTTTTTCCCCAAATTTTTTTCTAAATCTTCTTTGAAAGGTCTTCCAATCAAACATTGAGTATTACTATTTTTAATTAATCCAGTTTGTTTAGAAATTGCACCAGGTGTACAAATACCTATAGAAAAAGTATCAATATCTTTTGAAATTTCTAAAACTAAAGATGAAATTGAATTAATAATTTCGTCATAATCAAGTTGTGGTGTTTGAATTCTTTTTCTATCTATAACAGTTTGATGTTCATCAAGTAGAATAGCTTCAGTTTTAGTTCCACCTAAATCTACACCAAGATTATACAACAATAATTTATGAAAATTTGAATGCTTAAGTTTTGATTATCCCATTGGAGGCATACCGCCGCCGCCAGGGGCGCCAGATGTTGCTATCACATCATCAATTCTAAGAATCATACATGCTGCTTCTGTTGCAGATTTTATAATTTGTTCTTTGACTGCAATTGGTTCTATAACATCAATAGATAGCATATCAGAAATCTTTGTGTTTCTAGCATCAATACCAGTCCATTTTTGACCTTGGTTTTGTTTTGCTCTTAAAGTAGCCATTGTATCAATTGGATCCATTCCTGCATTTTCTGCAATGGTTAATGGAATAATTTCTAATGCTTCAGCATATTTTTTAATTGCTAATTGTTCTCGTCCATCAAAATTATCAGCCCAATCTTTTAGTTGTGAGGCTGCAAATGCTTCTGGTGCACCACCGCCTGCAACGATTTCTGGTTTTTCAATTACATCTTTTACTACCATTAAGGAATCATGAATAGAACGGTCAACCTCATCGATTACTCTTTGAGAACCACCACGAATTAACATTGTAACAGATTGTGGATGTTTACAACCTTCAATGAATACCCATTTATCGGATTCAACTTTCTTTTGTTGAGCTAAATCTGCTGTACCAAGATCATGCTCAGTCAAATCATCCAAGTTACTAATTACACGTCCACCAGTAGCTTTTGCAAGTTTAATCATATCACTTTCTTTTACACGACGTACTGCCATGATTCCATGTTTTGCAAGAAAGTGTTGTGCAATGTCATCAATTCCTTTTTGACAAATCAAAACATTAGTTCCAATATCATGTAATTTATCCACCATTGTCTTTAGCATCCTATTTTCTTCTTCTAAGAACATCTGCATTTGAGTAGGATCAGTGATTCTAATTTCTGAACTCATTTCAGTTTTTTCAATTTCTAATGCTGAATTAACTAGTGCAATTTTGGCCTTTTCAATTTTTGTAGGCATTCCACTATGAACAATTTCTTTATCTAAAACAATTCCTTTAATGATTTGTGTATCAGTAATTGAACCACCAGTTTTCTTTTCAACTTTAATGTTTTCAAGATCAACTGTATATTCATCATCTTTCTTTGTTGCAATACTCAAAATTGAATCAACTACTATTTTGGATAAAACACCACTATCTTCAGAAATTAACTTTGATTGCATACTTGTTGTAGCAATTTTAAGAAGTGATTCTCTATCATCAGGTTTAATTTTCTTTGATAATTCTGAATAAATTTCAAGAGTTTTGTCAGCAGCTGCTTGGAAGCCATCAACAATTATTGAAGAATGAACATCTTTTTTGAGAAGATCTTCTGCTCTTGCCAATAATGTTCCTCCAAAAACAACAGATGAAGTTGTACCGTCACCGACTTCATTATCTACAGTTTTTGAGATTTCAACTATCATTTTTGCTGCAGGATGCTGAACATCAATTTCTTTGAGAATTGTTGCCCCATCATTTGTTATAGTAACATCACCTAAGGAATCAACTAACATTTTATCAAGACCACGTGGTCCAAGACTACTTTTAACTAAATCAGCAACTAATTTTGCGGCTGCAATATTATTTTGTTGAGCATCTTTACCTTTTTGTTGTAGTGCACTCTCTTTGAGAACTAAAACAGGTCCATTTGGTCCTTGTTGAATTGATG
>Ga0209667_1002638_pt1 | contig 11636 bp, 12 predicted proteins | sample SaaInlV_165m_DNA_2_FD_184682 | JGI IMG/M metagenome (GOLD analysis project Ga0209667, IMG submission 184682) | Marine microbial communities from expanding oxygen minimum zones in the Saanich Inlet - Saanich Inlet SI037_S3LV_125m_DNA (SPAdes)... | ecosystem: Environmental > Aquatic > Marine >... | reverse complement strand
TATCGTAAAATAAAATATGGTAGAATTAATCCATTTTCTCTAACGCTTAAATCGCTAGAAAATCTTGTATATTGGCATAGTAACTCAAGTGATACTTTAAGTGAATATATTGTTAAACAAATAGATTATGCTTATTATTATAAAAAATCATTTGAGGGATTGGACAAAATGAAAACTTGGGAACTTAAAGGTTGGCAAAAATTGTTACAAGAAAATAATGAGCGGATTACAAATGAATTTGATAAAAGAAAAATACAACATATGTAAAATTAAATAAAATCAATAAATCAATAAATCAATAAATCAAATAAATCAAATAAATCAATAAATTAATTAAATTAATTAAATTAATAGTATACGAATATTTTATATTAAAGATATATTAATTCATATTAACAGTGCTGTTAGTATGGATTATCTAAAAACCAGTTGTGATGTTTTAAAATCTTTTACAAATACTTATGTTGGTTATATAAACTCTTCCACACAAAAAGGATATTTTTTTAATAATATATTTGGTAAATTAGAACAAATAAATAAGGTATATGATGATAAATATATTAATTATAATAAATTTAATATTTTAAATAAATTTTTTGCCACAATAGGTTGTTATTATGTAACAAAATTAACATATAAATCAGTAATACATACATTTGATTTTAAATTTAATAGAATATCATTTTTAAGAAAAATCCCTTATTTTAATAGTTATATAAATAAAAAAATTAGTGATACGAATAGTATTATACGTAACGAACTAAAAATAAAAGAACATAATTTTATCACAGTCATTCCAAAAAAAGGTTATGATATACAACAATTAACCAATTTGCAAAATATATATAAATCTTACAGAAAGTATGATTATAATGAAGGAAAAATTTCTGGAACTGTATATTATGGTAATGATGAAGAATATAATAAACTTCTTATAAATAGTTTCAATGAATTTATATATAGTAATCCATTACACCCAGATGTGTTCCCTGACATACGAATAATGGAAACGGAAGTTGTTAGTATTATATGTAATTTATTTAATGGTAATAAAACTTCGTGTGGAAATATAACTAGTGGTGGTACAGAAAGCATTTTATTAGCATGTAAAACTTATCGTGATTGGGGAAAATATACTAAAAATATCAATAAACCTGAAATTATTATCGGAGAATCAGCACACGCATCATTTAACAAAGCAGGTGAATACTTTGGAATTAAATTAGTAACAATACCAATTGATATTGAAACTGGAAAATTAAATATTTATAAAATGAAAAAAGCAATTACAAAAAATACTGTCTGTATAGTTGGTTCAGCACCATCATTTGCCCACGGTGTAATTGATGACATTGATGTTATGTCTGATATTGCTAAGAAAAACAATATTGGTCTTCATGTAGATTGTTGTTTAGGAGGATTTATACTTCCATTTTTATGCAAAAATGGATACTATGGATGTAAATATGATTTTATTCTTGATGGTGTTACTAGTATTTCTGCAGATATGCATAAATATGGTTATACACTAAAAGGTTCGTCGATTGTAATGTATAAAAATACTGAACTTAGAAAATATCAATATTATGTTAACACAGATTGGAATGGAGGAATATATGCAACGCCAACTATTGCAGGTTCTAAATCAGGTGCTTTGATTGCAGTAACATGGACATCAATATTATATCACGGTATGAATGGTTATTTTACAAATGCATCGAATATTGTAAAACTCCGACAACAAATTGTCAATTCTGTTCTAGATATCGAGGGATTAATTATTATTGGAACACCTGTTGTATCAGTTATCGCATTTCGTTCAGAAAAATTTGATATATATAATGTTGCGTCGAAAATGAATTCATTTGGTTGGAATTTAAATATACTTCAAAATCCACCAGCATTTCATATATGTCTTACAAAAATACACGTTAAACAAAATATTAAAGATTTGTTTGTTAATAATTTAAAAACATCGATCGAATATGCAATTAAAAATCCAAAATCAAAGAAAAATGGTACTTGTGCAATATATGGAATGACTACAAAAATTGGGGATAAAAATATAATAAGAGAAGTCGCATATAGTTATATGGATGCACTTACATCAATATAAATATTAATGTATTGAATAAATATTAATGTAAATGTGTATAAATTAATATATATAACAAAGTAGTAATGTTAATATTATGATATTAATTGCACCGTGATTATAATTTTCTAATACATCATTGTCATATTTGGTATTAAATAATATATCAAATATGTCTATTCCATAATTTGTATTTTTATTCTTATGATGTTCTTGATGTGTTTTTGGAAAAACTATATTGTAATTTATATTATGTATTGATGAATAAAATAAAGTCCATAAAAAAATAGTACGAATATCTAATATTTTTGCAAGGTAAATAAATAATATTATTACTCCTCCTTGTGACAAAAAATTGTTTATAAATTCTAATATAATATTATACCATTTTTTATTAATCTCTAAATTATGATGAACAATATCATGAAAATCTACAAAATAACAAAATTTTTGTACTATTTTATTTAATACCTTATTTTCTGTTATATAATTTTTATTTGAATTATACATATTTGTATAACTAATTTTGTGACATATTAAATGAATAAAATATCCTATAATTGATGTTATTATTATTGTTATTATTATTTTAAATAATGAAGTTTTTTTAGTATATGATATATACAATATACATAACAATAATACAATATAAAATTTAAAATTCATTTTTATGCTTTTCCATAGATTTTTGGGTTCTGTAATAGTTTTCTTAAAATAATAAAAATTCTTTTGCATTATTTCATCGTCTGTATTAGTACCTATGGTACATCCATTGAATTTCTTTTTTTTATATTTAATACATCTTTTGTATTTCTTTTTTTTATATTTAATACATCTTTTGTGTTTTTTATTATTTCTTTTTAAATTCATATTATATTTAATTTAATAAAAATAATATGATAATAACGGAAATTAAAAATTTTGGAGATTGGGTATCTATCCTATCAGCAACATAAGGAATGAACGGTAAAATTGGTGACAAAGTATAAACGACGAAATCGACCATAGTTATATAGATTCACTTACATCAATATAAAATGGTATAAAAATATATTTATTTATTTATTTATTAAATAATATGAATATTGAAAATGATACAAATACAAATACAAATACAAATACAAATACAAATGAAAATTCAATAGAATATACTAAATACAACGCAATGCCTCGTTTTAATGCCATTAGAAGTATAGCAGAAGAGTGTATTAATGATGATGATTTATTAGATGTAATACGTTTAAAAAATTTTCCAGTATGTTATGATGGTTTTGAACCTAGTGGAAGAATGCATATAGCACAGGGTATAATGAAAACTAATATTGTTAATAAATTAACTGCGAATAACTGCAAATATAAAATATGGATAGCAGATTGGTTTGCAATGTTAAATAATAAAATGGGTGGAGATCTTGAAAAGATTAAAATTGTTGGTCTTTACATGATTGAATTATGGAAAGCATGTGGAATGAATCTCGAAAATGTTGAATTTGTATGGGCATCTGATGAAATTAATAAAAATCCCAACAAATATTGGTCTCTTGTTATGGATATCGCAAAAAATAATACCCTCAAAAGAGTTATCCGCTGTTCCCAAATAATGGGTAGAGATGAAACCGATGACTTAACTGCAGCACAAATATTCTACCCTTGTATGCAATGTGCTGATATATTCTTTTTAAATGTAGATATATGTCAACTTGGTTTAGACCAACGAAAAGTGAATATGTTAGCACGTGAATATAGTAATATCAAGAAAATGAAACACAAACCTGTTATACTTTCTCATCATATGTTATTAGGTTTAAAAGGTGGTGATTCAAAAATGTCTAAATCAGACCCCGATTCAGCAATATATATGGATGATACAACATCTGATGTAAATAGAAAAGTAAAAAAATCGTTTTGTCCATTAGGAATTGTAGTTGGAAATCCAATATTAGAATATGTAAAATACGTTATTCTTCCTAGAGTAAATGTATTGACTATTTCTAGAAATGATAAAAACGGTGGTGATATAGAATATACAGAATATGATACTTTGGAAAAGGATTTTGTAAATCAAAAACTACATCCCGGAGATTTAAAACCCACAGTTGCTAAATATATAAATTTGATACTTGACCCAGTTAGAATATATTTTGAAGAGAATAAGAATGCACGAGATTTAAGAGATAAAGTTAAAGAATTTAATGTCACACGATAAATATTGTTATTTTAAGTGAATTTTAACGGAAAAATTATATTGATAAGATTTTATTGGATATATAAAAAGTTTATGAATATAAATATATTGATGAATCAATGCATAATAGAAATTCAAGAAGTTCAAGAAATTCACGAACCATTATCAAATATCGATAAATGGAATAAATGGAGTGGCAAATCTAATGACATTCCATTTAAATCTACTATTAAATGTGTAGGTAATGGAGAACAAAAATTAGCAAAAGAACTTGATATTATAGAAACTTTGGGTGGTCAAAATAATACAATTGATCTTAAACATCCTATATTAGGAAATATTAGTGTTAAAGATATGACAAATGATGATTGTGTATTAGGAGTTGAAGGTAGACAAAATTTACGATATATATTTCGAAAAAATGTTAATCCATTATTAAACTGGTCTGAAAAATATAAAGATAAATGTCAATATGCTGATAGCATTTTTAACGAATTAAAAAAAAAATATGGTAAATCTAAAACTAATCTATTTGATGGTATAGATAGATTAGAAATAAGTAGAAAAAATTTTGAAGAATTAAACAAAATTTTAGAAAATATAAAAATCGATATCCACAATATTGACTCACCATCTATTAAAAGTGATTATATTACAGAAATTTGTAAAAATCTCGAAGGAAGTTCTTTAATAGAAAAATGTAATGAATGTGTTCGTAAAGAAGCGACCAATTATACTCTTATAATTGTTCATAAATCAAATGGTTGGATGATAGTTAGAAATTTAAATAAAATAATATGTCCTCGTATTACCAAAGGAGCTCCTAGAATTAATGTAAATTTATAATTTATAATTGATTATCTAAATTTAATATTAATTTTGCCAAAACAAATGAAAATTTAGGTGGTACAGCATTACCTATTTGTCTATACATAGATGATATAGAACCACTAAACATAAAATCGTCTGGAAATGTTTGTATTCTTGCATATTCTCTTACTGTCATTCTTCGTTCTTCACTTGGATGTATATTTATAACTGGACCACCAGTTCCTCCACCTCGTCCTGTTATCGTAGGTGATATTTTATTCCAATCTAATTTTCTATTACCTATATATCCATTAATATTTACTTTATGTTTTGTTCCTATATGCTGAATACTTTCATCATATTCTATTGATAAATCACCAATTGCATCATGTAATGTTTTTGTTATTTCGTGCTTTTCTTCTGGCCAATTAAATACAATTTTATCGGTAATATCATCACGAATACCAATAAATATAACTCTTTCTCTATTTTGTGGTATATCATACCACTTAACTTTGAATAATTTTGTATGGACGTTATAACCACATTTTTCTAAATCTGAAACAATCATTTTAAATATTTTACCTTTTAAATTCTTCTTATCCTCATTATTTTCATATCCACCCAAACTTAATATACCTTTTACATTTTCGAATATGAAATATTTGGGCATCTTTAATTTTAAAAGTCTAACTAATTCTAAATATAATTTATTACGATTATCTGTTTCTTTTCTATATAAATTTGCTACCGAAAATCCTTGACAAGGAAATCCTCCCATTAATATATCGCAATTAGGAATGGTCATAATTTTAGTAATATCTTCGCAAACCGGGGTATATTTATAATATTTTTTGTAACTATCACACGAATCTTTGTCAAAATCATTGACATATACCACATCATATGATTCTGAAAGTTTATGAAAAGCATAATCTAATCCACCACAACCAGCAAACATAGAAACGACTTTTAATTTACTAGTTTGTAATTGGTTTGTCATAATTTATTTCGTTATATAATGTTAATATAACATTAATTTTTAAATAAAATTTTCAAATTATTTTTATAAAAACAACTAATATATAGTATTAGTAGTTTGTTTTGAAAAACAAAGTATATTTTGGAGATTGCGGGTATCGATCCCACTGCCTCTCGCATGCAAAGCGAGCGCTCTACCATATGAGCTAAATCCCCTTGATATTACAATATGGTGATTTCTTTATATGATTTATGATTTATGATATATGATTTATGATTTATATTTATAAATTCTCTTTTTCAAAAAATTATTACTTAAAACATAAATGATAAATAATTATTTATAGATTATGAAATACGATATACAAATTGGAAATTATAACTTTATATATCCATTTTATCAAATATGTTCAATTGCATTCTGTTATTTTTTTGGAATTATATTACATTTGTCTTTTAATATAAGATTTGACATAATAGGTAGAATCGTCAGTACAATTAATGCTTTATGTATATCATATTACTCAATAATGTTTGCATTTGGTTATACCGATCAAGAAACTTTTGTAGGTGCATATTCTTTAATGGTTGGGTATATGATATATGATATATTTTTTATGTTTAAAGCGTTAAATTATAAAATTAAACAAGCATTACCATATTTAATACATCACAGTGTTGTTGTAATTAGTCAATGTACAATTCGTGATTTTGCATATACATATGCGATCGCATCATTATCAGAAATACCGACAATTTTCTTAAATATATCTTGGTATTTAGTTAAATATAATCGTCGAGGATTATTATTGAAATACATTGGGTATATATTAGGTTTATCATATTTTATTACTCGTCCTTTGATATTTACTTGCTTAAATATATACTTTTATATAATCAGTTTTACTAATATAATGTTAGTTATGTTACCACTAGTAACAGTCTTAAATTATTATTGGTTCTTCAAATTATATATGAAAATACGTACAGAAATAAAATACATAGATAAAATAAATTAATTTATTTGTTTCCTTTTCTTGGAGTGTTTTTTGTGTTTTTTGTGTCTTTAGTGTCTTTTGTTTCTTTAATGCCTTTAGTGTCTTGAGTTTCTTGATTGTCTTTAGTGTCTTTGGTTTCTTTAATGTCTTTAGTGTATTGAGTTTCTTTTGTGTCTTGAGTTTCTTGATTGTCTGTAATATTTTCAATACAATCTGATTTTTTAATATCAATAAATATACTTTCTTCGGTTCCTGGTATAGGCATTCGTGTAACAGTATATGTAATATATTTATTGTTCCTTAATACACGTATTATAACAGTACTTCCCTCTTCACCAATCATCATGTTTTTAATATCATTAAGTGTCATTCCATTGATATTCTTTTCATTTATAGAAGTAATAATATCTTTTATTTGAATTCCAGTATTATATGCAGTTGAATTCTTAACTACTGCTAATACAGATACGGTATTTCTAACTTTACCTATAAGCATTCCTACACCAACTTTACTGATTTTTGTTTTTGAAACTGTTTCTGGTGTTGCACCTTCTGAATCGACTACAATATAATCATTATATAACGTATTTGATATATCTTCTCTTATTCTATGTAATGTATCTATTTCGTTCTGTAATGTTTGTAATGAAATACTTTTGTCCTTGATAATTTCTTCGATTTCGTTTAGGGTTTCAAGACTGATGTTTTCAGATTCCATCCTAACATAATACATATAATTTATTTATGATAATTAATTATAAATTCATTTTAAAATTTATAATATTATATAATTACTTAAAAATTTTATCACATTACAAATGTAATAATGTCATCAGAATCAGACATTATATCATCACAAATTATTGATGTAAATAATGACGAAAATAATGACGAAAATAATGACATAAATGACGAAAATAATGACATAAATTACGAAAATAATGACATAAATGACATAAATGACATAAATGACATAAATGACATAAATGAAAATAATGACATAAATAATTATCCTTTAAGGTATCCTTTTACATTATGGTATCATAAATTATTTGATAATGATTGGAGTGATGAAAGTTACAAAAAAATACTTACCTTTGATAATGTTTTAGATTATTGGGGTCTTACAAATAATATGCCTCCTCTTAAAAAAGGAATGTTTTTTATGATGAAAAATGATATTCTTCCTCAATGGGAAAATGAAGAAAATAAAAATGGAGGATATGTTTCATATAAAGTCCATATGTCTCAAGCAACAGAAGCTTGGACTGAAATGTCTATGGCATATATAGGTGGTTATATAACAAAAGATTATGACAATATTGAATATATTAATGGGATTTCTATATCTCCAAAGAGATATCATTGTATTATAAAAATTTGGATAAATAATCATAATTGGTATTCAAAAAATATTGTAAATCCAGTAAATCTATTATCAGATGCCATAGAATTTTATGAAAATTCTAAAGCTATATATCAAAAAAATAGTGAAAAAAATTAAATTAATTAAATATGTTAAAATTGGATAATGATTAAATTTATTTAAATTTTATCAGATTTGATGTTACATTTCATTTACTCTAGGTGCTAAACATAATTTGATATCACCTAAGTCTCCTACTTTATAAAGAATAATAATTGGAAAATCATTCTTCATACATATCATAATTGAATTGCATAGGTTTGTACATTTTGTAAACAAAAATAAGTATTTTAAAGAAAATAAACCTTGTACTATTTGGTTTTCATTTGATACTTGTGAAAATGATAACCCAGATGTTGAATTTTGTCCTATTCTAGTTAATTGAGTACAAAAATCTCCTTTGCAATAAAACACAATTGTTTTACCATAACTCTTAATATCAACTATATCCGCAATTCCATTCATATCTCTTATTATTTTTTGGAAATCTGCAGAAGGCATAGTTAAAACAGAATCAAAATCAACATCATTTACATCAACTGCTTCTTCATTTATATCCATTAAACTTAATTTATATTCCGTAACAGAATTTTTATCACCATTTTCAATTCTTATACCTAATTTTTCTTGACAATCTGATTCAATATATAACATAAGAGTGTCACTGTTATTCATAGTCTTTATAAGTTTAAAAAAATTTAACATGTTAACTCCGATTGTATATTTTTCTTCACATACATAGTGGTCAAAATCGGAAGCATTTAATTTAAGATGTACAAAAACAGTATGTGTTCCATCCATAGTTCTAATCTTCATTCCTGTTTCATCAAATTCTATATTAGCATCTGTTAATATTTCTTTTAATGCTTCAATCAATGTACGAAATGAATTTGTTTGAACGGTTTTTAATTCTAGAATATTTTTAGATGCTCCTCCTAACATATTACTTCATAATTTTACATAAATATCTTTAAGTAAAAAATCTTAAAATAAACGAACGATATTATATAAAAATAATATATTTATTTATAATATGGAATATATATTTTCATTTAAAAATTATGTATCTGAACTGATACATAAAAATGACAGTAATGTAGATATTCTAAAAGATAACGATAACGATAAATATAATGATGATTCAACTAATCTAGATTCAAATAATATAGATACAACTTTAAACGATAGTTTCGTAATTATAGAAAATCTTATACCAAAACCACCTCCATACCCAAACTTTCATAGAATATATTATTCGAAAGAAGCATGGAAAACGAAACTTGATAAGGGTTTATTTAATAAATCTTCCCTTGAAGATAATGTTGATAATGTAAATAATGATAATTTAAATAATACTATAAAAAAAACACAAACTTTTGAACATATAAAATATAAACAATATAACCCTCATAATAATAAATTATCAAGTAATTTAAATGATTATTTTGGATATAAAAAATATTATAATAATTTGGAGAAATATAATTTAAAAAATGCCAGTAATTTTAACGTATTAGGTAATTTTAAATATAATTTTACACATTTAGGAAATTTGCCACCAATAGACATTTATAAAAATAATTTATATAAACCTATTAAGGGAAATTCATACTTGTATAATTTACATCAACCTCATACACGAATGACATCTGCGAAATATAATAATAAAAAATCTGGACCAAAATAAACATTCTGGACCAAAATAAAATTACAATCAAATGTATCAATATAATATTCAATTAATTTATTTTATTCATCATATTAATCCATTAAATTCAGATTATTTTTTTTAAAAAATATATATACACCAACCATCAATGATATTATAATTAATATTATAAAAAATTCTGTTATAAATGAAATAGGTTTAGTATATGGTTCGTCTTCCTTCGTTTTTGATTTATTTATATATTTTTTTATCTTTCTTACTGGACACCCTAATTTTCGATAATCGTTTATTATAATTCTTCGAAGTTTATTTGATTTACACTCTTTAATATATGTATGAAGATATTCGCATTGTTCATCTACACTTTTTGATTGTGATATAAGATTTTTAAGGTCATTTTTGTAAATTTCCTTAAGTTCTTTTCGTGTAATATTTTTACATACTTTTCCCATCCTTTACTTTAATGGAGTATTTTTCTTTTGATAAAGTATATAAATGCGATTAAATTTAAAATCGAAATATACTTGGATTTTTATAACGATATTGTTAATTATAATACTATACTGTTCTATATATAACAATCGAGTAGTTAGTAAAGAAAATTTTATTGGTGATGGTCCTGGTGTTGGTAAAAGTTTTGGTAATTATTATATTCCAAAAACTGGTTGTACGAATTGTTTTCCAGGTTCGTATTTAAGAAGTGAATTATATCAAAACGTTTGTGATAATGGAACAAATCTTAGAAGAGATAAAATATCTACCAATTTTGATGGTTGCTTACGTAAATTATAATTATATCGTTTAGTTATTTTTACATAATTATCTTAACATAATGTAAAGTAAAATATGAAAAAATTTTTAAATAAAAATTTATTACCTATTCTTATTATTGTATCTATATCATTATTATTTGGTATGTCATATTCATGGTGGTCTTCCGAAAAAGAAGGATTTAATAATGGTGTTCTAGGATTGACTGAAGGTAAACATCGTGGACCTCCTGGTCCACGTGGTTATCAAGGGGTACGAGGTGGTTCTGGTCCGAGAGGACCAATAGGTTCACGAGGACCAAGAGGATATATGGGTCCTCTCGGACCAAGAGGTACTCAAGGTGTTGATGGACCGCGTGGTCAAGCAGGTCAAGATGGTGCTATAGGACCACAAGGACCGCAAGGAATTCAAGGACCTCAAGGACCTCCAGGAATAGTAACAGGAGCAGAAATAAGTGCAAATGGAATAACTGGAAAGATTGGTCCTGCTGGTCCTGCTGGACCTGCTGGTTCCGATGGTAAAAATGGTAAAAATGGACTAAGAGGTGCTCGAGGTGTTGATGGACTGCGTGGTCAAGCAGGTAATAATGGACAAAATGGACAAGATGGACAAAGAGGACCAATAGGTCCTGCTGGTCCTGCTGGATCGGCTGGATCTGCTGGATCTGCTGGACCTACTGGACTAAGAGGTCCTACTGGTCT
>Ga0209667_1002632_pt1 | contig 11658 bp, 10 predicted proteins | sample SaaInlV_165m_DNA_2_FD_184682 | JGI IMG/M metagenome (GOLD analysis project Ga0209667, IMG submission 184682) | Marine microbial communities from expanding oxygen minimum zones in the Saanich Inlet - Saanich Inlet SI037_S3LV_125m_DNA (SPAdes)... | ecosystem: Environmental > Aquatic > Marine >... | reverse complement strand
AAGCAGACTATCTGTAATGCCAATTGACTATAAAAGCTGGAAAATTATAAATAACATGAGTAAAGTTTAGATATAAAATTATTTCATGCCTAAAAAAAAGAAAAAAACTAAAGTAAGAAAAAAAGTTTCTAAAAAAGTTAAGAAAAAAACTAAAGTAAGAAAAGAAAATGAAAAAACTACTCCTGAACTAATTATTAAAACAAGACCTGAGTGGATAAGAAATAGTTTAGCCAGTAAAAGCAAATATCAAGAAAAATATTCTCAATCTATAAAAAATAACGATGAATTTTGGAGGAAAGAAGGAAAAAGAATTACTTGGATCAAACCATATAAAAAAATTAAAAACGTAAAATACAGTACAAAAGAAGTAAAAATTAATTGGTTCCAGGATGGAACCTTAAATGCATCAGCAAACTGTATTGATAGACATTTAAAAAATAAAAAAGATAAGACTGCAATAATTTGGGTTGGCGATGATCCTAAAGATAGCCAAAAAATATCTTACAAACAACTTCATCAAAAAGTTTCAAAAGCTGCAAACGGTCTAAAAAAATTAGGTATCAAAAAAGGTGATCGAGTTACAATTTATTTAACTATGATACCTGAGCTTGCAATTTTAATGCTTGCTTGTGTAAGAATTGGTGCAGTGCATTCAATTATCTTTGGAGGTTTTTCAGCTGACTCTATATCAGGAAGAGTGAATGATTGTGAATCTGAATATATTATTACAGCTGACGAAGGTGTAAGAGGTGGAAAAACTATTCCACTTAAAGACACAACAGATGAAGCATTGCTTAATTGCCCTGATGTTAAAAAATGTATTGTTGTCAAAAGAACAGGCAATGACATTGGTTGGCATCATAACAGAGATGTTTGGTACCATGATTTAATTAAAGATGTTCCTAATCACTGCGAACCTGAAGAAATGAATGCAGAAGATCCTTTGTTTATTTTATATACATCGGGTTCAACTGGTAAACCTAAAGGAGTTTTACATACTACAGGTGGTTATATGGTTTATGCTTCAATGACTCATCAATATATTTTTAACTATAAGCCAAAAGATATTTATTGGTGTACAGCTGATATTGGGTGGGTAACTGGTCATAGTTATATTATTTATGGACCACTTTCTAACGGTGCAACCACAATAATGTTTGAAGGTGTTCCAAATTATCCTGACAATTCAAGATGGTGGCAAATAGTTGACAAATATAAAGTTAATACATTTTACACAGCACCCACAGCAATTAGATCTTTAATGCGTGAAGGTGATAAACCAGTTAAAAAAACATCCAGAAAATCACTTAAATTGCTTGGTACTGTTGGAGAACCAATTAATCCTGAGGCATGGATGTGGTACTACAAAACAGTTGGAGACTCTAAATGCCCAATTGTCGATACTTGGTGGCAAACGGAGACTGGTGGAATAATGATTGCTCCTCAAACGGGTGCTATTCCTCTAAAACCTGGTTCAGCAACAAAACCTTTTTATGGAATTAAACCTGTTTTAGTCGACAAGAATGGTAAAGAAATTAAGGGTGCCGGTGAAGGAAGACTTTGTATAGCTCAATCATGGCCTGGACAAATGCGAACAGTATATGGAGATCATCAAAGGTTTATTGATACATATTTTTCACAATATGATGGCAAATATTTTACAGGTGATGGATGCAGAAGAGACAAAGATGGGTATTATTGGATCACAGGTAGAGTTGATGATGTAATTATAGTTTCTGGACATAATCTAGGAACTGCTGAAATTGAGAGTGCTTTTGTTGCTCACCCAAAAGTAGCTGAGGCTGCAGTTGTTGGCTATCCTCATGATATTAAAGGCAATGGATTATATTGTTATGTAACTTTAAATGTTAATGAAAGAGAGACAGGCGAACTTGAAAGAGATTTAAAACTTTGGGTTAGAAAACAAATTGGACCTCTAGCTACTCCAGATTTAATTCATTTTACTCCTGGACTTCCAAAAACAAGATCTGGAAAAATTATGAGAAGAATTTTAAGAAAAATTGCAGCGAATGAGCATGGAGAATTAGGTGACACAACTACTTTGGCTGATCCTAGTGTTGTTGAAAGCTTAGTTAATAATAGAAAAAATATTTAAAATTCAATTAATTTTTCAAATTCTTGTTTAACAATATCCCACTTTAATATCATTGAATTCAATACAATTTTTCTATCTAAAGTTTTAAGTTCTTCGGCTATTGGGGCCCACTTATATAAAGATAGTGCACTTGGATTAAATGGTAAATCATTATAATAGTTTTCCCAATTTACATTTTGTATTCTTTCATCAAAAGTTTTTTTTGCCTCATCAATTATATCTAATGGCATCTTATTTGACGTTTCATCATCTAAAATTTTGAAAAAAATTTCTTTAGCTTTGCTAATATCTTGGTAATTGAAATTAACTTTTAAATATGAAAAAGTAAAAAAAGTTAAATCTTGTAAGGCAACAGAATAAATATTCCATTTAGCTAAATTAACAGACGACATGAACTCATCGTTATCGAAATGAAGAACATATTTAGTTCCCATTCGAGTTTTTAAATAGCTATATAGTGTAACTTGCGTAACCCATGCAGATTTAGTTTGAATAAAATGTTCAAGCTCATCTAAGTTTTTAATTTTTTTCTTTGGAATAAAAGCTTTAAACAAAGCAAACAAATAAACTTTAAAATCTCTAAATGATAAATCTTTCCAAGTTAGTTTAAATTTGTTCATAAAATGATTGTTTAGAATAATTATATATTAAAAAACTAAGTAAATAAGCACCTAATATGAATAATTTAAATCTTTTAATAACATATAGAATGGTTATGTTTTCCTTTAGTTATAACTAAAAAAGAGAGGTATAAATGTCAAACGCGTCAAAACACTGGGAAGCAACTAGGTCATTGTTATTCGTAACACTGGCAATCTGGTTTGTATTCTCAATCGGCATCTTCCTTTTTGCAGCTGAAATGAATGAGGTTACTGGACCTTTCGGTTATCCATGGACATACTGGTTTACATGTCAAGGATCTCTTGGAATTTTCGTAATCTTGGTTTTCTGGTTTGCAAATAGACAAGAAAAAATCGATGAAGAATTCGGCTTCAGCGAGAGAGGAAATAACTAATGATTAAAGGTAAATTTATAGACAATTTGCCAAAAGTTTACGGAATCTATACAGGAGGTTTTATAGGTTTCATAATCTTAATGGCAATTGGTGAGCAAATGGGTATGTCTGCAAAAGCAATAGGTGTTGGTTTTGTAGCATTTACAATATTCATCTATGCTTTAATTGGTTATCTATCACGAACAGCTCAAGCAGATGCATATTACGTAGCTGGAAGGCAAGTTCCAACTGTATTCAACGGTATGGCGACAGCAGCAGACTGGATGTCTGGTGCATCATTCGTTGCAATGGCAGGTGGTATTTACTTTAAAGGTTACGGCTATATGGCGTTACTTGTAGGTTGGACTGGTGGTTATGTATTAGTTGCATCTTTATTAGCACCATACTTAAGAAAATTTGGTTGTTACACAGTTCCAGATTTTATTGGTACAAGATACGGTGGTAATTTAGCAAGATTACTTGCAGTAATAGTTTTAACTGTTGCTTCATTTACTTATGTGACTGCACAAATTAACGCTACAGGTACTATTGCTTCAGTTGCTCTAGATATCGACTTTAAATACGCTGTATATATTGGACTTATAAGTATTTTACTTTGTTCAATGTTAGGGGGTATGAGAGCGGTAACTTGGACACAGGTTGCACAATATATCGTGCTAATTATAGCTTACTTACTTCCAATTTTTTGGATCAGTAACAAAATGGGTGCAGGGTTCTTCCCTCACTTTATGTTAGCTGATGAAGTAGCTAGAATTGGTGAGTTAGAAGCACAGTTTGGATTTGTTAAAAACTCTGCTGCTGACTTAGCATCGGTACCTAAAGGGTTAGCTGGAATAACTAAAGCTCACTCTGCAGTAAATGCTACACCTTGGGCATTTATTTCGTTAGCATTAGCGATGATGATGGGAACAGCTTCATTACCGCACGTGATGATGAGATACTTTACTACTCCAAGCGTGAAGGCTGCTAGAAAATCAGTTGGTTGGTCACTATTCTTTATCTTCCTACTGTACTCTTCTGCACCAATGTTAGCGACACTATCTAAACTATCGTTAATTGACCCAACACTACCAACAGGTATTATTGGTAAAACATTTGCTGAAGTTCAAGCAATAGATTGGTATCAAAACTGGAACCAAGCAAACTTGATGTTCATCAGTGACTTTAACGGCAATGGAACTCTTGAATTAAATGAGTTTTTCATGGGTGGTAAAGCGGTTGTGTTAGCAACTCCAGAAATAGCTGGATTACCTTATGTAATCTCAGGTCTGGTTGCTGCTGGGGGTATGGCTGCTGCCATGTCAACAGCTGATGGTTTGATTCTAGCAATTGCAAATGCGATCTCTCATGACGTTTATTACAAAATGATAGATCCAAAAGCAGAGACTGCAAAAAGACTAGTTGTTGCAAGGGTATTACTTGTAGTAATTGGTTTTGCTGGAGCAACTATTGCTGCAATGCAAATCCAAGGGATCTTAGGTTCGGTTATTTGGGCTTTTGACTTTGCGATGTCTGGATTGTTCTTCCCACTTGTACTTGGTGTATGGTGGAAGAGAGCTAACAGAGAAGGTGCTATTGCTGGTATGGCTTTAGGTCTTGCATCTGCTATTTGGTACCTAGTTTGGGTACGAACTGGTGGAAGCGGATTCTTAGGTATCACTCAGTTAACGTTTGGTATCTTCGGAGCAGCTGTGAGTTTAGTGTCTATGGTAGTTGTAAGTCTAATGACTTCAGCTCCTAATGCTGCAACTCAAAAAATGGTTGACGAAGTTCGTATACCAAGCGGTAGATCTATCGTTGGTAAACAATAAATAAATCTTAATTTTAGGGGCGATTAATTTCGCCCCTTTTAATTTAATCTTTTTTCCAATATAAATTTCTAAATGTCTGCAAACTTTCATCCCTTAGTTTATTTTATAGACTACCTACTTGGTGTAATTATGTGGACTTTGATAGGAAGAGTAGCAATGAATATTTTTCAAAGAGAAGATTCAGAATTCTTTTTTATGAAAATATTTGTTAAATACACCAATCCTTTAATAAAGATATTCAAACCAATAACACCACCTTTCATCATAGCACCACTGGTTCCATTATATGTTGCATGGTTCTTTTATATGATCAGATTTTACTTTATGCCTTGGATTTTGGGTTATTCTGTAATGGGAATGTTATCGTTTCCTCTAGAAAGTGAAATTTCTAGACAAATTTATGAATTATTTAATTCAATAAAATTTTAAAAATTGATACTAGTAAATTTAGTAATCAATGAAAAATATAAAAATTTCACCATCAATCTTATCAGCTGATTTTAGTCAATTAGGTAAAGAAATTAAAAGATTAGAGGATGGTGGTGCAGACATGATCCACGTAGATGTAATGGATGGCCATTTTGTTCCAAATCTTACAATTGGACCATCCGTAATTAAAGCTCTCAGAAAACAGTGCTCTATTAAATTTGATGTACACTTGATGATTTCTCCTGTTCATAAATATATTGAAGCATATGCTGATGCTGGAGCAGATATTATTACGATCCATCCAGAAGCAACTGATAATTTGGAAGCCTCTATATTGAAGATTAAAGAATTAAAAAAAAGAGTTGGAGTTTCTCTAAACCCAGATTCAAAAATTGATTTAATTTTTGATTTACTTCATAAGATTGATTTGGTTTTAATTATGAGTGTTAATCCAGGTTTTGGTGGTCAAAAGTTTATACCTGAAGTTTTAGACAAAATTAAGGAACTTAAAAGAATTCAAGCTAGAAAAAATCTAACTTTTGATATCGAAATTGATGGTGGAATAAACTTTGATAATTATAAAACAGCAATTGATGCAGGTGCAAATATTTTAGTTTCAGGCACAACAATATTTAAAAGCAATGATGGAGATATTAAAAAAAATATTAATTTATTAAAATCAAAATAAGTTAATGGTTAACACAAATTACTTTAGTATTTTAACCAGATTTTACTATAAAATTAAAGATAGTTATAAAAAATTCTACCAAGATTCAAATTTATACAACAAAAAAATTTCAAAAACTTTTAATAATCAATTTGAATACAAGCCTAGCGCTTACTTGTTGTCATCAATAATCAAATATCAAAAAAAAAAATATAAAATAGAGGATTTTGCTATCGAGACGATTTGGCAAAATAATATAAATTTAAAAGATTATGAAAAATTAAACAATTTTTTTTGGTTTTTTAGTTTGGACTTAAAATCGTCGAAAAAAACTACACAATCAGTAATTACTAATTGGATTAATAATAATGATAGATATAATTCAAAAAGCTGGGATTTTGACATTACCGCAAAGAGAATAATCTCTTGGCTATCAACTCATCAGCTTAGTTATGAAAATGCAAGTCAAGGATACAGACTTAAATTTGATCACATCATTCAAAAACAAGCCAATCATCTTTTAAATGAAATAAATAATTCTGATGAAGTTGAAAATAAAATGATTGGTTGTGCAGCAATTATATTAACAGGTTTGGCTTATCATGATGAAAAAAATTATCTTAGCAGTGGACTTGGTCTTTTAAAAAAAATTATTAAATCAACAATAGATAATCAAGGTTTCCCAAAATCAAGAAGTATCAATCAACTAAACTTTTATTTAAAATATTTCATAATTATTAGAGAGTGGTTTAAAGAGTCTCAAAATTTAGTACCAGAATATATTGACGAAACTATATATTATTTAGGGTCCAACTACGCTTTCGTTTGGAAAAATATTGGTCAGGATATTTTATTTAATGGAAATTATGTTTCAAACAATAATGAATTCGATCAATATTTGAAAAGATTTGGCTACAAGTTTAAAAATGAAAATAAAGAACTTGCTGGATATGCTGTTCTAAAAAATAAAAAAATCATTTTAGCTATGGATATTGGATCTAGTCCAATTAAAAATCAGTCAAAAGATTATCAATCAGGTGTTTTGTCATTTGAAATAATATCAAACGGACAAAAACTAATAAGTAACTCAGGTTACTATAGTGATAAAAAAAGTAAGCTAAATAAACTCTCTAAAAGTTCAGCATTACAAAGTACTTTGACTATTGAAGATTATTCTTCATGCAGTTTTAAAAAAAATAAAGATGCAGACTATATTGTAAGCAAAGGTCTAAAAATTACAAAAAAAAAAATTATTCTGGAGGACAATTATTGGAAAATTTCTTCTGCTCATGATGGATACTTTCAAAAATTTGGTATAATTCATGAAAGAGAAATAGAATTTTATCCTGAGCAATTAAAGTTTGTTGGTTTAGATAAAATATTAAATAAAGATATTAATAAAAATATAAAATTTGATATTAGATTTCATCTTGATCCAATTTCTAAAGTAATGAAAACACAAGATAATAAATCTATACTTATAGAACTAGAAGATCAGGGTTGGAAATTTAATTGTAATAACTATGATATAAATATTGATAATGGTTTATATTTCGGTAATAAAAATTCTTATAAAGAAAATCAAAATATATTTATTTCTGGAGTGACTGATAAAAAAGATCATACTATAAAATGGGAAATTACTAAATTAAAATGAAAAAAATTAAAACAGCACTCATATCTGTTTCAGACAAAATTAATTTAAAACCTCTTTTAAAAGTTTTAACCAAAAATAAAGTAAAAATTATTAGTTCTGGTGGAACTTACAAAGAAATCAAAAAGTTAAAATTTAAATGCTTAGAGGTTTCAGAATTTACTAATTCTCCTGAAATTTTAGAAGGAAGAGTTAAGACACTTCACCCTAAGATACATGCTGGAATTTTAAATAAAAGAAATAACAAATCTCATTTAAAAGATTTAAAAAATAATAATTTCGAAAATATTGATTTAGTAATTGTAAACTTTTACCCTTTTGAAAAAACTATAAAAAATACAAAAAATCATAATAAAATAGTAGAAAATATAGATGTAGGTGGTCCAACAATGGTTCGAGCAGCTGCTAAAAATTATAAAGATGTAAGTGTAATTACTTCCTCAAATCAATATGAAGAGTTGATTGATCAATTAATAAGAAATAATGGTTCAACGACTTTAGAATTTAGAGAAAAATTATCGAGAATTGCTTTTACTGAAACTGCTTACTATGATGCAATTATTTCAAACTATTTCAATAAAATTTCAGGCACAATTTTTCCTACTAAGAAAATTTATTATGGAAATCTTATCGAAAAACCAAGATATGGCGAAAACCCACATCAACAAAGCGCCATTTACTCAAAAAACTTAAAAATGAATTTAAAACAAATTCATGGAAAACAACTTAGCTACAATAATTACAATGATATTTTTGCAGCAATAACTATTTCTAAATCGTTACCAAAAGATACTGGCACAGTGATTGTTAAGCATGCAAATCCATGTGGTGTTTCAATAAATAAAAATCAACTTGAAAGCTATAAATCTGCTTTAGCATGTGATCCTGTTAGTGCTTTTGGGGGAATTGTGTCATGTAATTTTAAAATAACAAAAAATTTAGCATTAGAATTAAATAAGTTATTTCTTGAAGTTATTATTGCAAATGACTTTGATACTAGCGCATTAAAAATATTAAAAACAAAAAAAAATTTAAGATTAATTGATGCTACAGATTTCATTTTTAAAGAAATTTTAAAATTTACATCTATAAATGAAGAAATATTAGTTCAATCAGAAGACACTAATAAATTTGCTTCCAAAGATTTTAAGATTGTATCTAAAAGAAAACCAAACTCACAACAATTAAAGAACCTCATTTTTGCATTTAATGTGTGTCGATATGTAAAATCTAATGCCATAGTCTTAGCAGCAAATAAAACTACTGTTGGTATTGGTTCCGGACAACCAAGTCGCCTAGATAGTTGTCAAATCGCAATCAATAAAATGAAAAAATTTATTAACCCAAATAATGAAATAGTAGCAGCATCTGATGCTTTTTTTCCATTTGTCGATGGTATAGAAAAATTAGTTCAAGCTGGGGTCACCGCAGTAATACAGCCTTCTGGTTCAATTCGAGATAAAGAAATTATTAATTATGCAAATCAAACTGATACCATTCTAGTTTTTTCAAAGACTAGACACTTTAGACATTAATTATTTGGTCTATTTTTGCAGCTAATATAAAATCATTTTCAGAAAGACCTTCAATAGCATGTGTGGTAATTTTAATTTCTGCATAACCCCAACCAAAAATAATGTCTGGATGATGACCTTCTTCCTCTGAAATTCTACCTACTTCATTAATAAATTTTTGACTTTCTAGAAAATTAATAAAACTAAATTTTTTATTTAGAAAAAAAATTTTTTTTTCATCACTAATAATGTCCCAACCATCAACTTTTTTTTGATATTTATGAATTTCAGATATATCAAAAGGTAGAACACCTCCTTCACAAGGTGCACATTTTTTATTTAGAAGATCACTCATAAAATATTATGGAGCGGGCAAAGGGGGTCGAACCCTCGACCTTCTCGTTGGCAACGAGACGCTCTACCACTGAGCTATGCCCGCATGTTGTATAATTGCAGAAATTAGTAGCTTTTATTAAATTTAGCAAGATACAAAATAATTAAAACTTAATATTGTTCTTTGTTAAGGTCTCAATCATTGGACTCAGAAAATTTTGATATTTTTTCCATTGTTCTGAACTATTCTTGTATATTTTTTCTCTAACTTGCATAAAAGAAGCCGTATCCACAGACCTTTTATTTTCATAAAACTTTAATACCTGATCTTCCCATTTTAAATTTAATTTTAACAATAAATTTTTTACTTCAAATTCATAGTTCTCTATAAGATTTTCGTAATCAATATTTATAATTTTTCCAGGAAATTTTTCACTCCAAAACTTCATTAAATTATTATATGAGGTAAAAAATTCTGCTATATCTTTCTGTCTCAAAGTATATTCCATACCATTATTACTTAAAAAATTTGATTTATAATTTGACCAGCAAACTGCCATTGGATTTCTCTCAACATGAATGATCTTTGCTTCAGGAATACTCTCTAAAATAATTCCTATAAATTTGAAATTTCCAGGTAATTTGTCTGTTATATATTTTTTTTTTGATAATTTATTTAGATTAAAAAGATAATCATCTCTTATTTTTGTTAATGTATCTAAAAAATTAAAATCTAATTCATTATCAAATTTATTTATCGTATTAGTAAGAAGAGATAGTTCGCCACCTCCGTAAACCATAGAATGGTTGGATATAATTTGTTCTAATAAACTAGTTCCAGATCTTGGCATACCTAAAATAAAAATAGGATAAGAATTATATTCTTCATAAAATTCTATTTTTTTTTCATATATTTTAGAAAATATATCTTTAAGCCTCTGATAATTTTTTTCAATTTTTTTTTGAGAAAATTTTACTTCCCTAAGTCTAAGTTCATTCGCTTTTTCTAAAAACGTAAATGCCTCATTATCTTTACCAATATCAAAAGAAGCTTTACTTAAAGAATAAAGCATATTTTGTTTTTCTATATTCTTAATTTGATCATTATTAATTAAATTCTTTAGCTTTAGATAAATTTTATCATCCTCTTTAATTTTTTTTAATAAGAAATAACTCTTGTAAGACTCTATATGCTGACCATCTTTCTCTATAGCTAATTGAAGATATTTTTCTGCCTCCATAACAATTCCTAAGCTTGCATAAATCTGGCCTATATTGCTATAAGCTTGGACAAAATTTTCATCAATATTTATTACGTGTTTAAAATTAATAATTGCTAAATCAAATTTTTTTTCTGATCTAAATAGATTTGCAAGATTAAAGTATGCTTGGAGATTTCTTTTGTTGTATTTTATTGATTTTTCATAATTCCTATAAGCCTCATCTATTAATTCAATTTTTTTTTGAACATTTGCTAAATTATTATAAGCTTCAGAAAATGTTTCATCCAGTTTAATTGATTTTTTATAAGCAGTTATTGCTTCTTCATACTTATTCTGCAGTTTTAAAATATTACCATATAGATAATAAATTTCTTTAGATTCTTTTATATCCAATAATTCTTTGGTTAAATTTTCTGCTTTAATAAAATTATTACAATTAATTTCACTTATAATTACCACATGTAATACGTCAATATCAGTCTTATATTTTTCTAGGAAAGTTTTAGAAATTTTAGAAATTTTTTTAAATTTTTTTTCTTTAAATAACTGAATTATATTGTGTTTATTATGATCAGAATAATTTTTTTTCATTTGTTGTAAAATTACTTATAACAATCACTTTATTTAATTTTAATAAAAACATTAATCATATTAATATAATAGATAAATAATTTTTTTTTGTAATAAAGTATTAATTAATCTTATAAAAAATTTTTTAAAAAAAATGATAGATAAAACCATAAATATGCATTTACAAAAGGGTGAATTTAAAAAAGCACTCAAAATATTAGAAGATTTTATTAAAAATGGTAAGCAAAATATTGCTATATTTTTTTATTTAGGAAAAATTTATTTTGAACTAAATGATTATAAAAAAAGTATCTTTTATTTTAGAA
>Ga0209667_1002625_pt1 | contig 11678 bp, 10 predicted proteins | sample SaaInlV_165m_DNA_2_FD_184682 | JGI IMG/M metagenome (GOLD analysis project Ga0209667, IMG submission 184682) | Marine microbial communities from expanding oxygen minimum zones in the Saanich Inlet - Saanich Inlet SI037_S3LV_125m_DNA (SPAdes)... | ecosystem: Environmental > Aquatic > Marine >... | reverse complement strand
AGTGGACCTGGTCAAGAGAGGGTCTTAAGCCTAAAGATGCTGAAAAGGGTAAAGATCATAAAGTTATGAAATTTAATATCCTTCAAGCATCAGTTAGAGCTTACCAAAGAAATTTAAACACTCATTCTACTTACAAAGATTTTAGAAAAGCCAGAGCAGAGCTTAGAGATTCTAATAAATCATTAGACAGCATAGAACTTTCTAAATATCTAAATAAATATGCAGAGACAGGCAATCAATATGTTGAAGTCTTACAGAAAATAATACAACAAAACAAACTACAAGATTTTGACGATGCAAAATTAATGCCTTCAAGTGTTGATCTCGAAAGTCTAATTTAGTTTTCTTTAATTGGAAATTGAACACCAAACCATCGCCATTTGCCGTTGTCATTCAAGGAACAATTAATTCTACCTCTTCTTGGTATAAATGGACCTCTAAATTTGATGGTTAATATCTTATTGTTTAAACTTGTATTTGATTTTTCCCATTTATCTAATTCATTAGAGTAACAGTTAATACTTTTGATATTTTTTTGCTCATTAAAAAATTTAACTTGAAAATTAGGTGGATTATTTTCTGCTGATAAATTTTTCTCTAAAGGAAGCAATTGTTCATATTCAAGTGGAAACGAATTTATAATGGAACTAAATCTTTTTAGGTCTCCATAATTTTCATTAATTGGAAATCTGGGTAGTTCAAATTTATCTTTATTTAAATCAATTACACCAGAATGTTGACCAAAAGCATAATCAAAATTCTGAGAAATATAATCTCTCATGAATTTAGAATATTCACCAAAAGGATAAGAAAATAAATTTGGTATATAGCCTAGATTTTTTAAAAATATTTTATTTGCTTTTTCTATATCTGAGCTGAATAAATCATTATCACCATCAATAAGGTATCCATGAGAATGTGAATGATGTCCTATTGAGGTAAATTTTTCAGCTTCAACTTCTTTAATCTGATCCCAAGTCATATACCCCTTTTTTCCAACAGGTTCTGTTGAGACAAATAAGATAAAGGGAATCTTATTTCTTTTAAGATATGGCCACGCTTCCAAGTAAAAAGACTGAAAGGCATCATCAATTGTTATAAGAATTTCTTTATTTGCTTTTGGTACGCTAAAATTTTCTTCAAATTGTTTAGGATGAGAAAAAGCATAGTTAGAGTTTCTTATTATCTCTATTTGTTCCTTAAAAATATTCATTTGAATATTAGTAGAAGGGTATTGATGTTCATTAAAACGGTGGTACATTAATGACAAAATACCTTTGTCACCAGAATAGTATTTGATATTATTTTCATCTGAAATAGAATTTGTGTTTATAAACAGGATAAAAATGAACAAACTTATTATAGATGTTACTAATGAGAAAATTTTTCTAATGATCATCACTACTGTTAGTACTTATAATATTACGCATGAGAATACTAAAATTAATTATGAAAAATTAACAATAATTATTAATGATTTTCTCTCATCACAAAATCTTAAAATAACCGATATTAGTGCAATTTATATCAACAAGGGATCAGGAAGTTTTGCTGGGATAAGAAATTCTCTATCTGTAGTTAAAGCCTTTAATGTCGCGAAAAAGATTAATTATTACTGTTATAATTTAGATGATTTTAAAGATGAGAGTAATTTGAGTTATGAAAATATCCCTAATTTATGCAAAAAATATGAAATTAAAAAAAATTTGATTAATCCTATTTAAATAAGTTAAAATTAATTATGTCAGAAACTATTGAAGAAAAATGTTTATTAAAAGGTGTAAAGTTAACTGATCAAAGAAAAGTAATTGCACAAGTGATGTCTCAGTCATCTGATCATCCAGATGTTGACGAGTTATATAATAGAGTTTCTAAAATTGACTCAAAAATTAGTATTGCAACTGTTTACAGAACTGTAAAATTATTTGAGGAGTCGGGAATACTAGCTAAGCATGAATTTAAGGGAGGAAAAGCAAGATATGAAGAGTTAAATGAAGGACACCACGATCATTTAATAGATGTTAAGTCAGGTGAAATTATTGAATTTGTGGATGAGGAAATTGAAAAACTTCAAAAAAAAGTAGCAGAAAAATATGGTTATAAACTTGTAGACCATAAACTTGAATTATATGGGATAAAGAAAAAGTCCTAATAAATGAAACAAAAAATTTTTATCAAAACATTTGGTTGTCAAATGAATGAGTATGACTCAAGTAGAATATACGACTCAGTAAAAAAAATTGGTTTTGAAAAAACAGAAAATTATGAAGATGCAAATTGTTATTTATTAAATACATGTCACATACGCGATAAAGCTAAAGAAAAAGTTTATCATGAAATTGGAAGAGTTAAAAAAATTTTTAGATCAAAAAAAAAACCACTAGTAATCATTGCTGGATGTGTTGCGCAGGCAGAAAATCAGGAAATGCTTAAAAGAGAACCGTACATTGATCTTGTAATTGGACCACAAGCTTATCATAAAATTAATGATACAATTTTAAATCATATAAAAAAAAAGAAAAAAGCAGAAGAAACAGAATTTGATGCAATTTCAAAATTTGAATATTTTGAAAAAATTAAAAATGACTCAGGGAAAATTTCTTCATTTTTAACAATCCAAGAAGGTTGTGATAAGTTTTGTCATTTTTGTGTAGTGCCATACACAAGAGGTCCAGAATATTCTAGACCATTTAGACAAATTTTGGATGAGGCAAAGTATTTAGCAGACTCTGGTACACAAGAAATTATTTTACTTGGGCAAAATGTAAATGCTTACAATAATGGAAAATATAAATTATCGAACTTAATATTAGAAATCGAAAAATATTCTGCAGTTAAAAGAATTAGATACACGACATCACATCCAAAAGATATGACAGAGGATTTAATTGAAGTTTACAAAAATTCAAAAAAACTTATGCCCCTGGTCCATTTACCAGTTCAAAGCGGATCTGACAAAATTTTAAATCTTATGAACAGAAAGCATACTATTAGTAATTATTATAAAATATATGATCAATTGAGAGAAATTAACTCTAGTATCCAATTTTCTAGTGATTTTATTATAGGTTATCCTGGAGAAGAAGAGGATGATTTTAAGGCTACTTTTGAACTTATTAAAAAAATTAAGTTTATAAACTCTTATTCTTTTATTTTTAGCCCAAGACCAGGAACAGTTGCAGCAGATTTAAAATTGATAGATAAAAAAATTTCTATGGAAAGATTAGAAAAAATTCAAAGTCAATTATATGATAATCAAATGCATATGAATAAATCACTGGAAGATAAAACAATTAATGTTTTAGTTGAGAATTTAACAGAGGATAAAACCCAAGTTTTTGGTCGATCTGAATATATGACATCAGTTATTTTTAATGGTAAAAAAGATGATGTTGGAAAAATTGTGTCAGTAAAAATAAACAAAAGTAATCGAAGTACCTTATTTGGTGAAAGAGTTTTTAGCTCTAACCAAAAGGTAGCATAAAAGTTGAATAGTTTAACAAAAAAAAATAGTGATACATCGTTAAAATTTGTTTATTCAGATAATAATTCCCTAAGTGTTATTTTTCATGACAATGAACTTTTGATTGGTGTTGTAGGTGAGTTTAATAAAAATTTAAAGGAATTGGAAAAAATTACAGAGACAAGTTTATACTCTAGAGGCAACTCTATTCTAATTAAGTCTAATCCTGAAAAAAATGAAATAGTTAAAAATGCTATTAAATTTTTAGCTAATCAATTTATCAACAATGGGAGTATAGAGAATAAGGATATACTTTCTTCAGTAGATAATTTTATGATTAATGAAAAAGTTAAAAATAATAATGTTACAGATATAATTAAGACTCCAAAAAAATCTATTATTCCAAGGTCAGAAAAACAAAAAGATTATGTAAGAGCTTTGAGACAAAGTGATATAATTATTTCGGCAGGTCCAGCAGGTACTGGAAAAACATTTTTGGCGGTTGCTGTAGGTCTTACAATGTTGTTAGAAAAAAAAATTGAAAGAATAATTTTATCTAGACCAGCTGTTGAGGCTGGTGAGAGGTTAGGATTTTTACCTGGTGATATGAAAGAAAAAGTTGATCCTTATTTAAGACCTTTGTACGATTCTCTATATGATCTTTTTGATTTTGAAAAAATTCAAAGAATGATTGAAATTGGTGATATTGAAATCGCACCACTTGCTTTTATGAGAGGAAGAACTTTAAAAAATTCATTTGCAATTTTAGATGAGTCTCAGAATGCAACTGATACTCAAATTAAAATGTTTTTAACTAGAATTGGAGAAAATTCTAAAATAGTTGTTAACGGTGACCCAACCCAAATTGATTTACCTAATAAAAACATGTCCGGTTTGGTTAGATCAAAAGAATTATTAGGCCATTTAAATGAAATATCAGTAGTTGATTTTGATCATTCAGATGTTGTTAGACACCCACTTGTCTCTAAAATAGTTAAAGCCTACTCAAAAAATGATTAATATTGAGGTTTTCTCAGAGGAGAAAGCTTGGTCAAAAAAACTTAGAAAAAAAAAGCTTTTTTTTGAAAGAATTTGTAGGCTGTTTCCAAAAAAATATCAATTTCCCAATAAGAGAGTTAGCCTCACTTTACTTCTTTCAAATAATAGATGTATTAAAAAATTAAATAAAGATTTTAGAAACAAAAATAAGTCTACTGATATTTTATCATTTCCTTTAACTAAAAAAATAATGATATCTCAAAAAACTTATATTGGAGATATTATAATTAGTTACAATTTTATGAATAAGCCTAAATCACAAAATATTAAAAATTTTAAAGAAAAAGTAATTAAAACTTTTATACATGGGTTTCTTCATTTGCTTGGTTTTGATCATATTAAAGATAAAGATTATAGAAAAATGCTAAGTGAAGAAGAAAAAATATATAAATTAGTAATTTCAAAGACTAGTCAGATTGATAAAAAAAAATTACATTGAAATAATATTTTTAATTATTCTAGGTATGGCTTCATCTCTAAGCTTGCCTCCATATAATTACTTAATAATAAATTTTTTTACCTTTAGTGCATTTTTTTTATTTCTGTTCAAAAAATCTAAGATTATCCAAAGTAAAAAAATTTTCTTTTTTTATGGATGGTTATTTGGATTTGGCTTTTTTTTATCAAGTTTATATTGGATATCGATATCTTTAACATTTGATCAAAATTTTAAATTTTTAATTCCTATAACTATTATTTTAATACCTGCTTTTTTGGGAATTTTTTATGGATTAATTACTTTGTGTTTCATAATTTCAAAACCTAAAAAAATTGTAAGTTCCTTTTTTTCTTTCTCATTATTTTTTGGAATTTTTGAATTTATAAGAGGTTCAATTTTGACTGGTTTTCCTTGGAATTTGATAGCCTATAGCTTTTCAAATCACTTAGAAATTTTAAGTATTACTTCTTTTATTGGAACTTATGGATTTAATTTATTTTGTATTTCATTGTTTACTAGTCCTGCAGTTTTTATATTAAGAGATTCAAAAAAAGATATATGTGTATGTATTGTTTTTTTAATGATGCCACTATTATTTTATATGCATGGATCATCTTATAAAGAAACATTTAATACATCAGATGTTATATCTTATAATTACAAAGTGAGAGCTATTGGCTCAAATATTAGTCTTGATAGATTTTACTCTAATATTGATCCAGCTTCAGCAATAAATGATTTAATTGAAATAAGTGAACCTAATAAAAATGAAAAAACTATTTTTGTATGGCCAGAGGGAATTCTTCCAGAAATTTCTCAAAAGGAATTGTTTGAATATAAATGGTTATTTGAAAAGAGTTTTAATAAAAATCATTTATTATTAATTGGTATTAACAATCAAACAATTAATAAAGAAAGTATCAATTATTTTAATTCCTTATCTATTTATGATCATAATTTAGAATTATTAAATTTTTACAATAAAGTGAATCTAGTCCCTTTTGGTGAATTTTTACCCTTCGAAAATATATCAAAAGCTTTTGGTTTGAGGTCAATTACAAATAATTATCAATCATTTTCAAAGGGAAATAAAAGAGAAATTATGGAGATTAATAGAGAGGGTTTTTCTATAAAAATATTACCATTGATTTGTTATGAGATAATTTATTCGGGTAAAATATTTAGTAACTCAAATTTTGATCTAATTATTAATATTTCTGAAGATGGATGGTTTGGTAAATCAATAGGCCCTAAACAACACTTTGCACATAGCATTTTTAGAGCAGTCGAGAGTGGCAAATATTTATTGCGTTCAGCAAATAATGGTATTGCAGCTATTATTAATCCATTAGGCATTGTTGAGCAAAAAATTGAATATGGTGAGTCAGGTTTTATAGACTTTAAAGAGGCTAAAAAAATACAACCAACCTTATTTTCTAAATATGGAAATAAAATCTTTATAATATTAATTTTACTATATATTTTTATAATATTTTCATTTAATAGAACTAAAAATGAGTAATTTAAAAAATTATCTTTTCACGAGTGAGTCAGTATCCGAAGGTCATCCAGATAAAGTTTCTGATAGAATTTCAGATATGGTTGTCGATAGTTACCTTTCTGGAGATCCTTTCTCAAGAGTTGCGTGTGAAACACTTACAACAACTAATAAAGTAGTTTTAGCAGGTGAAGTTAGAGGACCGGAAATAAAACAAGATGAATTAATTGAAAAAGTTAGAAATTGCATAAAAGATATTGGTTATGATCAAGAGGGATTTACCTGGAAAGAAGCAACTAAAATAGAAAGCCATCTTCATTCACAATCTGCTGATATCGCAATGGGTGTGGACTCAGCTGGAAATAAAGATGAGGGAGCTGGAGATCAAGGTATCATGTTTGGTTATGCTTGTAATGAAACGGATGTTTTAATGCCAGCACCTATTCATTACTCTCATAAAATTTTGAGATTAATGGCAGAAGACAGAAAATCCGGAAAGTTAAAAAACATAGAACCAGACAGTAAGAGCCAAGTTACTTTTGAATATGTAGATGGAAAACCTACTAAAGTAAAATCTGTAGTAATATCCTCTCAACACTCTGAAGATGTTAACCAATCACAAGTTAGAGATTTATTGAGACCTTATATGCTACAATCTATTCCACCAAATTTTCTTGAAGGTTTTAATGAAGATGAATTTTATGTAAACCCAACAGGTAATTTTGTAATTGGTGGTCCAGATGGAGATTGTGGATTAACTGGAAGAAAGATTATAGTAGATACGTATGGTGGTGCAGCACCGCATGGTGGTGGAGCGTTTTCTGGAAAAGATCCAACTAAAGTAGATAGATCTGCTGCATATGCAGCAAGATATATAGCAAAAAATGTTGTTGCTTCAAAAATTGCGGACAAGTGTTTAATCCAATTAGCTTACGCAATTGGTGTTTCAAAACCATTATCAATTTATGTTGATTTATTTGATAACGATCTAGATAAAAATAAATTTGTTGTAGATAAGATAAATGAAAATTTTGATTTGAGCCCTCGAGGAATTAGAGAGATGCTAAATTTAAATAAACCGATATATGAGAAAACAGCTGCCTATGGCCACTTTGGAAGAACTCCAGAAGACAATGGCTCGTTTTCTTGGGAAAAAACAGATAAAATAAGTCATTTTTCTAAATAGTTTCTGTTGAATTAAAAAAAAACTTTACTATATTGCCCTTACATTATTGAATTTACAAAATGGGCATTAGCCCATTTTTTTTTGGAACAAACAAAAATATGTTAAATAAAAGAGCAGATAAACTTGAATTATTAAGAATTGCTGAAGCTGTTGCTTTAGAAAAATCTATCGATAAAGAACTTATCATTAGTTCTATGGAAACTGGTATTGCAAAAGCAGCTAAATCTAAATTTGGTCAAGAAAATGAAATTAAAGTTTCAATTAATAGAGATAATGGAGATATAGAAATTTTTAGAAAATTGATTGTTGCTGAAAATCCTGAAAATTCTAATACAGAAATTAAACTTGAAGATGCTATTAATCTTAATGAGATTAATAAAGATAAAGCAATTGGAGACGAAGTATTACAACCATTACCATCATTTGATTTTGGTAGAATTGCAGCCCAAACTGCAAAACAAGTAATTAGTTTTAATGTCAGAGAAGCTGAAAGAGAAAGACAGTACAATGACTTTATTGATAAAAAAAACACAATTTTAAGCGGTATTGTTAAACGATTAGAATTTGGAAATGTAATTGCTGATCTTGGGCGTACTGAAGCAATAATTCAGAAAAATGAAATGATCCCAAGAGAAAATATTAAGGCTGGAGACAGAATTAAAGCTTATTGTTACGATGTAAGAAGAGAGCCAAGAGGACAGCAAATTTTCTTGTCAAGAGCACATCCTAAATTTATGGAGGAGCTTTTTGTTCAAGAAGTACCAGAAATCTATGATGGATTAATTGAAATTAAATCATCATCAAGAGATCCAGGAAGTAGAGCAAAAATTTGTGTAAAAGCAGTTGATACGTCTCTTGATCCAGTCGGAGCTTGTGTAGGTATGAGAGGTTCTAGAGTTCAAGCTGTTGTAAATGAACTGCAAGGTGAAAAAATTGATATTGTAAATTGGTCTGAGGATCCAGCAATTTTAGTTTCAAATGCTTTATCACCAGCAGAAGTTCAAAGAGTAAATGTTGACTCGGAAAGAAAAAAATTAGATGTAATTTTAACTGAAGAAAATTTAAGTAAAGCGATTGGACGAAGAGGTCAAAACGTAAGACTTGCAACGAAATTATTAAACTATGAAATTAACATAATGACTGATGCAGAAGACTCTGAAAGAAGACAATCAGAATTTAAAGAAAAAACAGAAAACTTTGTAAAAAACTTAGAACTAGACGAAACATTGGGTCAATTGCTTGTCGCTGAAGGTTTTTCATCAATAGATGATATTAAAGATACTACTGCAGAAAGCTTGATGAAAATTGAAGGTATCGAAGAAGATACTGCAAAAGCTCTTATAGAAAGAGCAAAAGAATTTCATCAAAAAGATCAAGAAGATATTTCAGAGAGAATAAAAGAATTGGGTCTTCAAGATGCTTTAATTAATTTAAAAGGGTTAACACCTGGTATGTTAATGACTTTAGGTGAACAAAAAATTCTTACATTAGAAGATTTTGCTGATTTAGCATCAGATGAGCTAACAGGTGGATATGATATTGTAAAAGGTGAAAGAGTGAAGATACAAGGCTACCTTGAAGATTTTGCCTTATCAAAAGAAGAAGCAGATGAATTAATTATGTCTGCGAGAAATATTGTCTACAAAGATTGAGTGATGAACTATGGAAAAAAAAACAAAATTAACAATATCTGGCACAGCCAAAAAATCGTTCAAAAATATTGAGATTGCAAAAACTCAAGGAAAAAACTCAGTAGTAATCGAAAAACAATCAAGTAAATTTCCAAGTAGAGGCGGATCATCTAGACCAGGAAGCTTCAAACCAAAAACTACTTCAACATTTAACAGGGGTGCTCCCACAAAATCATCATTTGCACCTAAATCACCCCCAATAACAAATGATTTTGAGCGAAGAAAACTTGCTGAGCAAAGAGCAACAAAGAGACTCAAAGGTGATGAAAATAAAGATAAGAAAACATTAAAAACTGGAACTAAGAAAAGAGAATTAAAATTAACAGTTTCAAGAGCTCTAAGTGATGAAATTGAGGCAAGAGAAAGAAGTTTAGCTTCCGTTAAGAGAGCAAGACAAAAAGAAAATAAAAACTTAACTAAAGAAGAAGCGCAAGAAAGTTTAAAACCAGTTAAACGAGATGTAAATATTCCAGAAGCTATTACGGTTAGAGAGCTTGCTAATAGAATGGCGGAGCAATCAAGTAATGTTATTAAATTTTTATTTGGAATGGGTGTTACTGTAACTATTAATCAAACATTGGCAGCTGATACTGCTGAGTACTTGGTAAAAGAGTTTGGACACAACCCAATAAGAGGAGAAAAAGCAGAAGAAATTATTCAAAAGATTAAAGCTACTAGAGTTGAAAATTTAAAAAATAGACCACCAATCATTACGGTAATGGGTCACGTAGATCACGGTAAGACTTCAGTGCTAGATGTTTTAAGAAGCGCCAATGTTGTGTCAGGTGAATTTGGTGGAATTACACAACATATTGGAGCTTATCAAATAGAAAGCCAATCCAATAAATTAACATTTATTGATACCCCTGGCCACGCAGCATTTACAGAAATGAGAGCAAGAGGATCAAAACTAACTGATGTAGTGGTTTTAGTTGTTGCAGCTGATGATGGTGTTAAACCACAAACAGTAGAGTCTATAAAACATGCAAAAGCTGCAAATGTTCCAATTGTTGTAGCAATTAATAAATGTGATTTGCCAGATGCGGATCCACAAAAAATTAAGAACCAATTATTAGAGCACGAACTTATAGCAGAGGATTTATCAGGAGACACTTTAATGGTTGAAATTTCAGCTACAACTAAATTAAATTTAGATAAACTAGTTGAAGCGATAATTTTGCAAGCTGAAATATTAGACTTAAAAACTGATTTTGAATCTAAAGCTACAGGTATTGTGCTTGAATCTAAAATTGATGTTGGAAGAGGACCTGTTGCAACAATTATAATAACAACTGGAACTTTAAAAAAAGGTGACTTTTTTGTAAGTGGGTTGAGATGGGGAAAAGTTAGAGCAATAATTGATGATAAAGGAAAAAATGTCAATGAAGCACCTCCGTCAGCACCAGTCGAGATTTTAGGAATTAATGGTGCAGCAAAATCAGGAGATGATTTTATTGTTGTTGATAATGAAAAAGAGGCAAAAACTTTAAGTGAAAATAGAGCGCAAGAAAGTAAAGATGTCAAAAACCCACTAACTTTTGCTACTCAAGACTCAGCTTTCTCAGATAATTCAGCAGAGGAATTAAATTTAATAATTAAATCAGACGTTCATGGATCATCAGAGGCAATTAAAAATGCAATCAGTCAAATTAAACATGATGAAGTTAAACCAAAAATAATTCTAGCAGATATTGGAATGGTAACTGAAACAGATGTTACATTAGCAAAAGCTTCAAATGCAGTTTTAATAGCGTTCAATGTTAAACCAAGCAAGGAAGCAAAAAAATTAGCAGAAAATGAAAAGATTAAAATTTCATCATATAATATTATTTATGAAGTCTTAGATTATATTAAGCAAAAAATGTCAGGATTGTTATCACCTGATATTCAGGAAACAGTTATAGGCACAGCTCAAATTTTAGAAATATTTAAAGTTTCAGGAGCTGGAAAAGTAGCGGGATCAAAAGTGATGGAGGGAGAAATCACTACCGCTTCAGATGTTAGAATAATTAGAGATGGGGCAATCATTTATACGGGAAAAGTTGGAACTCTATTTAGAGAAAAAAACCAAGTAAAACAAGTTAGCAACGGTCAAGAATGTGGAATTACTGTAAAAGATTACATGGATTTCCAAAAAAATGACACAATAGAGGCGTTTAGTGTAACTTCTACTGAGAGAATGATTTAATGACAGACAGAATTGGAAAACCGATATCACAAAGACAGCTAAGAGTTGGAGAAATGATTAAGCAGTCTTTAAGCATGATTTTTATAAAAAATGAGGCTAAGGTCCCGAATTTAGAAACTAATACTATAACGGTTACCGAGGTTAAAATGAGTCA
>Ga0209667_1002615_pt1 | contig 11710 bp, 9 predicted proteins | sample SaaInlV_165m_DNA_2_FD_184682 | JGI IMG/M metagenome (GOLD analysis project Ga0209667, IMG submission 184682) | Marine microbial communities from expanding oxygen minimum zones in the Saanich Inlet - Saanich Inlet SI037_S3LV_125m_DNA (SPAdes)... | ecosystem: Environmental > Aquatic > Marine >... | reverse complement strand
TATGGTAGCTGAAGGCGCTAATCAGGTTAATTACCAAATATATACAACCGAGGGCAAAACTAATTAAAGGAGATAATCGAAACTTCACAGCAAAAGAAACGACTATTAGGGTACCTCCTAAAACACACCACACATCTGACATATGCTGAGCAAAAGCACTTTGCCCAAATAATAAATGATAGACACCAATAATATAACGGTAGAGAGGTTGCATTAGAAAAACTCCCTCACCTGCATCGAACCACTCTCTCTCTACTATAATTCTACGGGCAAAAAGCTGATATGCTGTCCAATCATTGCCTGCACCCCAAACTTTCCACTGGCCAAGGATTGACCACCACTTGTTGGCAAAGAAAAATAGCATGGCAGGGCCAAAAAGTAGCAACACAGATAGGACTAAACGATCCGTTTTAAAACTGCGAAAATCTTTCTTCCATAGGGTCCAAGTTAGAAAACCAATGCACACTGCAATAATTGAAAAGCCCAGATAAGAAATCGTAGTAACATCTGGTGAATGCACTAAGTTTAATAAGCCAGCATAAACAGGAGCTAAGAGGACAGGAATAAAAACCAACGCTATGCTGCATAACACAAGAGGCCAATTGAGAAGTTGCCTGCTCACCAATGAAAGAACCGCCGAAACTACCCACGCAAACAGGAAGATTAGTATCCCGCCATCAACCATAAAACTAAGGGTTTCATAGCGCCCAATATGTTCGTTGGATAAATCCTTTTCACTTTGCCAAAGCACCTTTCTGCCCAAGTCTGAACTTACCTCTCCGTTAGCATCAACCAATGTTGGCATGAGAGACCACTCTTTACCCTCATATGAAAGCTTTCCTGATACTCTCCACCTGCCACTGTGAAGGAACTGATATTGAGATTGAGTCGCCTCTTCACGATTTTTTGCAGGTACAATAACGACACTTTCACCTTTTTCATTTGTTGCTATAAACGTTCCCTCTTTTACTCCCGCTGCTATAAGAGAGAACTTTTTCCCTTCTGGAATAATAAGAGCCCCATTAACTTCAATAAAAGGATTCAATTCATGAAAGCATTCTGCTCCTGAGGTGCTGCACCCACCAATGACCATCAACGCCCAATCCAAAGGGAAATCCAGTTTTTCAGCCCATGAGTTTTTAAGAATACCTGATGCTTTTTTATTCCAAGTAGTAGCATAAGTGTTTACCCAGCTATCTCCCTCAACTAATGGAAAGAGAAAAAATTTTCCGTTATGTGATTGACCTCTTTGACGGGCTTCTGTTTTGGGGGTTGGTTTAAAAGCTTCGAAGGCAAAACTAGTGACATTGGGGTACACTTTAATCAACCAACCGCTGGACGGACATCCAAAGAATAATACGGTTTTAAGGACTAATAACGCACCAAGACAAATTATCGGAAATCGCAACGAGAGAAATCGGCGATTGAGAATTAACAAGAAAGGAACAATAGCTAATAGGACTATGGTTTCTACTCCACCCGTCCACGGCAAACCATCGAACCAAGCTGTGATTCCCGAGGGGAGAGCCAATACCAGCACCAGGAAAAGTATACCTAGCGCCATACTTGAAAAAGAACCCGAGGCCCATTGCTTGCAATCACCCTCTTTTGGTAAGTTTAAGGATTCCAATTTATTTTCAGGCATGAGGGTTTTATGAAAAAAGGTTTAGTGCGGGTTTATGATGAGATTGCAGGTAATCAAAAACCCTCAAGTCAGAATTTGAAGGTTATCCCGGTACTCTGATTTCTGCGGAGGTTTTTACTACCTTACAATAGCCTAACGTCACATATTCTAACATGTTGTTGTGAGCAAAAAAATGGATTTCTGAACACAACGGTGTTTACAAATTTCCTGAGTTTTAAATATCCATGGCGTAACATCAATCGCGCGGATTGATAAAAGTTCCAACTTCTGCGGTCCCCGAAACCTATTCGTGGAAGTTTAAGTCGATTCGGATTTTTTCAAACATGATTCCAAAAAACGTATCAACTTATCAGTCTGCTCTTTTCTCGAATATCCTTCACCCACAGTAGAGGGCAAATGAGGGATTCCACCTTTATCATGCTTTTGCTTGATCCATTGTCTCATTTGTCGGGCTATTCCTTCAGGTTCATTGAAAGTAATTCCGGCTCCTCGACCCTGAATGAGGTTTGAGGCAACCCCACCGTCGTCCCCAACACATAATATAGGACGTCTTGCCCCTAAGTATTCAAAAAGCTTTGTTGTAAATACCCCATTATTTTTATTACCAGCTCCGGGTATGAGAAGGAGAATGTCAGCTTCGGACTGTATCCTTAAAGCTTCAATATGACTCACAGGTTCATGGGTTTGCACCAGATGACTCACATTATGCTTCATGGCCATTTCACGAACTAAATTGAGATAACGTCCGAAAAAATGTACTCGAACCTTTTCCGCCTCATCACCCATTAACTCCAAGGCCGAAAATAGTGGTGAAGGGTCACGCCAATGGTTAAAAAGTTGACCGGTGTGAACAAGATGAACGACACCATTTGAAGAGGGAACCTTGGGCGAATCAGGATAGTCATCTGGGTCAAAACCATTAGTAATAATCTCGCAGGGCTGAGAATACTTTGACTGTAATATTTCAGCGAGAGGACTTGAAACAGTCACCAAACCACTTGCAGAACTCAATACATGACGCTCCAATTTTTTTTCGAAAAAATGACGCCAGGCGGGGCGAACCCATTGATGATTATCCACCCATAAATCTCGTAATTCAGCCACCCAAGGGATATTGTGTTTTTTGGATAAGGTAGACGCAACTAAAAGTGCCGTATTGGGAATAGCACTTCCAAAAATCAAATCAGGTTTCCATCGGTGAATCAATTGGTTCCCGAAACGTTTGGCAAAAGGAAACCAACCTATCTGGCCATCTGGAAAATTTAGCAGATTCCTATAGAAGGTGCCTAAAAAATATGTACAGCCAGCGAAATACCTTATGCTGGGTACATAACCTTTCGTGCTTATTTGTTTTGTCCCGCCTAAAACATATGACACTGGGCTGTTTATATTAAACCAAGGGGTATACTCAACATTTTTCTCAGGGATTTCCAAGGACAAACTATCTGGTAACAGTTGATTGCCACATGTAAGAACTTTGACTTCATGCCCGGCTTCAACAAGGTATTTCGCTGTCTTACTTGTTCGCACTGCTCCTACAGAGTTATACGGAGGGAAGTGATAGGTAATGAACAAAATTTTCATGAAAAGAGTATGCTATAAAATAATCTATTTTTGAAGGGTGTTTTCCCCATTGTTTTTTCCCTATTGGTTTAAATAAACTCTTTCTTTTGTTCGTGCCGATTGATAAATGGCATCTATAAGCTGGACAGCCTTTCGGGCATCATCACCTTCGATTAAACCTCTGCTTCCCTGAATTAAACTGCTAATAACGTCCTTAAATAATTCTGTATGGTTCCAGGCCCGCTCATCAGGAACTGATGAATGATTCTCCCAGATATCGTTATCCATGGGGTGAGAATCTTCAAAATTCCATGTCTTTAATTTGTTCACAAAAAATCCACCCACCTCAACGGAACCCTTTTCGCCAAGTATAGATATCGAACCTTCCAAGTCTTTAGGCCGAGTTGCTGTAGTTATTTCAATGATTCCAAGGGCTCCACTCTTGAATTCGATCAAGGCCCCGCCAGTGTCTTCAGTTTCGATGTCCATTAGACGCGTTGCCGTTGTAGCGACAACATTATCTACCTCACCCATCATCCAAACCAATAAATCAATGTGATGGCTAGCTTGATTGGCAAAAATCCCACCATCCAATTCACGAGTTCCCCGCCAAGCCCTTTGATCATAATAAGCCTGGTCGCGTGACCATCTGATTCTAACAGTGCCAAGAACAGGCTTTCCAAATCGATTTTTGTCCAAGGCCTCCTTTAGTTTTTTAATAGGAGGATTAAACCGATTTTGTTTGACGACAAATACTTTCAGCCCCAACTCATTACACTTACTCAAGGTCTGGTCTGTTTCATCAAGGTTAAGAGCAAGAGGTTTTTCTACAACAAAATGTTTCTCGAATTTTGCCAAGTCTAAAATATCCCTGCAATGGTATCCCGATGGCGTTAAAACATTCAAAACCATTGGATCTGTTTTACTGATCAGATCTTCAACATTCTGAAAACAGGGAATGGAGTATTGTTGACTAAAAGCATTTGCAACGTCAGAATTATTGTCGTAAACGCCAACAACTTTTGCATTTGGAATTCTATTTAATGCACAAACGTGTTTATGAGCAATCGCCCCACACCCGATCAATGCAAACCTGATTATTTCTTCCATTATATTTGTTTAAGCACCATTATTCTTTACAATATTAATCAGCTGAAGAGCTGTATACTCTACCTCTTCATCGGGCATGCTGCCATGGATAGGTAGACTGAGAATTTGGTCTTTCAGCGCATAGGCTACCGGAAATTCATCAGGCTGGTGATTTAAGAATCGGTAAGCTTTCGTGAAAGGCAGAGGGATAGGATAGTGGATACCTGTTGAAATTCCTTTCTCCTGGAGAAGCATTTTTACCTTATCTCTATTTGAAACTTTAATGACATACAAATGATAGACATGCTTTGATTTTGGAGAAGTTTCAGGAGTCTCAACAATGTTTTTTAGTTTTTCATTATAATATGCCGCAATAGCTCTCCGCCTATGAGTCCATTTCTCAAGAAATTCTAATTTCACATTGAGTATTGCAGCCTGCAAGCTATCAAGTCGGCTGTTAATTCCTTCAAATTCGTGATCAAACTTATTATTCCTTCCATGATTGGCATACATCCGCGCCTCTATGGCAAATTGATCATCATTGGTAACGATGGCTCCTGCATCTCCATAAGCACCCAAATTTTTACCTGGGAAAAAGCTAAAACAGCCGGCATGCCCTATTGTTCCTACTTTGAGTTTGTTGAATTCCGCACCATGTGCTTGCGCCGCATCTTCAATGATCGCTATATTATTTTCCCTGGAAATATTTAAAATAGGTTCCATGTCTACTGGGTTTCCATAAAGATGGACCGGAATGATTGCCTTCGTATTTTTTGATATTTTATTTTTCAGGCCCTCCAAGCCCAGGTTGAAACTTTGTTCGCAGCAATCAACAAAAACCACCTTCGCTCCTGTCATTCCTACTGCCTCAGCAGTAGCAATAAAAGAATTAGCGGGAACAATAACTTCGTCTTCTTTCCCAATACCAAGAGATTTTAGGGAAATGTACAGGGCATCGGTACCATTACCCACTCCGACACAGTGTTTAGCTCCCAAATACTTGGAAAAGTTATTTTCAAATTCTTTCTTTTCCGGACCTCCAATAAAAACAGCACTATCTAAAACTCTTGCAATAGCTGAATCAATCTGAAGTTTTATTTCACTGTACTGGGCATTTAAATCAACAAATTTTACCTGCATGTAAAAATCTCGGAAGTTGTATTTTATAAAATGAAAAGTTTTAAAAATACCTTAATTGGGGATAGAGGGAGAATTCTGTAATTACCAATATATATAACTTACTTTTTGTTTCGCAATGCCATGATATAGCCATTAAAATTCCAGTATTTGCGAAGGAAAAAAAAGTACTGCACTTGATTTAAAAATTGACCCACCCCATACATTATTCGATTGCCTTGAAAATTGAAATCGAACAAAGCAGGCCTACGCAACCAAATAAATTCTTCCACTAATGGTGGCAATTCCCTCACTGTTGGGGCAGAGTGTCCATCTTGATGGGCCTTGGCAAACATTCCGCGCAGCGCTTGAGGTGGATAAGGACGAACATCCGCGGGGTCACAAAATAAACGTTTATGCATAGGAATGGTAGTGATGACAATAATTCCCCCGGGTTTGACTACCCGGCTCAACTCGCTTATTAATGTAACAGCTTGTGGAGATGCAAACACCTGCATTACATGAGAACAATAGATTCCATCAAAACTGTTCCCTGGGTGAGGAATGTCCAAAGCATTACCGAGACTGACATTTAATCCTCTTTCCAAACATACATCGACACAGTCAGGATTGAAATCCGCTCCAACAGCATCAATCCTTTCACTTTGTTGCAAGACTTCAAGAAAACCTCCGGAACCACAACCTACATCGAGTACTCGAGCACAATCTTGAAATAGTTCATAAGCAACTTTATATTCGATGTCTCGATAACTGGGGAAGAGTCTCTTAAAAGCGGATTTATAAAAAGATTGTTTATATTTTAATAAAAATGTCTCGAGGGAACTCATGGTAGAAATTTTATAATTATTTGCTAGGTTGATCTTTCGAGGATTCTTCGGAAGTTAAGCTATTCCTCACATTTCGAATAACATTCTATAAATACTTGCCCACATATTTAGGGCCATACGCCTCAGGGTAAAAAAATTTTGTTTTCTTGAAAGATACCTGAGAGCTAACCCTTAGGATCAAGAGACAGGCAATGCGTCCGAGCGTGGCATTATGCGAACCCGCAATTCGGGCCGATGACAGGTTCCAAGCTATAAACTTGGGATGAGATAATTATACTCATAACTCGCGGTTAACTATAGCCGTTCGATAAAACATTGTCAATTTCTCTAATTTTCAACTACCTGATTATATCTAATGCTGCCAAAAAATTATTAGCAAAGAAGCAGGAGAGTTGATGTTGCTTGTCAAAATATACCATGAATTATTCCTATGCTTTTGACCTATCAGGTTTGAAAGTTTTATAAATTTTCACTAACCAATCCCATACAAACCTCTCAGACGGATAATTCAAGTGAGGTTTTGATGGTCTATCTATATACTCTTGCAGCTGTTGTAATGTCCATCCCATTTTTTTCGTAAAATATATCTTATCATCTTCCAGAGAACGTTCCGAAGGATACGCAATCCCCTTCATATCTAAAATTGCTTGTTCTCTGGTCATTTGTCCCGAAGCAACCAGAGTTCCAAGGTGAACCCGCCTTTTATCTACCTTGTATTTTTTTGGAAGAATATAACCTTGATAAAAACGGGTAAATATTGATTCATAATGTTTGTAGGGGTAAGCTTTATAGTCAAATTCAAGCTTAAGAGTTTCAAGTACCTCAACCTGTTTATAATCAAAATAATCAAGAAACGCTATCCAACGGATTTTTCGGACAAATTCGAAATAAATATATCCAAGTGTGCCTATCGATGGAAATGTAGTCAAACGCAAATCTCCAAAACGCTTTCCTATCGACTTGATATTTCGCTTGTCAAATTTAAACCAAGTCCATTCTTTAGGCAAAGGCATGCCTTCGGTTGCCTGATTAGTACCTGCTAAAATAAACTTTACCCCATGCCTGGCTGCTTGTTGATAGTTCACGGCCAACATAGCATTATCGTATAATAACTCTACATCAATTACATCTGAGTCAAAGAATGCCTGCATCAAATTTCGATATTCTGTCCAATCGATAACGTGTGTATAAAGATCAACACCTAGGCCTCTTACTAGATTCGCAATATTGCTCTGAGCCAACTCTGAATTCCAGCCATTATCCATATGTACAGCTAATGGGCGCAAACCCAGCCTTTTCGCTTGGACCAATGCCCAGGAACTATCTATACCGCCAGAAACACCCATCACACAATCGTATTGCTTGCCCTTGCCAAGAGTTTTAACCTTTGCGACAAAAGCATCCAGTTCCTGCTGGCGCTGATCAGGATCTTTGCCCAATATATGACCAGAGCGTTCAAGGAAACCTGAGCAATAATTGCAAACATTATAATCATCGAATGTTATATCACTCGCACTGGTATCCATCACACAACGCGAGCATATTTTATAGGGCGTGATCATTATTTCTTTCCCAATATATTTTCAAGTTCTCGATAATCTGGGTAAGTGATCAATACTGCACGGTGCGGTCCTTGAAAAACAAAAAAAGACCCTGCAGAAACTGCGCTGGCACCGGCGTTAATGGCAGCTTTCATATCAGGCAAGCTACCAATGCCCCCTACTGCAATAAGAGGTACGGTGATTGCCGATGCAGCTTCTCGAATCAGGGCCAGGTCCATTCCCTTCATTGTTCCATCAAGGTCAACTGAGTTTACAATCACCTCGCCGGCACCGGCCTTCACCATATTTTGAAGAAACTGCAACCAAGGTTGTTCAATATTTTTACCATCCAACGACCGATAAAGTTTGTAATTGCCCAGCAAATTTTTTTTAATATCAACCGAAATCACTACACTCTGACTGCCAAAACTATCAGCAATATGAGTAATAATAGAAGGATCCTCCAGAGCTGCTGTCTGCAAGCATACTTTTTCAACTCCAAGGGCAAACAACTGACGCGCTTGTTGCACCGACCTAATTCCTCCACCGTAACAAAGTGGCATGAAACATTCACTGGAAAATTTTTCGATCAGTCCATAATTAGGATCACGTCCATCTTTACTGGCACTAATATCCAATACAATAAGCTCGTCAACTTCTTTGTCATTAAAAATGCGAATTGCATTAATGGGATCGCCAACGTATTTTTGATTTGCAAACTTTACAGTCTTTACCAAGCCCTCATCCTGAAGTAGAAGACACGGTATAACACGCGATTTCAGCATGGCAACAAATCGTAAAAGCGTTTAAACAAAGCCATACCAAAACGATGGCTTTTTTCTGGATGAAATTGCACACCCATCACATTGCCACTTTGCGCGGCAGAAACGAAATCATATCCATGGTGCGTTGTTGCGCTCACATCTTTAGCATTCATACAATTTACATGATAAGAATGCACGAAATAGAACCGATGCTCATCTTCCAGGTCGAATAAATTAGATGACCGTTTCGGCTTCACAATATTCCAGCCCATGTGAGGCACGCGTAGTTTTTCATCATTCAATTGAAAGTAACGGACATGGCCTTTTATTAGTCCCAAACCTGATTGATTTCCTTCTTCGCTTGTTTCAAACAATAACTGCATTCCAAGACAAATTCCCAGCAACATACAACCATTTTCTTTAACTGCAGCTTTAACAGCCGTATCTAAAGAACGTTCTTTTAATGCATTGATACCTGCGTCAAAAGATCCCACCCCAGGAAGGATCAGCTTATGTGCTTGCCGAATCTCATCCGGAGACGAAGATATTTTCGCTTCGCCCCCTATTTTTCGGATCATATTTGCTACGGAAGCCAGGTTCCCCATACCTGAGTCCACAACTATCACTGGTGAGTTGTATTTCATATTTTTCTGGCACCAACAAGAGACTTTATGCCTCCCACTCCCTCCTCAATAGTTCCAACGTTAAATCTTTTTTCTTTGCTTCTTTTCCTTTTTTCAAATATCTTCTTCATAACTAGTATTTCTAACATTTGTTGCTCACTCAGTAAATATATGAATATTTAATTTCGTAGTAGGTATATTCTTCGAAGTATTAAATTTTACAATCATTTTACCTTTTTTCTAACTTTTTAATTTTCACAAACACTATGTGTGGAATCTCCGCATTATTTAGTCTCGATCAGTTTGATGTAGCACCTTACATTCATCCTATGAATGATCTCATTCGCCATCGAGGTCCCGACGACGAAGGATATACTTTATTTTTGCAAAACAAGAGGGATAAGGTCATTTTGGGAGGGGAAGATTCTCCTGACTCTATCTATCAAAGCAGTTTGCCTTATGCCCCCAAAGAATCGATTAAGGAATGGCCCAAACTCCCTTGTCGGTTGGCATTAGGGCATAGGCGCTTATCGATCCTCGACCTTTCACCGGCCGGACACCAGCCGATGATTTCTCCAGACGAGCGGTACACTATAATTTACAATGGTGAAATTTATAACTATGTCGAACTCCGTGAGGAGTTGGCTACCATTGGATATACTTTCAAATCTGACACTGATACCGAAGTCATACTGGCTGCCTATAGTAAGTGGGGGCCTGATTGCCTACATCGTTTCAATGGGATGTTTGCTTTTGTTTTGTTTGATACTCAAAAGCAACAAGTCTTCGCAGCAAGAGACAGGTTTGGTATAAAACCGCTTTACTATTGGTTTTCCCCAAAAGGGTTTCTGGCATTCGCTTCAGAAATAAAACAATTCTCCGTTCTCCCCGGATGGAGGGCAGTGCTGAATGACCACCGAATATATGAATTTTTTGCACGAAGTTGGCAGGATCATACCAGAGAAACTTTATTTGAAGGGGTAAACCAACTACAAGGAGGAGAGTTTGCACAATTCCTCCTCCCAGACATTCGCCTTTCGCTGCCAATCAAAAAATGGTATGAGTTAAAACCTCAGGAGACAGACCTAGATTTTGAAGAATCAGCAGAGCGATTTAAGGTATTGTTTTACGACTCCATTAGACTACAGATGAGAGCTGATGTACCGATTGGGACTGGTTTATCCGGAGGACTAGATTCCTCTTCCATTGTTTGTGTAATTAACGAACTCCTTCGCGAAAAAGGAACCCAGACCCTGCAAAACACTTTTTCATCTTGCTCGCATATTGATGCTTATGATGAACGCCCGTTTATTGAGGAAGTTGCACGAAAAACCAGAGTTAAAACACATTTTACTTTCCCTTCTCTAAAAAAGCTTTTTGACACTTTTGATAAAATCCTGTGGCACCAGGATGAACCTTCTCTGGACACCCGCATCTATGCAGAATGGTGTGTGTTTAAAATGGTTTCAGAAGATTCTTCTGTAAAGGTTACTCTGGAAGGCCATGGTGCTGACGAATTGATGGCAGGATATCCAGTATTTTTTAAGGGTCGACTGCAGAATCTTCTGATGCAAGGGAGGTGGATGGAGTTAATTCGGGAATATATCAGCATTCGAAAAGTACATAGTAACAATCCGCACCTATCTTTAACCAGTGGACTTAGAAAATTAATTACAGGATCGGGGAGGCAAACATACACTTTTAAACCTTCCTGGCTGAATGTCTCCTATGAGGAAGACAATATTTCATCCTATATAAATAATGGCAAATCTGTAAACGACATGTCACGAGTTCAGCTGTTGCATTCCAGCTTACCGGCCCAGCTTCACTGGGCAGACAGAGATTCCATGGCTCATTCGGTTGAATGCAGAGTCCCCTTTCTCGACCACAGAATTGTTGAGTTTATTATGGGACGCCCTGAAGATTTCAAAATCAAGAATGGTGTAACCAAACAAATTCTGAGAAAATCCATGAGTGATAAATTGCCTGAAAAAGTTGCACAGCGAATGGACAAGATGGGCTATGTGACTCCTGAGGAGGTTTGGGTAAAAAATGATGCCCCAGATCTTTTCATGAAAAGAGTTAAACAAGCGCTGGAACAATCGAAAGGAAAATTAAATACTGATTTAATACTAGAGAATGCTTCAAAAATAATATATGGAACCGTTCCCTATGATCCTGCCCTATGGCGAGTTATCAGTTTTGGAACCTGGATGGATCGGTTTTCCATCGAATGACATACTAAAATTTTTCGCCTTTAAAAAACCACAAAACCACCGTCTTTCATGATGAATGTTTTCATTTGATCGAGAGATTGTGGCATGAAGAAGCATGTTTTATATTTTTTATTCGCGCATTAAAATATGTCTAAAAACCGCCGAGCTCTGATAGGTTTGAACACAAATCAGGCCGACAGACAACAAGGACAGAAGAAAACTATATATATTGGAACCATATGTCAAATGATTAAGAATTGTTACAAGAGCCAAAATGAATTGTAGAAATACAACACGGTTCATAA
>Ga0209667_1002595_pt1 | contig 11766 bp, 9 predicted proteins | sample SaaInlV_165m_DNA_2_FD_184682 | JGI IMG/M metagenome (GOLD analysis project Ga0209667, IMG submission 184682) | Marine microbial communities from expanding oxygen minimum zones in the Saanich Inlet - Saanich Inlet SI037_S3LV_125m_DNA (SPAdes)... | ecosystem: Environmental > Aquatic > Marine >... | reverse complement strand
GAACACTGTTCGTTTATTAAACACGAGGGCCAGTATATCGTGCACTCGCAGGTATTTCCCGGTACGCAATGGAGCGCTGCCTACACCGAAGGGGGTGCGGCGGGGGGGCGCACCGGTACAGCACATGCCTCCTATGATTTCGATAATTGGCCGGACTTGTGGCAGTGGGCTTTTGCCCTGCCGGAGCCGGCCGATCCGGAACAGCGCGACGCGCATAATGCTTATGATCAGGTCCATCTTGGCGTGGGTGCGGCTAGTTTTGGTAATGTCTGTGTGGGAGTCTACGGAATCTGGCACAGCCAGGCTTTCGGGGAGAACTTCGGCAAGATCAGCTGCGACTTAGGCTTGTTAGTGTCCAATGACGGCATTCGTTTCCGCGAACCGGGCGCGACGCCCGGGGAGGTTTTTATTCATCATGATGACTCACCGGTAACGCCGACGTCGGGCTGCGCTTATAACACCGTGCTCTGCCAAGGTAATGGCATCTTGAATGTCGGCGACGAAACGCGCATCTATCACGGCCGCTGGCGCAATGTCGGGCAAAAAGCTGAGGATGTGGCTATGCACTACCACGCCGAAGTGGCGCTGGCGACACTGCCGCGCGACCGTTGGGGTGGGCTCGGGCTGAATCCGGGGGTGGAGGAAGGCACCATCTGCTCGGCGCCTGTGGTGGTGCCGCAGGATGGAGTGATCCGTATCAATGCCGATGGCGTGTCGGGGTTGTCGGTCGATTTGCTGGACGAGCGCTTTCAGTTGCTGGCGGGTTTTGCCGGCGGGCAAGTAGTCGGACCGGACGGGCTCGATTGTTTGGTACACTGGACGGGGAAATCGCTGGCGGAGTTAGGAGGGCAATCGGTGCGAGTGCAGGTGAGTATACAAAAGACCGATGAGGCTTTACCTAGGGTATATGCGCTTTATCTAGGTGCCTCTGAGGTGGGGTCTTAATCGAGATCGATGCTCTTTATTCGCTGGATTCCCTTAATTGTAGGGCAATATCGGCTCGGGGAAGTTCCAGCGGACCCAATCCCATTGAAACATATCGTCCGTCGCGTCATTCCATCCGATCAGGCGCGCTTTCATCTGTTTGAGCGTATCGGCGGACGAGGCGTCATCGATGAGATTCCGCAACTCCGCGGGGTCGGCTTCGAGATCGTATAGCTCGTCCATATCGTTCGGTGAATACACATATTTCCATCGTTCGGTACGCACCATCCGCTGCGAGCTATAGCCCCAGACCTCGCCATGGCTTTCGCAATATACACTATCGGGCCAGTCTTCCGGGCTATTGCCTTCTAAAAATGGCAGCAAGCTCTTGCCATCGAGCCCTGTAGGTAATGCGCCGCCGCCGCATTCGACGAGGGTGGGCATTAAATCCAGCAAGCGAACAAATTGCGGGATGGCCCTGTGCTCGCTCCCCGGCATTTTTACCAATAACGGAATGCGAAAGACCTCATCATACATCGTACCAGACTTTTCAAAGTGCTTGTGGCTGCCCAACGAGTCGCCGTGATCCGCGCTGAAAATAAAGATCGTATTATCTTCGATGCCGCACTCGCCAATCGCGTCGAGCACCCGCCCTACGCAAGTATCGATTAGCGACACATCGCCATAATATTTGGCGATCACCTGCTGCCACCAGGACCAGTCCTTGTCTTCGAGATGCCATTCTTGGTGTTTGCGCAAATGCGCGGCGGGTTTGCCGGTAAACGATTCGGCAAAATTTGGCCACGGTTCAATCGTTTGCGGGTCGTACATCGAGGCATAAGGCTCGGGTACTATATTGGCGAAATGCGGCGCGGTCGCGTCGACGCGTAAAAAGAAGGGTTGATCACTGCCGGCCCGCTCGCGCAGCATCGCAATGCCGTCATCGGCCACTTTCCACGTTTTATGCTCTTCTTTTGGCAAGGCACTTGTGCCTGCGACGGGAAAAGAATTGCCGGGAAAATCGACCGTCAATGCTGAGCCGGGTTCCATTTCGGTCTGTGCATTCCCGATAATGTGCCGGTCAAAGCCGAATTCCTCCGGCCCCAGATCTTGGTGCACGTGCCATTTGCCCGCATAGTCCAGGGCGTAACCCGTCTCTTTTAACAGGCGGCTAAAGGTCGCTACGTCGGTCGATAGCCCCCTGTTCCAGGCGGGTGCGATATGCGTATTGATCATCACGCCGTGCTTGTGCGGATATAGCCCCGTCATCAACGAAGCGCGAGCAGGTGAGCAGACCGGGCTTGTAGTATAGGCCTGGTCGAAACGGATGCCTTCATTGGCGAGTTGATCTAAATGCGGCGTCTGGCAGGTTTTATTGCCATAGCACCCCAGTGCGTCGCGTCGCAATTGATCGGTCAAAAAAAGCACGATATTGGGCGCCATAAATGTCCCTCTGGCCGTCTCCCTTGGGGAAGGGAGACACAATAGGTATTTTAGTTTGAAATTGTGCGAAAGAATAACGTACCTGGAAAGATAAGCCCATGACCCGTCCAACGCTAAAATCTCCACCGGCCGGTTCAGCCTAGTCGCTGGCCAATTCGGGTTGTTGTCGCAGGGGTAGAAGAAATGGCAGGTGTTGGCCCTCTGAATTCTGTGAAAGATTAAAATATTCAATATCCATGCGGTTATCGTCACAACCCGAAGGACAAGGTGACTATGATACCACTCGACTACAGTCGTTCGTTTATACTTAGTACTGCCGCCAGAAACGAAGTGCGGTTTTGGGTCGAATCGCGCACTCGCATCATCGATGAGCGGACCGGACAGCACGAGGATTATATCCAGGTGGGCTCCTGCAAGGGGGAGCGCACTTTTGCGCCCAACGGCCTCTTCCAGGAGGACAACTACGATTTTATGCCGATCTTTGGCCCCGAGCATAGTGTGGCCTTTAGGCGCAAGGCTTATCTCAACCCGCAATACAAAGAATGCCTGCCTTCAATGGATTTTCCGTTCGGGGGGCCGAGATACTACCTGACTGAAGGTGTAAAGACGGACGAATTGCGGGATAACGAGGCGATCGTCAACGCGAACTATGCTTTGCTACCCATCGTCTCGCAGACGGAGATTTGGAACGATGAGACTCAGTTGCGTGCGATTATCGAATGCCCGGCGAAAACAATAAATTCGCGGCGCGAGGACCACAGCTACCAAGTGGACACCGGGCCGATCGTCTTTCCCGACTTGAGTGTCAGGCACGACCGTTATGTCGACGGAATATCCCTGGCCTTTGTGGCGTTTAACGCGCCGCATTTTGCCGATTTTGTGCTCGAAGTGCCGACGACTGTCGGTGAAGGGCAACAGGCCTGCCAGGTGCACCACTATTCGGAGTTGCTGAGTTACAAGGCGCGCAATACGATGTGGTCGGTGGAAGCGTAGGTGTCAAATCGTCCGGCGTTTTTTAAGGGCTAAGCAAAATCGTCGAAAAAAGTACCGGTAATGTTGCTGTGCGACCGTCGGGGACGGCTTCTACTCGGCTTCGGCGGCTAATAGTTCGAGCCGGACCTTGTGGGCGAGCAAGTGCCGGACCACTTTTTTATCGTCGCGCGTAGGTTCCCACAATTGGTCCTCGAAGACCACGAGTATTTCGTCAGCTGCAATTTCCACCGCTGTGACGCCTTGCCATCCGGGTGCGGTCGAGACGGTGATTTCGTAGGGCCAGCCCTCCCCATAGCCGTCGAGGCAGACCGCGATCCGGTTGTCTGGCCGGCCATAGGTGGCGACAAGCATCCCATTAGACATCGCCAATAGCCCCGGATACTGGCCGTGCAGCCGGCTGCGCACCGGATCGCTCCAGGTGCGGCCCCCGTCGGCGGAGCGCGCGAAGTAGAGCGGCGCATTGCCCTCGCCATTGCGCAGGATTGTCAACAAGTCGCCATTGGGTAGCAGCGCTAGCCCGGGTTCGGCCCAGCCTTCATCACCCATCTCCGGCAAGGGCGGCACGCAACCCCGATAGTGCCAGGTCATGCCGCCGTCCTCGGAACCCAAGCACCAACTGGAATATTTGTAGAGGTTGAAGTCGTGCGGATATTTGTCCCAGTCTTTGTAGCGAATATCGGTATGGACGATATCGTGCTCGCAATAGCCATAACACATGCCGATCGCGCTGCCGTCGGGCATCACGACGGTCTGATGGTTTAGTGTGTTGACGCGGACCACCCCATCCTCGCCCATTGAGGGCACGTGTGGGCCTAAGTGAAACGTGGGGTGGATCTCTTCGACGGTGCGCCATCCGTCGTTGGAGCGGTAGGCCGGGGCCGTAGCTTGGCCTTTTTCAGTCGGCTCTCCGATGGCGCAGAACAACAGGTCGGGGCCATCGGGAAAATTTAATCCGGTCACATGAGCGCCCAGGGCCCCTAGGTGCTTCGGCCCCGCGGGCTGCCAGCTTGCGCCCTGGTCCCGGCTGAGGAATTCGCCGGCGAGTAACGTGCCGTCGGTGCAATGAAATACCGAGGGCGTGGAATCGGTCACGCCGATATAGATCGGGTCGCTGACGCTGACTTTGAGCCGTCGTTCGGCGGCGACCTTTTCGCCGCGCGTACTGTGCACGAAAATTCGCGATCGGTCGGTTTTTTCTAGCCGGGCGCAAAAATGGTGTTCGCCGTCGGCGAAGGTCGACAGAACGGTTTTGGCGACGATGGTATTCCACCCGCTTTGCAGGCGAATCGGATCAGTAAAGAGATCCCACTTGCGATTCTGGTTGGCGCTGCACGATAGAAACGGGCCGTCGAAACGCGCCGCCTCTTCGCCGTTGGCCCAGATCCGGCAAGGCGTGTTAGAGCTCCACCGCAGCAGATAATCCCTTGCTTCCTCGACTCGTACCTGGGCCGCCAGGTAGCTGACCGAATGGTCGAAGGGAAAGCTCGGCTGATCCCAGGCACGGCGCGGGAATTCCCATGAGCTATAAGAGGTGTAATAGCCGACCCGCTGGCCGCACTCGGGGCAGCGGTCCGGTTTGGCGGGGATATGGGTCTCGCAGCGGGGGCAGTGCGGTTCGCCGGGGATGCCGCGCTCGGGCGAACCCCAACACGGCATTAGCTGGTCCTCGATGGTGAACAAGTCCATCGTCACGTGCACGCCGCCGGGCGGTTCGGGTTGCGGCTCCTTGCTTCTCAGCCGCAGTTGGTGGTGGTGGCGTAGCAAGATCCGCTCTGGTGTCAATTCCCACCATTTGTTCATCACGCTAACGGCCGAATACCGGCGCCAGATACAGCCGGTTATTTCCTCGTCCTCGTGGGGGACGAGTAGGGCTTCGTCGGTGATAAAATGATCATCGAGCGCGCGGGCGGGCTCGGCGACGGCGTAGGCCCGCTCGGCGAAGGAGAAAGGCCCGAGCACCCACCACTGGCGCAGGAAGTTGCGCCAATGCACATAATCGCGGTTCGGATCGGCGGGTTCGATGAAATTGGCGACGATGCTTTCGGGTGCGGTTGTTGCAGGCATAGTGTATTCCTTTCGTTCATTTCAATTCGTGCGAAAGGTTCTCGCGGTGCTTGAACGAGAATTAAAATAGCGATCGGCGCTCGCTACGCATTTGTCCCAGGTCATCGCCTTATGATGGTTTCGCCCAGTCGAAAGCTGTGGGTAGCTCTGCTTGATCTTGTGGCAGCCTACTGAAGCTACCCTCTAACGGGACGCCGAAAAAATAGTCGTCGGCAAAACTTGCAAGCGCGGCAATATCTTCTTCGGTATGGTCGTGTCCGCCCTGGTGGAAAAAGAGGCCATTGCGTTTGGGCACGCCGAGGAAGTCGTAGATCGGTTCCGTAGCCAAAAACGAGATACAGGTCCCTGCGGGGTTCGCCCATTCGTCCGTGGTGCCTTCTGTGCGCAATAGGGGGCGCGGTGCGACGAGACCCATGAGGAAGTGCTGGTCAAAGGGCAGCTCTTCTTCGCGCCCCGCCCATTGCTCGAAATCAGCATGTGCCCAGGCCCACCATCGCTCGCGGCTGGTAAGCGCGGTAAGGTCCTCGCATTTTTCGCCGAGCGCGAGGTAGGAGCCGGCTCCGGCGCAACCGGAGCCCGCCGGGTTGACCAGGGCGATGCGCTCGTCCAGTGCGCCGGCGAGCAACGCAGTCTTGCCATTGCGAGAATGTCCGGAGATCATGATCTGCCGTGGGTTGACGCCGGATAAGGTCTGCACGTAATCGACAAGGCGCAAACCGCCCCATGCCCATGTGGAAATCGAACCCCAAGAATAGCGATCGGGCGCGAGTTGCTGATAGGCCGTGCGGGCGGGGCCGACGATGGCATGGCCCATTTCCATCGGTTCGAGCTGGTTGTTTTCATAACAAATAACCATATACCCTTTGGCGAGCAGTTGCTCAAATTGCCTGTTGCCGACATAGATAAGCACGGGGATGCCGTCTTGCGCAAAACCTTTGACGATTTTTTTGCGTTGGGCGATGCTATCCGTGGAGGGGCGCCAGACGGTCACATCCATGCCAAAGGCGAGATCGGGACGGTTCTCTTTTGCTGTGAAGTCGAAACGCAACTTCTCGCAGGTTTCGCCGTTGACCTGTGTCTGTGATTCTATGATGGTGACGGATACTTTTTCCGGTGGCCCCGGCATGGTGCCGTATTGAATATTAAGCATCATGTCTTTGATTTCTTCGCGCCGTTTTTGCCAATCTTCTACGGAGATGACGCGGCGCCCGTCTTGCATTAGAAAGGGGTCGGGAAGGTGCTTGATCAAGCGCATGTTGTTCTGCCCGCCGAGTTATGCGTCATCGCCGAAGATCCTTTTGAATGCGGGTATACAAGTCCTGAACCCGTCTTCGAATGTGCCGCCGTCGGGGCGATAGACGCTCTCGTAGGAGATAATGCCCTGGTAGTTGTCTCGTTTTAGCGCCGTGGCGATGTCTGCGAGGTAGGGTGCCGCGTCGCCTTCGCCCAGCGGGCAAATGCCCAAGGTCGCGTGCGGGATATTGACCTTGGCGTCCTTGATGTGGATATGCCCGATGTGGTCTTTGATGTGTTCGTAGGCATTCGGATAGGGTATATCGGCGCAGTAGAGGGTGTTGGGAATGTCCCAAAGGATCTTAAGGCGTTTGCTGCCCAAGTCGTCGATGAGTTTTTTGCCGAGAAAACCCGAGGTGATCATCGAATTGTTCCCCGTCTCGACGACGAGCGTGACGTCGTTGTCCTCGGCGACTTGCACGATGGGCTCCATAAGTTTTAGAAAGCGGTCCCAGGCGCCATTGCTGACATTCCAAACTTCCGCGCCATTGTGCCCGAAGAGGATCATTTCTTTGCGGCCGCTCATAATGCGCACGAGCTTCGTGTCGAGCGTTTTGGCCATATCGATACAGCATTTAAGCCCGTGCAAATGTGTTTGGAATATTTCATCTGCCGGTTCGACGTCCATAACCGACAAGCCGGCGAAATTATGGCGTGAGATACAGGAGATGGTAATGTTGTATTGTTCCGCGAGCGTTTTTATCTGTTGAATCTGCTCGTTGCTGTGATCTCCGACCTCTTTGTCCCAAACGAATTGCAGCTCGGCATGCTGAAGTCCAAACTCGGCCATGCGCTTTAATGCGTGCTCGAAATCTCGGCTGATGCCGTCGGTGATGACGCCTAATTTCATTTTATTATGCCTCCTCGGCGGATTTCTCTACGGTTGTGCCGGCGATTTGCTCGAGCAATTTGACGATGGACCAATTGTCTTCGTCCGGGAAAAGCGAGATGCCCGCCTGAAATAGTTCGAAGGCGGCGCTGGTGGTGAACATCGATACGCCATTTTCCTTGGCCATATTCATCGTGATGCCAAGGTCTTTGTACATGGTGCCGATATGGCTGCCGGTGTCTTTGAATTTTCGTTCCATGATGAGCGAAGCGGCGTTTTCGAAAAGGGGGCTGCCTACCCCGCTGGAGCGGAAAACTTCAAAGAGGGTCTCGGCCTTCGCGCCCGATTTGACGCCGAGCACCAACGATTCGAATATGGCGGTGAAGGTCGAGCCGATGAGGGCCTGTAAAGACGCTTTGACGGTCTGGCCCAGGCCGACTTCCTCACCGACGTGAAAGATGTTTTTACCGACGGCCTGCAGCACGGGTTTGATGTCGTCGAATACCTGTTGTGGCGCCGCCGTCATTAGGGTGAGCGTACCGCCTTCTGCGCCGGGCTTGCCACCGCTGACCGGAGTATCGACCAAGTGGATGCCCCGGTCGAGGATGGGCTGTTCGAGTTCGCGTATCTCTGACGGGTGCACGGTGGCCGAGACGATGATCGTGGAGCCGGGTTTAAGGCTTGCGAGCAAGCCCGAGTCGCCGAAGAGCGCTTGTTTGATCTGCGCGCCGCTGAGCACCATGATGAAAACGGCGTCGGCCTTTTCGCCAACTTCCTTGCAGGTGGCGACCGGTGTGCCGCCCAACTCTTTGAGCGTGTCTAGTTGCTTTGGATTGAGGTCGAATCCGGTGAGGTTGAAACCGTTTTCGATGAGATTTTTGGCCATGCTGATGCCCATATTGCCCAGGCCGATGAATCCGATCTCTTTCATTATTTTTCCTGACGGTATGGTCGTATGAGATACATAAATAATGTCGTCGTTCTTTTTGCGCCACGGTATTATGGGGCGATGTGGTTTTCTACCGATTAATGCCTCCTGCTTTTTTTGCTGCGACGGCTCTATTTGGGAAGGCCTATATCAACTATACTATCGCGCGAGGCCAGAGGTCGCCTTTGGTCTCGTCGAGCAATGATACAATAAAATATTGCTACTCGCACTCGGGAACATAGGCAAGTTCGATATCTGGGTGGTCCGAACCGTTTTTTTCGAGCCGGTCGACGATCGGCCTCGGCCCAACGGTGCACATGATGCCGACATTGAGCCGGACTGCATGTCGTCTATAGGCAGTCCGGTATGATATCTCGCATCGGGGCACGATTATATAATGGTGCAGGTGTTGCTAACTGTCATGCTGAGAAAGAGTGAAAAATGCAGTGCGATTTGACCGGGTGAGCAAAAAAGCTCTTAATAAATCGTCGCTTGCCCTTTTTTATCTGCATTTAGAACCGGGAGTTTGTCGTGGAGCCAATCGAAACGGAGCGATTGATCATTCGCCGGATGCGGGACGATGACCTGCGGGATTTCCTCGAATACGAGTCCGATTCTGAGCATACTCGTTATTTGAGTCGGCGTGCTTATACTGGAGACCAGGCGCGCGATTTTATTGCGACCGCTCGTGACTTGACGCTTGGCTCGGAGGACCACTATCTGCACCTGGCGGTCGAAATGGAATCAACCGGGAAGATGATCGGCACCGTATGTGTCAAGGTGGCGAGCCAAGCCCATCGCCAAGGCGACGTAGGTTGGTTTCTACACCATAGCTATCAGGGGCAGGGTTTGGCCAGCGAGGCGAGTCGGGCGATGCTGGGCTTCGCGTTCGACACGCTCGGCTTGCACCGAGTGACGGCCCACTGCGATGCGCAGAATGTGAGGTCGAGGGCGATGATGAAGCGGTTGGGTATGCGGCAGGAGGCTTTCTTTCGGGGTATCGTCTATTTCGACGAGGTGTGGCACGACCAGTATCTTTACGCGATGTTGGCGGAGGAGTGGGCGGGTGGGGCTGTAGAATGAACTGTTTTGTGTGGGGGGGCCGGTTGCGGGGTGGGTCTCCGGGTATTTTTAGACCCCGGGCCGTTGCTCCTCGCTATTGCCTGCGCGCTGACTCACCGGCACCTACCCCACCACCGCCCCCCCAATACACCCTGTGTCGCACCCCGCCACCAGACCTCAGAAACTTATGTAGTTTGTACTATTTCTTAGAACCACGATGGATATATTAAGTGGATTCGGCTAGCCATATACCATTTAAAGGAGCTGTGATGAGCGATGAACCCGTTGTTGCGACCGAACCGTTTTACAGCATGACGCGGCGCGCCGGAGATACGTTGTATCTGTCTGGTTTTGGACCCGTCGATGACGACCTCAATGTCATCGGTGCCGATATTGGCGAGCAAACGCGTTTTACTATGGATGCGATACGGCGGACGTTGCAAGGGCAGGGGGCGACGATGGCGCAGTTGGTGCGGGTCAATGTTTTTTTATTGGAGATGGAGGATCGCGACGGCTTCAACAGTGCTTATATGGAATTTTTTGATGGTGCGCCTATGCCGACGCGGCGGCTTGTCGGGGCCGGCGATATGTACAAACAGATCCTCGTCGAGATCGACGGCATTGCCTGGTTAGGCAATTGAACCCTTTTATTCGTATATAAGCCATACCTGTGACTAACCGCTCATTGGCTTTTTCGCGCGTCACCATCGTGTCGCCTGCATCCCCAGATTACTTTATATCAACTGGGTCTATTTATCGTGAAACGAATTAAAGATCGCGCGGCACCGAGCGATGGAAAGCGCAATGTCATCGTCTGTCTCTGTGACCAGTTGCGTGCTTTCGAAGTCGGCTGCTACGGCAACGATATCATCCGCACTCCCAATATCGACCACCTCGCCGCAGAAAGCGTGCGCTTCGAGACCGCGGTCAGCAGTAATCCTGTCTGCATGGCCGTGCGTTCGGCGCTGATGTCTGGCCAACACAGCCGCACCTGCAATGGCCACCTCGCCAACGATTTTGTGCCCACCGATGGCGAGCGCTGGTCGACGATCGAACCCGAGTTCCCCGAGCGTGCACGCGGTGCGCATCTGCAGGGCACGACCTTGCCGGAGGTTTTACGTGCGGCCGGTTACGAGTCTACCGTCATCGGCAAATGGCATATCAGGCCTTGTCCAGAATCGATAGGTTTCGACCACAGCGTGTTGCCGCTTACCAACCATCGGCATAGTAAGCAGCAATTTATGATCGACGGCGCGCCACCCGTCGATGTAGAAGGCTTCAGCGTTGAACGCGAGATCGAAAAAGTGGAAGATTTTTTTGCAGACCGCTCTGCAGAAGATGCCGCGTCACGCGATCCTTTTTTCCTTTATTACAGCATGATGCCCCCGCATATGCCGCTTGGCGATATGCCCGAAAAATATCTCAATATGTACGCGCCGGAGGAGATCCCCTTAAGGGCCAATGTCGCGCCGGACGGCCGGCTGCCGGCATCGGACGATTGGTTTAAGATCTATCTCTGGGATTATGTGTATTATCATTATTTTGAACCGCATACGCTCAAACTGCCGATCGATTTCGATGTTCGGGCGTTGACCGCGCTCTATTATGGTGCAGTTGCCTGGGTAGACGATATGCTCGGTCGGATGCTGCAGTCGTTGGAAGCCAATGGGCTGGCGGACGATACGATCGTTATTTTCACTTCCGATCACGGTGACACGCTCGGCAGCCACCGGCGATGGAACAAGGGCGTGTTATTGCAAGAATCGATTCGCGTGCCGATGCTCTGTCGTCTTCCGGGGCATTGGGCGCCGGCTGTAAATCGCGACCAGGTCGCCTCGACGATTGATATCATGCCGACCATACTCGACGCCTGTGGCCTCGACCTGCCGGGGCATCTGCAAGGCCAATCCCTGTTGCCGATCCTCGCGGGCGAATGCACCGGGCTCGACCGTAACTGGTCCTTTATCGAGACGTCTGGCAGCAGCAGTGGGAAAGGGCTGACCGAAATCGGCATCCGCACCCCATCGCACCTTTACGGTATGTGTCTCGACGCCGATAGCCATAGACTCGTCGATGCCGACTTCTGTTTTTACGACCTTGAAAATGACCCTTATGAGTTCGATAATATCGTCGGAACCGGTCGCGCGCCGGATATCGAAGCCGAACTCAAGAAACGGTTATTGCACTGGCACGAGCACACGCCTTGGTTAGATGATCCGGATTGCGGTCC
>Ga0209667_1002592_pt1 | contig 11772 bp, 24 predicted proteins | sample SaaInlV_165m_DNA_2_FD_184682 | JGI IMG/M metagenome (GOLD analysis project Ga0209667, IMG submission 184682) | Marine microbial communities from expanding oxygen minimum zones in the Saanich Inlet - Saanich Inlet SI037_S3LV_125m_DNA (SPAdes)... | ecosystem: Environmental > Aquatic > Marine >... | reverse complement strand
AATGTTAAACCGGAGACAACATCATGACTGCAGATGGTCTTAGTTTATTGGTAGAGCAAAGAAAACGTCTATTCAATCAATATGTTTGTGACATGAAGAAAGTAGATGAAGGGATTGCAAAAAACATCATTCATAGGAATAATGAGGATAAATTTATTGATTCCTGGAATAAGATAATTAATAATCCAAGCAACAGGCTAATTCTTTCTAAACCAGATCATGTAAAATTTTATGATGATTGTAAAGTACTTGTAAATTCAATTAATGAAATTCGTTTAGCACAGAAAAAAGAATCAATCAAAAAAACTACTAATTTTCAATTACAAAAGATTCAAGAAATTGATGAACATATCAGGCTTTTGAAAATTCTATTAAAAAAAGAGATGATGAAATAATGAGATGTAAAATTTGTGAAATATCTCACAAAAATACGCGTAAATTCTATTCGTGGGAAGAACAACTCTGTAGGTTCTGCAGTGAACTCTGTGATCATTTTTCATGGAATGGAAACTATCTACACGAATACTGGAGATTTGGTAATTGAAACAATTAACAAAACAAATCATAATACAAGAAATATTAGATAAAATTTCTGAAAAACAAGAATCGATCACGGATGTAAAATTTCAGAACATCATTTACTTTATGAATAATATTGGTAAAACTGTTAACAGTAAGTCAAACATCCCAATTGACTTTCTTACGGCAATGTCTGAAATGGAAAGTCTAGATTACACATCTAATAACCATTTCATAGGATTTGTAAATAAAAAAACAAATGAATGTTTGCAGTTTAAAAGAAGAACAAAAGATGATTGGTATGCAGAAGTTATAATTAATCATGGAAAAGGTTGGGATGGATATTATTGGTGTGCAAATTCCAAAATAGATGCCATTTCAAATATGCTGAGACTATTTTTTGAGGAAGTTTCTTGGTTTGGAATGCTTTCTTGGAAGATGAGGAGGTTTAAGCATTGAGTAAAGTTTCATGTCCTAGATGTAACAGCAAAAATCAAGTAAAGATTCTGTACGGTTTGATAAGATTTGAACAGTCTGATGAAGAAAAGATAAAAAAAGACAGGGCTGAGGGAAAAATTGTCTTTGGAGGATGTTCCAGAGATTTGGATTCCCCAATATGGCGATGCAAAGACTGTCATCACAGATGGGGAGATGAAAAGGAAGAGTTTCTTAAATGGATGAATCGCAATGGATGAAATCAAACCACCATGTCCATTATGTAAAAGTAACAATGTTGCATGGATTTTCTGGGGGTATCCTGCAGATATGGATTGGTATCTCAAAGCAATTGATGATAATGAAATTGTAGGAGGTGGATGTTGTATTTCAGATAATGACCCAGAATGGGAATGCAATGAATGTGGTAATCAATGGGGAAAAAGAAAAGATGACTAACGTTGATCCTTTTTATGAATATGTTCTAAAAAGTTTGAAAAAAAGACTCCGAAAAATTAAAGTGAATGAAAAAATTGATCAATGAAAATCAGACCACAATAATTGATTTTCAATTACAGTATGTATAGTATGCATACTGTGGACCAGCCACATAATACTCTCCAGGCACAAATAACACTATGAATACACAAAACATAGCGTTAGACTCTTGTGTCGTAATTGACATTTTAGAGAAACCAAAAGTAGCCTCTAAAATCAAAGCCAATCTTAGAGGAAAACCAGTCAAGATCATTTTATGTGATGTTGTATTGGGTGAGGTGAATCGAGTACGGGGATACTTGCCTGATGTAGTAATTGCAAAGATTTCTCAAATCTTGGGAAAAAAGATAGAGACATCACAAATTGATTCAGAACAGACATCAAATGCACAACAGATTACAAATCAATTTCAAGTTTGTCACAACGGAGATAATAAAATTCTCAGTTTATGTCAAGCAAAAGATTTCATCTTGGTGACATTTGATAGAATGTTACTCAAGGCATGTGAATTTGTAGGAGTTGCAGCATTTCATCCAACAATGTTGAGGGGAATCTAAAATGTTACCCTCAATGTATCCAAGAATAATCCGCGAGTTTGATGATTCAGATGATCCATTAATTTATGGAGATGAATCATGACTATTTTATTTAGATTAAAAGATATTTCATCAGACGATAGTATTGCAATGTCTTTTGCAAATTTAAAAGAAAAGTTGGAAGAACAAAAGGAGAGAGAAAATTGAAGGTAATGGATTTGGGAGAATGTGAAGCTAGTTTTGGATTAATAATTCGAGATAAAGATAATCATGATAATTACATCCTCATGTCTTTTGAGAACATCAAAGAGATATCAGATGAATTTCAGAAATTAGAAAAAAGATTAAAAATTATCAAAGGTGAAAATTAATGAAAGATAAAAAATACTATACTGTAAAAGAATGGAAAAAATTCTACAACATTCAAGAAGTAATGTGTCAAAAATATGATATCATTCTAACTGATTACAAAACAAAGCGAGAACACATTACATCAATTTTAAAACAAATTAATTTAAAAAATATGGATAAAGGAATTTCAACATTTAACAAAATAATTCAACAGTTTGGAGGATCAATGGACCAACTAACTAGAGATATCAATGGTGCAGGGCAAGGTTCACCATCCAAAGTCAAATTGTGGTCAGATACGCCTAAAATTTACTCTCAAAGCAAGGACCAGGAGAATCTAGATAAAATTTGGGGGAAGCGAAATTGAAAGAGGGGGAATTCAAAGACTCAAGACTGTCTCGTGAAAGAGCAAGAAAATTATTTGAACGTTTCAGAAAAGAATATCCATATTTTGAAGATTTAGTTAGTGAACGTGATAAAATTGTGAGAATTATGGAAATTCATTCAATCACAATGGATGCGTTAAAAACAGAATTAAAAAAATGGGACAGTGAAATCGAGAAAGAGTTTAAAATTTTGAGGAACCAAAATTGAAGTGTCCTCAATGTGGCAAATCATGGATTGCAGAAATCTTTTGGGGATATCCTGCAAATGTGGAATCAATGGAAAAGTCACTTGAGAGAAAAGAAATTATTCTTGGAGGGTGCTGTGTTACAGACCATGATCCAAAATGGGAATGCAATGATTGTAATCATAAATGGGGTAATCGTGAAGACGATGAATTAGATTCTAAAAATACTGATTCTTTTGATTTTGATCAAGGATTTAATCTTGATGAGGTGTATGGTTAATGGGTAAAATAGGTAAAGTATTCTTTTGGATACTTGTAATTATCCTCGGATTTGTCAATCCGTTGATTAGTTTTGCATTAATTGTGTTGTATTACCTACCAAAGATAATCAGTGATGCATGTAACACTTGCAATGATGCATGTTCTGAAGATGATTCAAGTGAGGATGAATTTTTCACATATGAAGAAAATGGAACCCGTACCACTGTAAGAAAAAAACAAAATCCACCAAAAATGGATTCATTTTCAGATAATACATTGGAGGATATGAAATGAAACAATGGAGTAGAGAAGAAATCATGAAAGGTCTAAGGGAACTAGTTACAGAAATTGAACATTTAGAAAAAGCAGATGATATTGACGGTAAGAGTGGAGGTATCGTTACTACAAGTGAAGATGCTTGTATTTTCAAAGATATTCCGCCATTTAATCACGATTTAGAGTATGGTGAAATGTTGGTATCTGAAGGAACACGCATAATTCCAGATCACAGTGGAATGAAAGTAAAAGAGATGTACATTTACGGAATACATCGAGAGATTTACAGTTGGCTTGAGGAAAGAGGATGGTATCCTGAATGGCATGATCGTGTTACATTGTTGTTCTGGAAACACACTGAAGACTCTGATGAGGAAATTGTTGAGAATCTTGAAACTTATCAAATCTATCTTGATACTCATCAAATAGATGGTATCGAAGGCGAGATATTAAAAAAATTAAACAAACAATTTGGAGAAAAAAATGATTAAAACAGTTCCAAAAGACTCGCACAAAAAGAGTTTGAGTGAAGCATTTGTCAATTCGTTTGGAGGATATCCAATTGGATACGGGTTGGGGATTGTAGTATTACCATTATCTCTGGGATGGTTTGAACAAGATCCATTAACTGCAAACTTGGCAATTACATTTGTTTATGCATCAGTATCTTTTGTACGAAGTTATTTTTTGAGAAGAGTTTTTGAAAAGTTTGGGATTGATGATAATTTTATCAAACTATGTGCCAAATTATTTAAAAAAATTATCAGGAGTACAAAATGAGCAAGTATCAGAAGATATGTTCAGTTGTAGCAATTAGTTCATTTAGTTTTGGAATTGTGTATTTTTTTATTGACGGAATGTTTTTTCATTCAATTGCATTTTTTGCATCAGGGCTTATTTTATTGGTAATGAAAAAAGTATGGAATATTTTAGATAATACAAAAAACCAAACTAGAAAATTAAACGAGGGTGATTAATTATGATTAAAATTATTTTTCTAATTGTAATTGTACTTGGATTTATTGCATATACTGGTATTGATGTAAGTGACGAATATGGTGCATTATCAAAAACAAGAATGCTTATTTTTGAAAATGTTATTGATCCATTAGTTAAAAAAATACTAGCATATGTGTCTGAATCCGATTTTGATTTGATTGTAGATGATGCAATAAAAAAATATGGGGAAAAATAAATGGGCATAATAAAATGGTTAAAAATGCAATTTTATATTCCACAAATTAACAAGGCTGAAAAAAAAGTTACAGGTCATAGATATTTTGCAAGATGTTTAGAAGAAAAACCGTTGGAAAAACGAAGTAGGCGGGAGCAAAGAACAATAGAGTACAATTATGCTATGGCAGATATTTGGCAAGAAGAATTAGAAAAACTAGAGTTTAAAATTAAAAAAATAGAATAAAAAGGATGAAACAAAAATATTTCTAGATTGTTCACACATGATAAAATTAAATACATAAATTCTTAAAAATATTTCAATATATGATCCTGGTATGAATAATACAAATGTAAGAAAAGATTTTGAACGTGAAAAACATTTTGAAGGAGTTCGATTATATGATCAAAAAAAATATGTTGAATCTTTAGAATGCATTACATCCGTTCTTGAAAATGATCAACATAGTCACCTTTTAGATGTAGAGAATCTACTCTATGCAGGAAAATGTCTATTTCAGATGAAAAATTATCCCGAATCGTTGATTTTCTTTGAAAATACACTCAAACATTTTCCAAATCATGAATTAGGTTTACTAATGAAAGGACGATGTTTATTTGAAATGAAAAAATATGATTATGCCTTAAATTGTTTTGAAGATGCAATCAAAACAAACCAAAATAATCCTACCACCTGGCATTGGAAGGGTAAATGTCTATCTGAATTAAAACGGTATGAAGAATCGTACAAATGTGATTCAAAAAGTACTGACCTATATCTAGAATCAAAACATAATGCTTCTGAAACTAATGATGATTTTGAGCCGTCAATAAAGGGTACTGCGTTGACCGATTCTTATGAAAAAGAAACTTCCTAATAAAAAATGTCAAAAAGAAAACGAAGAAAAGAATTAGCAGATCTGAAAAGAGCAAAAATCATGGCATCATTAGATGAAAAAGGAAAAATCGACATACCTAGATCTAGTCAAGAAAATTGTGAGCACGTTTGGAAAGTGTTTTGTAATTCAGAGAATAGTATGGAAATAGAATACACTTGTGAGAAATGTCTTATTCATAAAACAGAAGCAAAATCATATGAAAAATTTGAATCAAAACTATTACCGCATGAATTAAAAAATCATGGTCCAGCTCAACACCACAACAATCCAAGAAGATACACGGCACCATCTAAATCTCAGATGTTAATTGGAGATATTGTTGAAAAAACTATGATTTTTCAAAGATGTCTTCTAACTGGAGTTATTAAAAAAAATGTGATTGGAATGGAAAATAAAATAAAAGAGGTTGATAAAATAATCCCCAAGATTATCCTCGATGAATGTGTAGCAAATCCTACTTTGATTAAAAAAATTCAAGAGTTGGGATACAATGTATGGTATCTGGGAAGAAAATTATCTGATGATGAAATTTTACTAGTAGTTGAAAAACAAAATGCAGTATTAGTTACAGAAGACAAAGAATTCCATAATAGAGTATTAGATAATAAACCAATACGTGATCCGATATTTGTAGGTAGAAATACAAATCAAATCATAGAGAATGTAGAGGTGATTCAAAAGCACATGAAACAATTTGAGGAATAATCTGATCGAAATCAATAATAATTTTTTCAATAAATATAATTAATAAAATTAATCTTCAAGCTCAAATTCCCCTTCTTTTGAAATTCTTGCAACCTTCCAGTCATATTCTTTCTTTTTTACAGTCTCACGAATAGATTTGTGCAACTCTGCCAAATTACTATTTTTTTCATGCAAAAATACAACATTGTTAATTTCACCATCACTCATTCCATCATATACAACATAGTCAATTGGATGATTAATTGGCTTGATATCATATGGATTATACTTTAGTTTTGTAATTGCACCAGACAATGAATCATTGACCATCTTTGGAACCTGTTCTCTACCTCTCTGAATTGCTTTTTCCCTAATTTCATTAGCTTTTGAGTCATGTTCAGATTCTAGTACTCCAAAATCACGTGTCCTGGATTCAAAATCATCTAACCATGTTTTCTTTGTTTTTTTATTTGAAGATAAATGTAATTCACTCAGTCTTGAAATATTATTGCATTCAGGACAAATACATAAAATATTTTTAAAATTTGTAAATGTCGATAATATTTCACTCATTATAATTTCTCCACTAGAACATTATTGTCCTGTACTGCATCACGAATCATTTTTTGATGTGCATTTAGTCTTGCAGCACCTGTTTTTATTTCCATAAATGTAATGTGATCAACTTTATTTTTTGATGAACCATTAAAAACAATAACATCAAGGGGTTCAGCAAGAAATCTACAATCATCTAAAGGAATACCAAAGTCCTTGTGTAAATGAATGATTTTCTCCATAGTTTTTCCAAAACCTACATCAATTGCTTTTTGTTCTGCACCTGCATCTGTTCGTAGAATTTGTTTATCTAAAGTATCATGTTTTTCTTGTAAACTAGTTTCATATTTATCAACTATTTTTTGAATGTCTTCTGAAAAATCTTTAGTTCCATCAAACAAAATATATTTTGAAAGAGATGATGAGGTTCCACAATGTCTACATTTTGCATTTAATTTTGAATCTTGTAAGGATTTAATTAAATCAGAAATTTCAGTCAATGGCAATTTTTGTTTCACTAGTTTAAAAGGTTATTTACAAATATGATCCTATGATCTTCATGTGTTTGGAGAGATAATCAGGCTACATTTTAAATGTCATTAAAAATAAAAAACCACATTGACTAACATTACATTTCATGGAGGAGTAAATGACATTGGAGGAAACAAGTTTCTAGTAGAATCCAAAGATACCAAAGTTTTCATGGATTTTGGAATGTCTTTTTCTCAAGAAGGGCAATTTTTCTCGCAATTCTTAGGGGCTAGGACATCCAATAGTCTCAATGATATGTTTGAGTTGGGAATTTTACCTAAAATCAAAGGATTGTACAGGCGTGATTATGCCCGTCACATGGATTTTGATGGAAATGAGGATACTGAAATTGATGCAGTTTTACTAACACATGCTCATGTGGACCATTGCGCATATCTCCCATATCTTCGTGAAGATATTCCAATTTACTGTTCTGAAGAATCAAAATTAATTTTACAAAACTTTGATGAAACATCATCTAGTCAATACCTAACATCAAAACAGCGATTCCAAATTTATGAAAATAATAAAGGAACAATGAGTAAAGCAACAGGGGATAAAGTTGCAATTCCTAGACGAGTTGAAATATTTGAATCAGGAAAAGAATTCTCTATTGATTCAATTGGAGTAGTTCCATTACCTGTAGACCATTCAATTCCAGGTGTTCATGCTTTTATTTTACATACCGCAGATGGTTCAATTGGAAACACAGCTGATTTGAGATTTCATGGTAGACGAAAAGATGACACTGAAAAATTTGTTGAGAGGTGTGCAGAGTCTGATTTGGATTTATTGTTATGTGAGGGAACAAGAGTGGATGCAGTACAGTCATTAACAGAGTATGATGTTGAATCAAAAGTTGCAGATATTGTAAATAATACAAAAGGGTTGGCGATTTGTGGATATCCTGTAAGGGATTTAGATAGATTGTTATCATTTTACATTGCAGCAAAAAATAGTAATCGTGATCTAGTAATTGACATGAAACAAGCATATCTATTGAAATTGTTTCATGCATCTGATGCATTACGAGGAAAATATCCGTCCCCAACTGATAAAAATATCAAAATATACATTCAGAGAGGATCGTGGGGATTAATTGATAAAGATATTAACAAATTCACTGAAAAATTATTACTAGCTGATTATGCATCATGGCAACAAGAATTCTTAGACTATCCAAATGCAGTTGATTATAGAGACATTCAGAAAAAACAAAATCAATACATCTTTTTTTGTAGTGACTTTAGATTACAGGATTTAATTGACATCAAGCCATCAGAGGGAGCCACATACATTCGCTCACTAACAGAGCCATTTGATTTAGAAATGGAATTAAAAGAAGAGCAGGTGAAAAATTGGTTTGTACACTTTGGTGTGCTCAAAAAAGAGCAAGATTGGCACCAAATCCATGTTTCAGGACACGGGGATGGTGAGCAAATCAAATATGTTGTAGATAACACCAATGCCAAATCACTAATTCCAATTCATACAGAACATGACGAGTATCACAAGAAATGGCACTCAAATGTGACATCAGTTAACCAACATGAATCATTTAAACTATAAATGAACAGATATGCAGTGCAAAAAATGTTCAAAAATGTTTACCCCAAGAGCTGGACGTAGACTAAATCCAATATGTCCTGAATGTGGAATAGATCCACAAAATAATGTTGACCCAAAAAATATCGATATTAGTAAAGGGCAAGCTAAAATCCTAAAAGAAATAATAAAATCAATATCTCACAAAAAATTATCAAAATACTCATTAAATAATACATTACGTGATAACACTGAAAGAATATATCAAGTTCATGATAATTGGGGAACTAAAGAGCATTTTATCGATTTAGTATTAAATTATAAAAATCCTAATCAAATTTCATTGATAATGTATTTCCTTAGCCTGAAAAATGAGATAGGGAAAACCCCTACAAAAAAAATAATGGAAGAAATTTCAAAATTTAAATTAAATGAATATGAAAAAAAATTTGAAAGTTGGGAAAAATTCTTGGATTTATTGGGATTTGACCCTTGGTATCGAAATAATACAAAACCTAACGTAATTACAAGATCTAAACCAAGAAAAACTAGAAATGCAAAAGAAATTAAATCAAATTTAGTCAGTCGTTTTACTAAAGATGATTCTATTCAACAGATTGTCCAAAAAACAAATTATCTCAGAGAAGAAATCCAGAGTGCATTAGAAAAAAAGGATTTAGAAGAAGATTATTCAGATTATTCATATGTTGAAATGTTTAATCTTTTAGAAAAATATATCAAAATTATTCCAAATTCACAAAAATATTTAGATCTCAAGAGTTATTTTTGGTCTTAATTGTGCCTGAAATAAAGTCCATTATTTCATGTTCATCTTTAATGGCACCATGTTCTTCAGTAATGTCAAGTCTATCTAGAATTATTTCAATATTTTCTCGAAGTAGATTCTCTAAACCCCTTTTCATACGATTAGAATCATTCCAAAAATTATCACCGTATGAATGAGATCTAAAAATATGATCAATTGCAGTTACTAAATGAGAACACAGTTGTAATGGATTTTCAGCATACTTTATACAATCACAATTAAAAATATCTCTTTTTTCATGACATTTAAAATTTAGATGGACAGTATTATAATCAAATTTTAATTCAGAAACAGGTTTTGAGTATTTAGGGTCTTCAGTAAATTTATTTTTAAAAAATCCATTAATTAAATCATCATCCATAGTACAATTAGTTAAAATTTTTATAAATTCAAAATAATTCTTAGCAATTAAATTAAAATTAGAAGGGTTGAATTCAAACAAAGGGATTTCCTCTAAAGATCGTGCTAAAACAGTTACTTCATTCATTTCAGGAAATACAGTAACAATCGCAATTCCTTTTTCATAAAAAACAGAATCTACTTTAACAATTTTATTCTCCAAGGTACTTAATTTATCAGAATAAATTTTACAAATGGAATTAACTCTAGCAGGTAAACGTGATGTTATAGATACCCAAATTTTAACACCTTCTTCATCAATTACTTGAATAGTATCATCATTAGCAATCAATTTCTTTACACTTAGAGGGAGTAGTTTGAATGTGATAACAACCCCTTGTTCTCCATCCGATAATTTTTCAACTAATTTTTTGTATGTACTCAAAGTCAATATCTCATCAACCATTACCTTTACATGAAAAACTTCAGAATTTATTTTGAAATCTAATTTTGCCATGGCTTCTAATTGTTCAGGCCTAAAACGATAATTTTGTAAATTCATTGAAAAATCAAATTCTTCAATTTTTTCAGCAGGAGGTTGCAAAGTAATTGATTCTGCTAACACCAATCCAGCAAGTCTTGTTACTTGATCATCACTATCATTGAAATCTCCTTTGTCTAAATCAATTAGTTCTGAAATAAAGGTCTCAGGAGTGATTTTCCGGCCTTTGAACGGAATTTCACCAGTATTTTCAAGATATTTGATATCATATTCAATTTTTTCAAAATCATCGTTTAGGAATATTTGATAATCATTTTTTTTACTACTTCTATATTCTTTATGAATAAATTTTTCACGTTCAAGTTCATCAACTGCAGTATCAAAAATCCCTAAATCAGGAATAAGTTTTAAGCTTGGGAAATTTTGATTGACAAGGGTATTAAGAGAAAACATCGAAATTGTTCCATCATTAAACTTTAGATGTTTTTTAGTAAAATTTTTGACGTCATCAATATTCAAATTACTTTTTAATTTTTTTGTTTCAGTTCTATTAAAATAAACTATTTTTTCAGACATTAATTCATTTAAAATTTTATCTATTCTTAGTTTTAAATTATTTTCTAAAAATTGATTAAATTTTATTGAAAGAGTTTCATCTATAAAACGAAATAAGGAATAGTTTAATTTTATTTCTAAACATTTCTCAAAAATTTCTTGTCGATCTAAATATTTATCCATCAATATAATGACCAAATAAGCTTGTAAAATATTCTCAAAAAATAATTCAGCTAATTCATTTTCAAAATATTTAAAATTATTTTGTAAAATTACATGTTTTTCATTCCACCCAATTATGTTTAAATTTAATTCAAATGCATCATCATATTGAGCTGAGCGATATCGTTCTTCTTTAAAATTTAAAATATCTTTTATTATTATTTGTAAATCAATATGATTTGGAAAATGAAAAGTATCTTGAATTTTTCCCACAGCCTCACCATGGATCAAATCTTTTAGAAAATAAGGAATATAGCAAAAGGGGTTTTTTTTGTAGATTTTTTTAACTTGTTCTATAAAATTACGTCTATGAATTAATTCATCAGTATTTTTAATACTATTAATTTTTGATTCAATTAGTTTTTCAAATTTTTCTTCATCAAAAATGGTTTCAAGATTAATTGATTGTGATGGAGTGTAATTTTCATTATTTTTAGGTTTAATTCGAGGTGATTTACTAAGTATTGATTCTTCTTTATGTTGTTCTATATGAT
>Ga0209667_1002589_pt1 | contig 11775 bp, 14 predicted proteins | sample SaaInlV_165m_DNA_2_FD_184682 | JGI IMG/M metagenome (GOLD analysis project Ga0209667, IMG submission 184682) | Marine microbial communities from expanding oxygen minimum zones in the Saanich Inlet - Saanich Inlet SI037_S3LV_125m_DNA (SPAdes)... | ecosystem: Environmental > Aquatic > Marine >... | reverse complement strand
CTAGCCCAGTTTTTAAGAACACCATGATAATGACCAAGATGAAGCTGACCCGTTGGACGCATTCCTGATAGTACGCGATGATCTTTCATTGTATTTAATTAAGGGTTGAATGTTTAATTATATTATCCCACAGATTGGCTATAGCTTTCCAAGCCATCTAGAACCAAATTATCAAAGAATTCTATAGATTCAGGAAGCTCTTTTTTGATTTCTTTTGCCATTCCTCCACAAACAGAAACGACTCCATTTGAGAAATTTGATTGAAAACTTTCAATTTGATAATTTATAGCACTTACCATCATTGCGTGAGTTCCGAACCTCCAAGCATCATCTGTATTATTTGCTAAGCCGATCAAACCTACGCTTAAATCACTCGTTTTAAACTTTTTAAAACTCCCTCTAAGAGCGCTAATACCAGGCATTATTAGGCCTCCTTGATGCAATCCATTTTTATCTATCACATCAAAAGTAATAGCGCTACCAATATCAATTACTAAAAGCGGCTTATCAGGAAAATGCTTTATCGCACCTAACATAGCGACAAATCGGTCAGTGCCAAGCTTGGAAGGATCTTCATATGAGAGCGTAAGACTTCCAAACTTCTTTTGAGGCTCAATAATATTAATCATCTCAAAATGATTGGACATATCCTGGATAATGTTAGGGTAAGCTACTGCACTAACCCAAGCAATATTTGACTCATTAAGTAATGTTATTGAAAAATTTTCTATACTCTCGGAAAAAACTTTTGAATCACTCGTACGCCATTTAATCGCAGAGTTTCCAATATCTATAAATAGGTTAGATTGGGACATCAAAAAGCGCTGAATTTATCCACAGATGAACCAAAATACTTGCAGCGTAACCCAAAGCAATCGCCCAAACCCATTTTAGGTGTGACACAAAAGTATAGTAACCTTTTGATTGACCCATTAAGGCTACACCAGCCGCAGAGCCAATAGAAAGAAGGCTTCCGCCAACTCCTGCTGTCAATGTGACTAATAGCCATTGACCGAGTGACATATCAGGCGTCATCGTTAATACCGCAAACATCACTGGTATATTATCCACAATCGCTGATAAGATTCCTACTAATACGTTAGCGTAAGTAGCGCCCAGCTGAACATACAAGGCTTCCGATACAAGCGCCAAATATCCCATAAAACCGAGGCCACCAACACTCACTATGACGCCAAAAAAGAACAATAAAGTGTCCCACTCTGCTCTTGAGACCTTTCTGAAAATATCAAATCTCTCAGAGATTGGATCGTTAGGGTTGTGTCCTCTTTTGACAAAATAACTAACAATCATCAAATAACCCAATCCTGTCATCATTCCCATCGCAGGAGGTAGATGCAAGAAATTATGGAAGCTGACTGCAGTCGCAATAGTCAAAAGAAACATAAATGTAATTAAAACGCCGCCCCTTTTAATGTCAACTTGTTCATCAATAGCCTCAGGCTTTTCATTTTTAATCGCAAAATGCATAATCCCAGCAGGTATGAGGAAATTGACCAAAGATGGAAGGAACAAGCTAAAGAACTGCTGAAAATCAACCAGACCTTTCTGCCAGACCATTAGTGTTGTAATGTCCCCAAATGGACTGAATGCGCCGCCAGCATTTGCAGAGACAACAATATTAACAAAAGCAATTGAAATAAATCGCGCATTTCCAGCTCCAACTGCCAAAACAACCGCGCCCATAACTAGTGCCGTAGTTAAGTTATCCGCAATTGGCGACATAAAGAATGCTATAAATCCAGTTAGCCAGAAAAGTTGCCTGTAACTAAAACCTTTTGATATAAGCCAAACCTTTAATTTTTCAAAAACAAGGCGCTCACGCATCGCCTCAATATAGGTCATTGCAACTAATAGAAAGAGGAATAATTCAGCATATTCTAAAAAATTATGCCTCACAGCAGCTTCAGCAGCATGAGGAATACCTTCTGATGCATAAACCCAGCCAATAATTCCCCAAATAATTCCAGCAACCAAGATAACTGGCTTAGATTTTCGGAAATGGGTAAATTCTTCAAGCATTACAAACGCATATGCTATGACAAACAAAATAACGGCTAAGTAACCAGCCCAATGACTTGTTAAATCGAGGGTAGTGGTATCAGAAGCAGCAAAAGTAAGGCTTGGAAGTAATCCAATTAATATCGGTAAAATTTTATTCATTGTTTAATCTTTTAAGTATTGGTCCATGTTCATCATTAAGAGTTATCTCGTCATCTTTAAGGTCTATATCAAGTGTAGCCAAACAATAAAATAACGAATCATATTTTACCCTAGTCACAACAATTCCACTACCTTTATATCGATCACCTCTTGCCAATGCAGCCTTTGATAAAGCACAATATAGTGAGTCACCAACTTGTAAATCACTATCGCAGACAAAAGAGAATAAACGCCGTTTAGCAGATCCTAAATAATGTAACCTGGCAACAACCTCTTGTCCAGGGTAGCACCCCTTTGAAAAATTTACTCCTATTTCATCAATATCCAAATTAAGCATTTGAGGAACAAATTTTTCACTAGTACTAGCGAATACTTCAGGTAAGAAAGAATCTATGCACGCTTTATTCCACTCATGATTGTAATTCATTGTTATCTCAGCGTTTGTATTTCGAGCTTCAATTAAGATTGATAATCTTTCATTAATAGAATAGCTATCTGGTTTTTTTTCATCAATAAAACCAAATTGATAATAATTTTCTGAAATATCATCAATAATTACATCTGACATTATGACAAACATTTGTAGACGAGATTTAATCTTATCAAGAAGATTAATTGGAAATGAAAGCAAAAAATTAGCGTCATAGCGCATAACCCAAAATAGTCCAATAATCTTCCCTTGGTTCTGGCAATATGCATTTATCTGAGCAATGGAGCTGCCAATCTTACTAACATCGTTACTAAACTGATTTTGAAGAAAAACCTCTGAGTCTGAGCCAGAAATTCTTAAAAGAGCACGATCTTGAAGAAGCACCTTCATTGTTCATTTTTCCCAATAACTTTTTATGGCTATATTTTAATCAATTTATAAGATAAAAAAATTTCAATAGATATAAAAAAACCCAGGGCAAGCCCTGGGTTTTAACACTAACTTATATTTAAGTTAACTATTGTATCTAACCGAAATTAGAATGCAACAGCAGCCTTAAGTGTAAGTGAAGAGTTTGACGTGTCATATGTAGCAGATAGCGTAGCACCTGAAGTTAGATCACGAGAAACTGCAATTGTAGTGTAAGCATCTTTCTGTGCTGTTGAATACTTCGTAGAAGTAGTTGAAGCCGCAGCAGCACGCTCAGCAGTATGTGAAACTACAACTGTGTTACCAGTAACACCAAACGTTGCAGTTACAGCTTTATCACTGTTCAACGTTACAGCAGTACCTGCAACAGTTGTACCAATTGACCACTCACTTGCACCAGCGTCATTAGTCAAGGTAATATCCATACCAGCAATGCTAGCAGAACCAGTAGTTGTATCAGCACCATCTTGAACAGTATGAGCTACTGTAACACCTGAGAATGTACCTGTAACAGTAACATCACCAGTGTCATCTAGACCAATTGTAGCGTCACCAATTGGAGCGTCAAGGCTTACAGTTACACTTCTGTTGTCACCACTGTCTGCTATAAGACCACCAGCAGTTACTGTAGTAGCTGCATCATTTTCATCATACATATCAGCAGAAATAGTTACTGGACCAATAGTAGTAGCCAATACTGCAGAAGTAACACTTACATCGTTATTGTTCACAGTAGTTGAAGCTGAACCATCAGTACCGCCATCAATGTCCATAGACGTTGTATAAGTAGTTGCGCCTGCCGTACCAGTAATGGTTAGGTCAGCATCGTACGTAGTAGCAGATGCAGCAGAACCGTTATCATCATATGATACAGAAGCCGATCCACTTAGTGCGATAGCACCCATAGCAGAAGTAGAAGCTACAGCTGTTGTCGCGAATAGTGCGATTAGTTTTTTCATTTTATTCTCCATTTAGAATATTTAATTGTTGGTTATCCCAACACCCTTTTGCTATTCTTACAAATAACAATGCGTACATAATAATGATATTACACAGCTTTGTCAATGAAAATTTGAAAAATAAATACAAATAGTTGTATTTTTTCAACAATTTATCCAATTTAAACTATAAATCCTTTATATATAAGGTTTATTAATAGTATTTTTTTTCAATAAATAAGGTTTTTTTGCTTATATAAGACGAATAAACAGGCAAACATTGATAGCTTAATTAAGAATAGTTGATTAATTGCAACTTTACTAAATACTTAAAAAAAACCGGGATAAGCCCGGTTTTTTCAATAATTATCATAAAGTACAATTAAAACAAGTAGCCACCATGTCCTGCGCCAATCATGCAAAGAAGCATTGGTACTGACAAAACGACATTAGTTCTAGAAGCCATTGCTGCTGTGAACTTAGCGCTAGCTATTTCTTCAGCACTTGCCTCAACTATTCCGAGCACCTTTTTTTGGTTTGGCCAAATAAGGATCCATACATTAAATAGCATAATTGTCCCCATCCAGGCACCCAAACTCATCATGGGGCCTGCTGGTGCTTGAAAAATAAAAGTTTTAACAAATCCATACTGAGGCGAGATAGATAGGGCCCATGCGCCTGTAAGCCATGTGGCAGCAGCAGCCATACGAAACCAGAGAAGAGCTCTAGGTGCAACATACTTTCCAATTGCAGCTGGACCAGGGCCTCCTTCGTCTGCTAATGCATCAGCTAGCGCTGGCACCTGTACAAAGTTAAAATAATATAATAAGCCAATCCAGGTAACTCCAAAAATTGCATGGAGCCAAACGCTTAGATTTCTTCCAATCAAAGACGAGTTTTCAGGTGAAACATAAATAGCAACAAGGATGGCTAATACAAAGCCGCTAATAATAGTGCCTTTTACAGATGTTAATGGATTCATAGTTTTACTCATTGTTTGTTCAAAAGTTAACATTATAAATAGTTCATGATTTAGTGAGTTGCTTTTTACTCATTTATCTTACTGAATAAGATATACTCAAACTTTTTATATAGAAGGAAATAATTAATGACTTTTAAAGTAAATAGGCCTTTATCAATATTATTAATGATTTTAGCTTCTTTTTCAATAACCCCGACAAATGCTCTTGATATTCCTAACACCATGGAGTACCAAGGCACAAAACTCACACTTAATGGGCACGGCCCTCGAGTAAAAATGTTTATGAAGGTCTATGAAAATAGTCTTTATCTTCAGTCTTCCAATTCCAATGCCGAAGAAATAATGAGCGATGACGCCCCAATGGCTATTCGTATCGATGTTACATCTTCATTAGTTACGGTTGACGCTATGAAAAATGCGTTGAATGAAGGCCTAGAAAAATCAACTGGTAACAATATTGTGCCTATTCAGAAAGAGGTCGACCAGCTAACTTCAACGTTTAATAGTGATGTTAGTAATGGTGATTATTATGAATTTATATACCTACCTGACGCGGGTACAAATGTCCTTAAGAATTCTGAATATATTGACACAATCCCAGGAATTGAATTCAAAAAAGCTTTTTTTGGAATCTGGATTTCAGAAAACCCTATCCAAAAAAATCTTAAGAAAGCCATGCTTGGAGGCTAATTCATTATGTCAAATCACCCAACTTCTTTTGCTGACTGGCAAAACTACCCTCTAACACTAGACCCTATTCATGTCTCTTGGCTGAAGAATGCAAAAAAATCCAAAACTGCTTTTGCTGTTGCAGATATTGAAGGTGTAGAGATATCTCATAAAAAGTTCTTAACTGGCGTTCTTTTATTCTCAAAAAAAATTGCAAAATATAGCCCTGAGCAAAATGTTGGTCTACTTTTACCTAGCAGTGGTGGTTGAGCAATTGCATCAATGGCGATTCTCTCGCTTGGAAAGACCATTGTGAATTTAAATTTTACTGCAGGAAAGAAGGCACTTGAATCGGCTGCAAACCAAGCTGAAGTCAAACACATATATACATCACGTAAATTTTTAGATAAGATGCTAGAGAGAGGCGTGAATTTAGAGTCATTTTTTCTTAACTCTAAGCTTCTAATGTTGGAAGATATTCGTGAAGAAATTTCAACCATATCAAGGTTAGGAACGCTTCTAAAGGCTATTTTATTTCCTGCCAGTGTCATTCAGAAGGCCTACTTCAAAGAAGTTGCAATGAATGATACTGCGGCCATTTTGTTTTCAAGTGGTAGTGAAGGGTCTCCAAAAGGGGTTGAATTAACTCACAGCAATATAGCAGCTAATGCTAAACAAGCTGCAATCGAGTTAGGAGCTGTAAATAGTGATGTAATTATGTCAACACTACCTACTTTTCATGCTTTCGGCTTTGCCATTACAACTTTTATGCCTCTATCGGAAGGCATTCCAATTGTATGTCACGCAGACCCTAAAGATGTCACAACCATTGCATCTGGAATTCAAAAATACTCTGGCACGATTTTAGTTGGAACTCCAACTTTTCTTAGAATGTACACTATAAGTAAAAAAGTTAGCTCAGAATCAATGCAGTCTTTGAGGCTTGTTGTCGCTGGAGCTGAAAAGTTAAGATCAGAAGTTAGAGATGGTTTTGAATCAAAATTCAATATACCTGTTTATGAGGGTTATGGAACAACGGAAACATCGCCTGGAGCATCTGTAAATTTACCAGATATCGAATCACCCTATAAATTAAGGAATCGACCAGGTACTGTAGGTAAAGCCTTTAGTGGAACTGAATTCAGGATCGTTGATCCCGATTCACTAGATCCTATACCAGTAGGAGAGGATGGATTGATTTTAATTGGTGGGCCACAAATTATGAAAGGCTATCTCAAGATGCCAGAAAAAACTGCTGAGGTAATCGAGTTAATTGATGGCTATAGATGGCACCGAACTGGAGATAAAGGTCATTTAGATGAGGATGGATTTTTAACAATTGTTGATCGCTACTCTAGGTTTGCAAAGATAGGTGGCGAGATGATTAGTTTAACGACAGTTGAAGAAGAAATTTTAGATGCCTGTAGCATTAAAGATTTAGAAGTTGCGGCAACCTGTTTGCCAGATCAGCGCAAAGGTGAAAAAATTGTCCTTCTTTCTACGAAAAATCTTGACAAAAGTGAACTCATAAAGATTCTTTCAGACGCAAAAATTAGCCCTCTTTATCACCCATCCTCTGTTTTGGTTGTTGATGAGATACCAAAACTTGGAAGTGGAAAAACTGACTTTGGAGCAACTAAAAAGATTGCATTGGTTAATGATCAGAACTAAGATTTATGCCTGAACTGCCTGAAGTTGAAACTACTCGCCGTGGATTAGAACCTCTTATTACTGATAAAAAAATAGTATCGATACATATTTATAAAAAAAAACTGCGATGGGAAATACCTTCACATCTTACGAGTACTCTAAAAAATCAAACTATTAAAGCAATCTCAAGGCGCGCCAAATACTTATTGGTACAATTTGAAAAAGGTCAGCTTGTGATGCATCTCGGCATGTCGGGCTCTATTAGAGTTACACCTTCCTCAGTACCATTAAGAAAACATGAGCACTTTGAAATTAAACTTGATAACTTAACAAGCATAAGATTGCATGATCCCCGCAGATTTGGCTCAGTTCTATGGCAAAACCTCAATGAAACAATATGTCTGCTCAAAAACCTAGGTCCAGAGCCGTTAAGTTATGAATTTGATAACAACTCTCTTCATAAGGCATCTATAGGTAAATCAAAAAATATTAAAACTTTCATTATGGATAGCAGTGTTGTCGTTGGAGTTGGCAATATTTATGCTTCTGAAAGCCTTTTTTTAGCAGGAATATCTCCCAATAGAAAAGCAGGGAAAACTTCAAAAAAACGCTTCATAGTCTTGACTAAATGCATAAAGAATGTCTTATCAGATGCGATCAATAATGGTGGAACAACTCTAAATGATTTTTATAGCGTTGACAGTAATCCTGGTTATTTTTCACAATTACTGTGTGTTTATGGCCGTGATGGCATGCCTTGCGTTAGATGTAGTGTTAAAATTAAAAGAATTATTCAGAATCAGCGTGCTACTTATTTTTGCCCCAAATGTCAACATTAGACGATCCTAAAGCTCTATTTCAGAATACCTGTTCTACAAACTCAGAGCCATACGCACTTCAAAATATTGGTGATATGATGTCACCTGAATTCATTGAGAATTGTATTATCATTGTTGACCCTTCAATGCCAATTCATCATAGGGCTTATGTGATTATTGACTTTAATGATGAGCTATATTTCCGCCAATATTTTGAAGTTAATGGAAGCAAAATTTTAAAGTGTCTCAATCCTTCTTATGATGATATTGAATTAGATAATGATTTTGATGTTCGTGGCTGCATTATTCAGCAAAAGCAAAGGAAGCAAAAATCACTGCATTATTATCTTCATAATAAAATCACTGGTGAAATAGAATTTAATACCCAAGGCAAAGAGAAGTAAGAAGACAGGTAATTTTATTTTATCCAGATGAGATGCGCCATCCTGCCTGAATCATCCCCATCCCTTCGATAAGAAAAAAAATGATTCTCCTCTTTGTAAGTGCACCTATCACCTCCAGAAATTGAAAATATTTTAAATCCTTCTAGTATTATTTTAGCTGCATCATATAAATCAAGATAGTGTTTATTGTCATGGAAAGAAAAAGAACGCTCAAAATTCTCATTTTTAGATAGATATTGACTTTTAACCTCTTCGCCAACCTCAAAAGAATTCATTGAAATTGCAGGGCCAAGGTGAACTACTAAATTATCTCCATCGGATTCGAAGGATTTAATTAGGTTTTCAATAACTCCAGAGATTAACCCTCTCCAGCCAACATGAGCAACTCCAACCATTGAGCCGTCTTTTTTACTTACAAAGACTGGCAAACAATCAGCAGTTAAAACTCCGCAAACAATCCCTGAATCACAAGTAAAACTTGCATCAGCATCAACGATTGTTTTAATTGTGGAGGCATTAACACAAATAGATGAGTGTGTTTGATTTATCCATACTGGTTCAGATGGCAAATCATAATAACTTTCAAGTATCAATCTATTTTTGATTACACTCTCTCGCTTATCGTTGACATGAAGCGCTAGATTAAAGTTTTCAAAATTACCTATACTTTTTCCACCATCAAGAAACCTTTGTGTAGACAAAAATTTAACGTTTTTTGGAAAAAATTTCATAAATTTCAGAATTTACTTAAAATGTTTTAGCTAATTATTATTGGAATATTTTAAAAGGTCAATAGTTTCCTTAATACCTCTTCTAATATCGCCAGAAAAAATAAATCCCTTAGACTTAAAACGATCACACATTACTTCGTAAGAAAGTTGATTCATAATTCGATTATTGACAAATTCTATTTCTAAATTTGGAACAAACTCCTTAATTGTTTCAACAACTTGTCGAACAGTAGCATTAATAGTTAAAACATTATATATTTGACCGTCAAAAATATTATTTTTTATGATAAATGCTATCGCTCTAGATGCATCTAATAAATCTAGATATGGTCTTTTTTGATCGTATGCAGAACTCCAAACACTTATAGGTTGATTCATTACAGCCTGCCAACAAAACTTATTGACTGCCGTATGAAAACGCATTCCTGGAGAAGCGCCAAAAATTGTTCCAAACCTGCAATGTATTGCTTTTAGACTTTTATCTTTAACAAATTCAGCAATAAGTTCTTCTTCTTTAAGCTTTGTAGTTGCATAAGGGCTCTGTGGCTGAAGCTCTGACTCAGAACAGTTTTCATCAACTTGGTTATTTTGTGTCCCGTAAACGCTTGTAGATGAAAGTGCAATTAAAGGAGCATCAGCTTTTATACATGCTTCTGCCACTTTTAGTGTTGACTGAAAATTATTTGCCTCTAGCTCTTCAGCCATATCAATACTTCCAGCAGCATCGGTTATTGCGGCCAAATGAATTACTACATTAGCTCCAATAAAAATTGGCTTTAAATTCATTTGACTAACATCTCCCTCAATAAATTGATAATTAGCACTCGATGGGAGGTTGAATAAAGAAGGAAAACGCTGAGTCATCATATTGTCAATCATTACTATTGTAGATTCAGGAAAAGAAATTCCTAAATCACGAATAATATAGGATCCAATATGCCCTATTGCGCCTGTAACTATAATCTTCATTTTTTTCCCTTATTTTCTAGTTGGGAAACAAAATCTTTAAAGTATTGATAATCACTTATATAATCTTCTGCTTCATAAAGACGATCACAGATTACAGTCATAGTTGAATTATGTTCAATATATTTTTCCTCTGCCCAAATACCTGGAGGAACTAATAGACCAAAATTAGGCTTATCAAGTATGAAAACTTTTTTACTTACTGAATCATCACACGAGACCTCTACAGACCCATTAGAACATATAAGAAGCTGTGAACATAGACGATGAGCATGCTTACCTCTAATGCTTCCCTTTTCAGACATTACATTAAAAATCCTTTTTATCGAAAATGGAATTAACTCATTTCCATGCTCAAAAACTGAAAGCTCACCATTATCTTCTTTAAAGACAGGAAATTCTATTAATTTAACAGACTTCATTTAGAATATTCCTTACTTAAATGATTCACCAACAAATATATACCCTCCTCAATTGATGTTTTAGCCGACCAGCTTGTGAGCGATTTTAATCGTTCAGCTGAGCCTATAAAATTTCTTTTCTCAATTTCAGATATCCCACTGGGCCATGATACATTTTCAATCTTTAAATTGAAACCAGTTATTTTTTCTATTTCATTCACAATCAATCCAAATGCACTTTTAATTGGTGTGCCTACACCACTTGAAACATTAAATAGTATTTCATCATTTTTTTTAATTTTTTCGTAATTAAGAGTACTTGCAAATAAAAATGCCTGAACAACATCGTCTATATAAATATAATCCCTTATATAGTTTCCCGTACCATAAATCCTTATAGATTTATTTTCAAAACCTAATCTTGTAATTTTACTGAGAATACCTCTGTCAAGAGCTGAGCTATCATTAATGCTAGGACCATAAACATTTGCTAGTCTTAATGACACTGACTCAATTAAGTTTTCGTGAGTAGCCATTTTTAGTTTTTTTTCAACACTTAACTTATTTGAGTCATAGGAGGTTATTGGAACAGAGGGTTGATCTTCTGATACAGGGAATTCGTGAGTTAAGCCATAAATTGTTGCTGTTGATGCATAAATAACTCTTGGTTTAATAGATAATTCTTTAGCAGCATTTACTAAATTTGTAATCGGAAGCATCTCTACATTTAGACTATTTTCAGGATTTTTTTCAGCAGCTGCAATACTTGTATTTCCTGATAAATGGAAAATAATATCTGAATCATTGACAATTTTTAACCAAGAATCTAAATCATTTAAATCAATATTCCAGTCTTCAATATTGTCTTCAGTCTTAAGTTTTTTTCTACTAATACGAACCAATTTTTTGACAGAATAGCTTTGTAACTCATTTACCAATGCAGAACCAATGTATCCACTTGCACCAGTTATAGTAATAACTTTATTCTTTAACTTGCTTTGAAGTTCATTCATTTTTTTTACAAAAACTCTCTCGATTCATTGGATTTTCTAGATTCAGAGGTTAAAAAATCGTTTTATTCTATTTACTATTTTGTTTAAATCACTTTTTGATAATTCAGGATAGATTGGTAGCGAAATAATTTTTTGAACAATGTTTTCAGTAACTGCCATATCT
>Ga0209667_1002588_pt1 | contig 11776 bp, 10 predicted proteins | sample SaaInlV_165m_DNA_2_FD_184682 | JGI IMG/M metagenome (GOLD analysis project Ga0209667, IMG submission 184682) | Marine microbial communities from expanding oxygen minimum zones in the Saanich Inlet - Saanich Inlet SI037_S3LV_125m_DNA (SPAdes)... | ecosystem: Environmental > Aquatic > Marine >... | reverse complement strand
CGTCTGTAAGAACTCCGGTTACGCCTGGACCCGCTCGTTCCGTTCCTGCCGTACGTACACCAAATTCACGAACATCCAAAAGTAAAAACCGAGGTCGCGGACCCCTTGATCCGAACTTTTCCAAATTACAGTATCCTTTTCGGATTATCGCTTTGCGAGAAAATGAAAATTTGGTCGACTGATTCGCGCGCGTAGTATTTAAATAATTCAAGAATCCTACCCAATTAAAGTTTCTTCCTCCTACTACGATTCCATTCGTAGTGGAAATATTTATAATTTATGGCTGACATTGAAGAGAATGTTCCGGTCTCATCGCCCGAAGAACTAAGAGACATCGTTCTTCGCATTCCCGGTGAACATTTCTTCTGCGAGTCGATTGATGTTCCTCGCAACCTTGATCCTGAGGATTTCCTCGCCTATGCTCGGCAAGCGTTGGAGGAGGAAGGTCTTTCTCCTTACCCCCTTGAACAGTTGGCATGGGGGTATTTCTGTTCGATCGAGCATGGGAAGATGATTTTGTTTGGTGCTTCAGCATTTAAACTTCGCCAGATGGGTTGGCAGGATTTGGAAGTATTTCGACGAGTATTTCCTTCCTTCGTTTCTCTTTTCGTTACGCAATTTGAAAAACCAACCATTAGCTTTCTTCGGCATGAGGAAACATTAACGGCGGCATCATTCGAACCTGACTGTCCCGTTCCCACTCAATTGTTTTCACTTCCGATCTCTCCTGAGGAAGACGAGGAAGGTCGCTGCGACGAAACTCGAGGAAAATTGCTCTCCCTGTTTTCCCTCGAAAAATTTGAGATCTCTCCTCAGATTGTTGTTACTGGCGAAGTTTCCCGTACGAATGACGGTTTTTTCGACTTCGAACATTTTGTTGAAAACTCGGATGAAGAGGATTCTCCTAATGAGGTAATCAACCTGTCTGCGGAAGTTTTGTGGAATTGCGATGTTCGCTCACTCGCCTTTAAGCAAACGGAGCAATCGCGGCGAGAATGGGTTCGTCGTCGATGGACCGCTTTCCTAGCATGGGGAGTAGGGGTAGCGGCTTTGGTGGTAGCTTTTGTGGGCATAAGGGTTTTTGAAAACAAGGCTGACGCAAGAGATTCAGAAGCGACCGAAAAGGGGATGCAAGTACCTCTTGTTTTGGAATCCCAAAAACTTTTGGAAAAACTTCGCCAGAACAAACTTGGAGGAATCGATCCTTTTGGGTCCCTTGGGAGGCTTGCTGCTCATCGCGGAGGGCAGGGTGACGAACCTCACCTTTGGTTTACAAACGCAAAGTTCGACAGCCGAAATGACATCTTTCTTGAGGGGCAGGGGAGGAGCGTGGAGGCGGTAAACAGTTTCATCAAGGGCCTTGTCGAAAATGGGGTTGGTAATGTTCAGACCACTAAAAGTGGAGAGCTAAAGCGCAAAATTGTAAGTTCGGCAGGGAAGACGACTTTCGAGATTCAACTTATGTTAAATGAGGAAAAAATCATTGAGCAGGCAAATGCCCCCTCCAACGAGGCTATTCAAGAGGACGAAGGAGGTTGATTGATTATGCCTAAGTGGTTTTCCGGCATGAAGGGGCGCGAGCAGGTTTTTCTACTGGTTTTTCAGTGGATGGCTCTTTGTTCTGCTTTTGTTATTCTTGCAAAAGCCGGTTTGGATGCTTTCGGGATGTGGTCGAATGCGGGAACTCGTATTGAAGGTCATCTCAGTATTCTTAACCTACGGGCTGACATCGATGCCGCCTTGATACGGCATAAGCAAGAACAGCAGAATATTAGCTACGATCGACGGCAGCTCAGTAATCGAGCATCTTCATTGGCCGATAAGGTTTTTCGTAACCGTGAATATAGGGAACTGGAAACCGAGGAGAGGGAACGCTATAAGCAACACACCGTAAAAATTACATTTAAGAAAGCCACTTATGAAAACGTAAATGAATTTGCTGCGTTAATTCGCAAGGAAAGTCCCTATATGTTTCTCAGCGAAGTAGAGGTGGAACCGAATTACCCACCTAAAAGCAAGCCGTACGAAACGATCACCTATGATGCCGTCTTTCACGTAAGTTCAGTCGAGTTTGCAGATGGTTGAAACCTCTTGATATTGTAATCCAGAATTTTCATGAAAAACTATTACGACAACTGGCTTTCCTCTAGGAAAGGCTCCTACTTCTTCCTCCTCTTGGCATTTTTTGGGAATGAAATCTTTTCTCAAGCACAGGTTCTACCTCCTGCTGGAAGCATTCCCCCTCCACCATCAGCAATTCCTGCTTTTCCCGGAGGAATCCCTGCACCTCCTTCAGGTATTCCATCTGGAGTGCCAGTGGTTCCCTCCCTTCCACCACCGGCATCTGCCGTCCCACCTCCGGTGAACTCGAACATTCCTGCTCCACCTGATGCCGGCGTCCCTGTACCGAATGTTCCGACTGCAGAACCGATCCTCGATGAAACGGGTTTCCTTGGAGGAGCAGCCTTGTTTTCAGATCCTGCGGAACTTTTAGGCATCGAGGGTTTGGACGAACCTCTTGATCGGATCAAGCTAAGGGATCTGCCGGCTAAGGACGCATTGGAAATGCTCCAGTTGTGGACAGGACGCTACATTTTGCGCCCTCAAAACCTGCCTCAGGTACAACTGAACTTCGATAGTTTCAATATTCTTACAAAAAGGGAAGCTCTCATGGCGATTGAGAGTCTTTTAACCATGAATGGTATTGCGATGACCAAGATCGACAATCTTTTCTGGAAAGCCGTTCCTGCATTAGGCGTCAACGCTCAGGTGCCGATTTGGCTTGAGGGTTCCACTGCCCAGTTGGCTCCAAGTCAAAGAATCTATATCAAGATGTTCCACCTTTTGTATGCTCCCGCAGTGGAGGTTCGTGAGCAATTGAACTCTTTTGCCACGCCCAATGTGTCAACTCTTCTTGTTTTCGAAAAAGCCAACAGTATTTTGATTACCGATTCGCTTCTCAATCTTCAGCGAATGGAAAAATTGCTTGAAACCATTGATCGTCCGATCCGCAAGGAAGATCTTGGAACTGAGTTTTTTGTCTGGACCACAACGCATGCAGGTGCTCGAGAATTGGAGACAAAGCTAAAAGCCATGATAGAGGGAAGCCTCAAGCCGTTTCTCGGGGGCACTACCCAAGTTGATTCTGACGAAAGAACTGGGAAGCTCCTTGTCGTGACGCGCTCACAGAACTTGGAAACAATCCAATTCATCTTGGAGACACTGGACGCTCCCGTTAAAATGAAGACCAGTTCGAACCTTTACAAACTTCAACATGCGGAAGCGAAGGACATACAGGCTATTTTAGATGAAGTCATAAAAAACCAGCAAAGAATCAAGCAACAGGTGCAAGGCAGAAAGTCCGCCTCAGCTCGTCCGCAAGCTGCTAATTCCGGAGTGCCCAAACCACCGACACCAGGAGGTGCTGCAAAAGCTGCTGCGTCGACTGCTTCCAGTACTGATTCTGGGTCTGAAGGTTCTCATGAATTCAGCGACTTCATTACAATTTCTGCGGATGAGCGTAGTAATGCCATACTGGTTTATGGAACGAAAGCCGACATTGAGGAAATTGGTAGGATGATCGAGTCATTGGATCACCCACTGCCACTAGCCCGCATTGACACCATCTTTGTGATGGTCGACCTCACGGAACAAAACCAGCGTGGAATCGATGCTCTTCTCAAGAATTTAGAATGGTCTAAGTACGATAGGGGCGAATCTGGAGACGGTCTATTCGGTACTCCTAACAATGGAACGGTGACGATCGAGCAACCAGCTGGAAATGACCCCATCCAAGTTTCCGGAAATGTTGTGTCTGAAACCTTTCAGGGTGTTCTCGGCGTGCCCGGATTAGGTTCTTCCATTCCTTTTCAAATGCATGACTGGAAGTTGTCGGGCATTCGTTGGGATCAACTGTTTGCCCTTTCCTCGGAGCGCAACGACGTCCGGATTTTTTCGACCCCCTCTTTGATGGTCTCTCACAATGCCCCGGAGGTGCATATTCTGATTCAGGATGAAAGAAATATTATTGTTCCTACGTATGGATATAATTCAACAAGTACTACTGGAGAAAGTTCTACTGGGCAACGTGACAGCATTACCGCGAAAACTGAGTTACAGATAAAGAAACCTAAAATAGGGCTCCCGAAGTTGGATGAAAATGGGACAATAATTTCTCCGGGTTCAATTTTTATGGAGATTGAAGTCACGGCGGAAAAATTCGATGAAACCGTAACCAATACTTTTCAAGGTCAGTCTTTACCGTCGAAAAAAATTCGTGAAGCCAAGTCTCTCGTAACTATTCAGGACGGTGAAATTTTGGTTCTAGGAGGGTTGCAGGAGGTTCAGGTTGATTCGACTGAATCGAGCTACAAGCTGTTAAGCTCCATTCCTTACTTCGGTAAAAAGTTTTTCCAGCCCACCACCGTTAAGTATACACCGACCGAGTTGCTTATTTTCCTGAGGCCGACCATCATTAAACCGGGTGAACAGAAAACCAAAGAGTATATCGAGCAAATTGATGAGCGCCTATCTCCTCACTACAAACCACGTTTCACTTCTCCTTCGGGAAGTGTCTTGAATCCCCCTGAAACAAAAAATTCTCCGAAAAGACGAACTGATTTTAGTCAGCGCGACGAGCCTTCGCCGGTACCATTAATTAATTTTGGAAATCCATGATGCTTTTTTTCGTCAACAATTGAAATTTAGAATCCTATTTTGATGAAATCCGTGTTCTTTGTGCTCATGAGCGTCTCTTCCCTTTTTGCTCAAAGTAATCCCTTTCTTCCGCCTGGGGCAAAGACAGTCCGCCCTCCTGCTCCTGCTGTCAAACAGCTGCCTGTTGCACCAAAGCCCAAACCTATAAATCCTAATCTTGAGCTGCGCGGGATTTTTCGCTACAGGGACGTTTGGCATTTCAGCATCCACGACAAGGTTAAAAATAAAGGTTATTGGGTCACCCCCGGAGACGCCTTGACTGAAGCAAATATCGAAGTGGAAAGTTTTGATGAGGCTAATGATGTTTTGAAGCTGAAGGGAGGGGTTTCTCTTTCTCTTCGTGAATCCGCCAACAAAACTTTGCCAGTTCCCGGTCAAGGTAAACCCAAGTCAATTACCAGAAAACCAACGACTCCACGCCCCACCTCCAATCGCGTTATTCCCTCTAACTCTGGGGGCGTGCGTCGCACGGTTACGATTCCCCCGCGAGCTCCTAGTAGGGTTCCCGCAAGACCTGCCGCTTCTACATCCGGGCGACCGCGTCTTGTTGTGCCGAGGAAGCCTTGATTTAAATGATTAAGCTGAAAAAAAAGGCCCATTCAACCGCGACGCAGGAATCAGACAGAACTGCTATGCCTCCGCCGCGTGGACCTTCACCTTCGGAACTTGATTGGTGGTCCGGTGGTTTGAGCGATGTTGACAAGGTTAATATTTTGAAGGCCCCCTTGGAGGACCGAGCACGCCTTCTCGCATCCAATATCTCCAAGAACATCGATGACACCCTTACTGAAGTTGGAAAACTTGTTGGTTTTCCCGTATTGAATGACTTTAAGATTCCCGAAAATGCTACTCGGCTTCTACCTCTGAGAATTATTCACGCATACTGTTGCTTACCCTTGGAAGGTTCCGAGGAAGGTAAAATCTCCATCGTGACCGTGTGGCCACCGACAAACAGGATGAGTCGTTGGGTCTTCGCTGTGTCAGGTAAGAAACCCGTGTGGTCTCTTGGGTCGCCCGAGAATGTGGTCCGCGCCATCACGGAAAACTTTGGGATAGGTGCCGATAGCCTTGAGGAATCAGATCTCGATCTTGAAGAAGAAGACGATGCGGGAGACGACCTAGAAGACCAAAACGCGGCAATCATTCGGTTCGTCAATGAAGTTATCCAGCGGGCAATCGTTGACCGTGCGACCGATATTCATTTCGAGCCTCACAAGGAAACTCTCCAAATTCGCTACAGGATCGATGGTCAACTTGTCCCCATTCGTGTTCCTGACAACCTTCGCAGTTTTCAGGATGCCATAATATCTCGCATAAAAATTATGAGCGGGATCAATATTTCCGAGAAACGTCGACCCCAAGGGGGGCGTATCACCTTCACTCAAGGTCAGAGTGATCTTGATATTCGCGTCTCGACTCTACCCACTCTTTATGGAGAGAGCGTAAGTCTTCGCCTTTTGAATGAGAAATCCCAACCTCTTTCCATGCCGGAACTTGGTCTGCTTGCCAAAGACGAAAGGATGATCACCGCGATCTTGGAAAAACCACACGGGATTGTTCTTGTCACCGGACCTACCGGTTCCGGAAAATCCACTTCATTGACTGCGTTTATTCGTAAAATTCACAGGCCTGAAACTCGTATTATGACTGTGGAAGATCCGATCGAGTACGAGGTAGCCGGAGTAAACCAAACCCAAGTGAATGCGGAAATCGGTTTTACATTCGCTAGCGTACTTCGAGAAATTCTACGTCAAGATCCCGATGTCATCATGGTTGGTGAAATTCGTGACTCCGAGACCGCCGACATTGCCATACGGGCTTCCCTTACAGGTCACCTCGTGCTTAGTACTCTGCATACTAACGACGCTCCTGGAGCAATCACACGTTTGATTGATATGGAAATCGAGCCATTTTTGATCGCGTCTTCCATAGAGATGGTAATTGCCCAACGTCTGGTTCGCCGGCTTTGTGGCACGTGTGCTTCGCCTGCTGGAATGGATGAAGGTCAATTTCTAGCGAACCTTGCTCTTTTGGGTGTGCCTGCCGATGAATCTGTGAATTCCGGAAAGGTCTTGAGATCCGTTGGTTGTCAACAGTGTCAGAATCTTGGCTATCGAGGGCGCGTTGGTATTTTCGAAATCATGCCCATGAGTGATGCCATTCATAGCCTCGTAATCAAAAACGCGGCGGCGCCCGACATCCGCCGTGTCGCCATCGAAGAAGGTATGCGCAGCCTTCAATTAAGCGGTTGGGAACAAATAAAGAGAGGTCTTACCACTTTCGACGAAGTGATTCGCTACTCGGATGGTTTTGGTACGGACAACGGTGATGACCATGGCGACGAGACCCCCGCAGTGGAACAAACCGTTTGATTTCTAATTATATGCAAGTAGCTTTACGCCTTTCTAATGCCAACTTTTCGTTATGTAGCCATTGACGCTCGAGGTCGAACGATACCGGGCGAATTGGAAGCGGATGACCGCCGTTCCGTACGATCTCATTTGCGAGGGAAAGGCCTGACCCCAGTCGATGTGAAAACGAAAGGGGGAGGAGCCGGAAAATCAAAGCCCAAAACGAGTAAGGTGAAGACTGTCTCAAAGGCAGATGCTAGTACTGGTTCATCTGAGAAAAAGACCTTTTCTTTTGGTGGGTCCAACGAAAAAATCGGACTTGAATTCATGAAGCGTTTGCTGGAATTGCACGGCAGTGGGATGCCTGTGGCTGATTCGGTGAAATTGTTGCATCAGCGTCTATCCGATCCACAACAAAAAGAAATTGCAGGAGCTCTTTGGCGGGAATTGTCGGAGGGGCGATCTCTCGCTCGCGCCATGAGGTTGATGCCCGATTATTTCGGTGAGTCCACCTCCTATGTCATCGAAGCTGGTGAAGCTACTGGAAACGTAGCCCCAATACTTCGTCGAATTATTGATTACCTAGAGGAAAAAAGAGAAATTAAAAGTAAGGTTTTGGGCAGTATGGCTTATCCTTCTTTCATAGGTTTTCTTGCTTTTGCCGTAGTTCTTTTCTTTCTCTTTTATCTTCTTCCTCAAATTCAAGACATGCTTGATTCTCTTGGAGGTGAATTAAATTTTATGGCGAAGGCCCTCATCACGGGGTCGGACTTGGTCATGACTCTTGGACCCTTCGTGATTTTAGGTCTGATCCTAGCTTTTTTTGCTATTAGGCAATGGAATAAGACGGAGGCCGGCGGGATTGCCGTCTCGCGAACCGTATTGCGAATACCCCTCATCGGTAGAATTATTTATTATTCGGAATTATTCCAGCTCAACAGTCTTTTGGGAACGCTCGTGACCAGTGGCATTGGACTAACTGAAAACCTTCGGTTGTCCGAACGTACCATTAAGAACCTTTCTTTTCGAGTGAAGTTTCGTTCAGCTCGAGTACTTGTGAATGAAGGCAAGTCTTTACCAGAAGCCCTGCGCAAGTTCGAATTTATGCCGGCCATGCAATTGGACGTCATGGATGTTGGCGAGCGTACTGGAAATCTAGCCCATAGTTTGGAAGAAATCGCTAACTCCTTTCGGACGGAACTTTCACGGCGGATCAAGCGTATGACTACGATAGTCACAGCTGGTGCTTTGGGTTTTGCCTTTGGCCTCGTCGCCCTTGTTGCCGTCTCTATAGTTACAAGTATTTTTCAAGTTTCCAATAGCATTACCTTCTAGTCTGGTCATGTGTTCCTTTGCCCAACATATTACGCAGTTAGGCATTCACTTTTTAAGTGCCGTTCTGATTTTCTGCTTCTGTTGTTGTGGCACTGACAATGCATTGGACGATCGGGATGATTCTCTAAATGAGCATTCTGCGGTAAGTAGGAAAGGTCGTCATGTTTTTGATGATGGATCCGTTTACGATGGCGAACTCGTAGCTGGAAAACCCGGAGGATATGGAGAGCGGCGATACTTAAACGATGACGTTTACATTGGGAGTTTTCACGAAGGTATGCCCCATGGTCAGGGAACTTTTCGGTATAAGTCGGATGTGAATTTGTCTCGATACGTAGGAGTTTGGCAAAATGGTAAGAGGAATGGTTACGGTTCACTTTATCTAGCTGATGGATCTGTATTTGTCGGGCAATGGTCAGCTGACATCATGGTTCATGGCGAATTCCGTGGTGTTGATGGGACTCTCCTCTCGGGGGTTTGGCGTGGAGATTCGCTTGAACGGGGTAAAATGGGGCAAGCTGACGGTTCCACTTTCACTGGAATATTCGATTTGGAAGGGGGATATCTTGCTGGTTCGCTTCATGTCGCAAACGGGGATCACTTCGTCGGTTCATTTGTTAATGGGGTCTACGAGGGAAGTGGATCTTTAGTTAAGAGCGATGGAACAACTTACGTCGGTTCTTTCAAGGCAGGGCTTTATTCTGGAGAGGGGATGCTGGAGGATTCTGAGGGCAGGCGTTACATCGGTAGTTTTCTCCAAGGGAATCCGTCAGGCGAGGGTCAGCAGGTCGTCTCCACCGGAGTAATGTACTCCGGTGATTGGAAGGACGGTTTGCGTCATGGCAAAGGAAGTATCGATTTCGGTGACGGAACCTCTTACGTCGGGGAATTTCGGAACGGGTTGGCATACGACGGGCGATATGATTGGGGAGACGGTCGGGTGACTCGTTCTTATCAAGAAGCGGATGGTCAATGGCGAGACCGTGCTGAATAAAGCCTCACTCTTTTCCGTGCAAAGTTCGCTTCACTTGCTCCCACCCGATTCCGTTGACTTGGCCCCGTTTTCTTCTAGAGGTCTTCCCTGAAAGTAAAACGACGGTCGTTTTTGGAATGCCCAATCTCTTTGCGATGAAGCGGATCAACTCCTTGTTTGCCTTACCTTTTTCAGGGGGTGCCGATACACGTTCACGAATCACTTAGGCTTTCAAATCGGCAAATTCCGTGGTTGAAGCTTTTGGTGTTACCTTGAATGCGAGTACGCATTTGCTCATGTGCTTCTTGTGAAGAGAGTCGTATTGAGGGTTGCCAACAAGCGAAAAAAACACAACATTTTTGAAAACCCTTATTATTTATGTCCGATAACACTACCTTTCGGCTCAAGTTCTGGGGAACCAGAGGAAGCATCGCTTGTCCTGGCCCAGATACCGTTAAATACGGTGGCAATACTACCTGCTTTGAGGTCACTTGCGGTTCTCGCCGCATCATTATTGATGCTGGTACCGGTATTAGAGCTCTTGGCAAGAAAATCATGTTGGAAGAAGGCAATATTCTCGATACGGACATTTTCTTTACCCACACCCACATGGATCACATCCAGGGGCTGCCTTTCTTTGCTCCTCTATACAATCCCAAGAACAACGTCCGTCTTCATGCAGGTCATTTGCAACCCCCATACGATCTGCAAGGTCTAATTGGTACAATGCTGATGAAGGACCCGATCTTCCCGGTCCCCAGCTCTTTGATCGAGCAGGCTTGTACCTTTAACGACTATAATTGTGGTCAAGTATTCGAACCTGACGAAGGCATCGTTATTAGAACCGGAAAACTAAATCATCCTAATGGTGCTTGCGGGTATCGCATCGAGTTTGCCGGTAAAGCCATAGCCATATGCACGGACACGGAGCATTTTGAGGATGGTATCGATCAAAGTGTTGTCTCCCTTTCGCATGATGCAGATGTGATGGTCTACGACTCTGCCTACACCGAAGAAGAGTATGAAAAGTTTAAAGGATGGGGGCACTCCACTTGGCAGGAAGCTGTCAAAGTGGCTGAAACTGCTAATGTAAAACAGACTTTTCTCTTTCATCACGATCCTTCGCATGACGATGCGAGGATGGATGCAATCGCGGAAGAGGTAGCTAAAATTCGATCTGGTATTCGTCCGGCCATTGAGGGCGAGGAAATCGAGATCTGAGTCAGACGATTTCTTTTTAACTCGTCGAGGAAGCTTTTCCTGTCGATATTTAAAGGTTTTAGTTAGGGTTTTCTAGTTTGTTGAAGAAGCGTGGCATTTCGATCGAAGGTCGGTCTGGTGGCGTTCTGATCGTTTTGTGACCCTTGTTGCGGAAAGATCATTTTTACCGAACCTGTTCCACCTCCTTGGATTATGCTTTGTAAGGGTTTTCTGGTAAGAAACAGATTACCAGCACTAGGGAGTCTGGCATCAAGCCATTCGTTTGGGGCGAGGTATGCTCGACCTTTGCCATTAAGAGCAATGTTAGCTTTGCGAACTTCTAGCTCTCCTGCTCGAATGGTTCCTGTGCCGTTTACGGTGGCGTTCAAATTGGTTAGTGGTGTCCCTTTTAGGATGATGTCCCCCGATCCCTCTAGTATCACATCTAGTGATTCCACCGTAAACTGACGGAGATCCATTTTGCCGGGGCTGGCGGAGAATAGTTTGAGGTGTTCTGCATTAATTCCGGAACCGCTAAGGTTCCCAGTGCCCGTGATGGCAATTTCTTTCAGGTCAAGAATGGATACGATTACCTCTACAGGATAGACGCGCTTTGCGTTGAGTCTGAGGAAGGGGAGTCGGCGACCGAATTGGACACTGTTGTTGGCGTCGATGATGAGCGTCTTGTTCTCTACCCGAGTTAGAACTTGTTCAATGATTTCCTTATCTGCGTAGACTGTGGCTTCTCGCAGCCTTCTACCCTGATGTAGAAAGACATCCACTTCTCCTCGGACATCAATTTTATCGAATTTAAAAAGCAATCGCTTTTCGGAGGTAAGGTCTCCCAAGCATTGTCCTGCGAGCAAGAGAAAGGGGAGGGGCGAAAGCCAAAAAAAATGCCTATTTCCCTTTGCCGCCATACTTCTTTTTTTTCCCGTATTTGAATTGTTTTCGACGTTGGTAGCCACCTGCTTGAGCTTTTCGAAGTGTCTCGGCTCCGCCACGAAGGAATTCGATTTGGTCTCTTAGGAGGGCGGCCTTCTCGAACTCCAGTCGCTTCACTGCCTCCAACATTTCCTTTTCCAGCTCCTTTATGAGTTCTTTTGCTTCGTTTTTCGAGACAGGTTCCGAAACGGCCAATAGGTTTTCCTCCTCCTTCTTCTCTCGAAGACTTGTCTGTACTGGTCGTCTTATACCTTTT
>Ga0209667_1002585_pt1 | contig 11781 bp, 5 predicted proteins | sample SaaInlV_165m_DNA_2_FD_184682 | JGI IMG/M metagenome (GOLD analysis project Ga0209667, IMG submission 184682) | Marine microbial communities from expanding oxygen minimum zones in the Saanich Inlet - Saanich Inlet SI037_S3LV_125m_DNA (SPAdes)... | ecosystem: Environmental > Aquatic > Marine >... | reverse complement strand
CCCGATTGGCCAATTACTTGGCTGACATAAAAAGGCACGCTACGGAATCCGTTCCTGAAGCAGAGTTGTCCGACGCCCTCAAAAAACTGATGACCACCCAACCCGAAAGTAGCATTCCTCAATTCACCTTGGAATCCCGATCCTTCGTGAAAAATTGGAAAATAAATGATTTTTCAGCTGAGTTGAAAAAGGGAATCAATTCATCACGCGATTTTGCCAATGGCCGCAAAATGGCGGGCGCCGGTTCCTGTTATGTCTGTCACCGCTTTAAAGGAGAAGGAGGAGCCGTAGGTCCGGACCTCACCTCCGCGGGTGGCAAATTCAGTGCCTACGATTTGCTTGAGGCGATCATCGATCCCAATAAGGAAATCAGCGACCAGTACGGGGCTACGAATTTCAAGTTGAAGGATGGATCGGTAGTCAGCGGTCGAATCATGAACTTGGGACAGGACCACTACCAGGTGAACACAAATATGATGGACCCAAGTTCCAATACCCTGGTCGATGTAGCTAATTTGGATTCCATTGAGCCATCACCCATTTCGATGATGCCCCAGGGCTTGGTTAATACCATGAGCAAGGATGATATTCTTGATCTTTTGGCATACTATATTTCAGGGGGGGGACCCTGAAAGTTCATCCTTTAAAGACTAAGCTTTCCTACTATGAAAAACATTCGTAAATCTAAACCGTTCTTTCTTTCGGTCTCCGCCCTTTTGGTGTTGTTGAATCTGGGGTATGCTTCCAAAACTCCGGCATTTAAATCCAAACTTTTTGAATCAGGAAATCTGTTAATTTCGGATGATTTTGATCAGGAAAAATATAAGGGCCGGTACGGCCCAAATAAGAAAAACGTAAAGCAGCTTGCTGATGGTACCCTAGAAGTTTTACCCTTATCAGGAACCCCGGGTGACTTGACTGTTTTTCACATCTACAACCTACCTCCAAAGTTTGTCTGTCACTTGAGATATAAACAGGTTTGCAGCTCTTCCGATGCGGGAGCTGGAATACAGATTGGGGGACATAAAATGCACCTCGGTTGTACTGGTGATGGGTACAGTCTGTTTTTGAGGAATGCCCGGAAGACTTTTAAGAATTCCGAAGTTGAGAATTTTAAAGCGAATCAATGGATCGATATGTTGATTGAATATCAGCAGGGAAAAATGCTTCTCTCTATCAATGGTACTGAAACAATTCTTGAACATGAAGGAGTTAATATGGACGGAGCCAAATCCATTGTTTTCAAGTATCGAAAGATCGACAAAACGCTTTTTGATTATGTCAGGCTTTGGGAAATCAAGGAGTAACGTCCCATTAAAAAGTTTGTAAGAACTGAACTCTGTGGAACATTTATAAATCAAATTTTTCTTAACCTACTATGAACTTCAACCGTCGTAACTTTCTTCGCGGAACAGGGGCCATGATTGCCCTGCCTGCTCTTGAATCCATTGGCTTTCGCCGATTTTTGTCGGCAGCTCCCCAATTACCCCCCAAGAGAATCATGTTCATGGGGATAGGCTATGGGGTAACGGCTGAAACTTGGTTTCCAGACATAGAAGACAAAGGCCCCGCCTACAAGTTACCCGAAGGATTAAAACCACTGGCCCGACACAAAAAAGATTTTACCATTGTTCAGGGGTGCAAGCATAAGTTCAGCAAGGAGGCCCATTGGGGCAGTACCTTCTGGCTAACCGGGGCGAATAAATATGGCACTCCCGGCCAATCCTTTTCGAATACCATTTCTGCCGATCAAGTCGCAGCCGCCCAGTTTGGCAAGCACACCCGCTACACGTCCATCCAATTGAGTGCAGATCCCAGTGACCGTAACGGACATGGTCTTGGCGATTCACTGGCCTGGGATCAGCGGGGGAAACCTTTGTCCGGATGGAACTCTCCTTTGCAAACTTACATGAAGCTTTTTGGTGGTGACGATATGCCCATAGCCCAGCGCCGGGCACTGTTGGCCGAAGAGCGAAGCGTGCTCGATTCCGTGATGATCGAAGCGAAGGACATGCAAAAAGGCCTGACAAAGTCAGACACCGACAAACTTGATGAGTACTTTCAAAGCATTAGGGATATCGAAACCCGGCTTAGCAAAGCGGAACAATGGATGGACATACCCAAATCCAAGTCTCCCGTGGAAGAACCTGACAAGGCGTTGTTAGGGCGTAGTGAAATCGAAATGATGTACAAGCTCATGGTGGCCGCAATCCAGACGGACAACACCCGTGTCATTACCTACCGCGAACCTGGTTCAGGACTACTCCGTAGTCTTGGTGCCAATGGTAATGCTCACAATACGAGCCATTACCGTATTGGTACGGTTACCGAAGAGTCTTCCAAATTAAGAGACAAGGCGCACAGTGAACTATTGGCCAGTTTGATCGATAATTTAAAAGCCACCAAGGAAGTCGATGGCAGCAGCCTTTTTGATCATACGGTGATGGCCTTTGGTTCCAACATTCGCTCGATCCATTACCTTGATAATCCTCCGACTTTGATTTCCGGGGGAGGGGCCAATCTGAAGCTGGGGCATAATCTTGTACTCAAAAGCGGTACGCCATTGAACAATGTCTGGTTGACCATGCTGCAGGGCATCGGAGTGAATGCCGAAAAACATGGAGACAGCACGGGCATCGTCAGTGAATTGACCGTATGAAGAGAGTCTTTTTCAGGACCCCCCCCAAAAAAAAATCACTCCCCTTATGACTTTGCTCCCCAAACAAGATTTCATAAAACTTTCGATTTTGGGTTGCGCCCTTGCGCTGATGGTTGCTTGCGGAAATGAAACTACGGAAACTAACGCGAAACATGAACCTGTTGCAAAGGGCGAGGCAAAAGAATCTCTAGTTGTCCGTGCTTCCGTCGATACACCTCAAGTTGTTTTCCCGGAGAAGCATCTGGAATTTTTCGATCTGTATTGCATGGACTGCCACGATGCGGAAATACAAAAGGGGGAGGTTAATCTAGAGGGCTTGTCTTTTACTATTCAAACCATTGAGCAGGCGGAAAGCTGGCAGAAAGTACTGCATGTGCTGAATTCCAAGGAAATGCCCCCTGAACATAAAACCCAGCCCGAAGAAGGGATGAAAGCTGATTTTCTTGACGACCTATCTCAAACGATGGTGACTGCCCGTAAAGTGCTGTCTGATTCTGGAGGTCAGATTACCATGCGGCGTCTCAATAAGCGGGATTATCAAAACACCATAGAAAGTTTGCTAGGTGTGAAATTGGATAAGGCTATTCTTCCGGATGATGGAAGTTCCGGGGACTTTGATACCGTCGGATCCTCCCTTTTTATTTCCAGCGACAAGTTCGAACAGTATCTCAAACTTGGGCGTCATGCCATTGATGAATTCTTCGAGCGCAGGGCTGCCCGAAGTGCCAAGCCTTTCGTATACTGGGTTGAGCCTGAAGAAACGCTGAATGTTGCCCAAAGAGAAAGAGTTAAGCGAAATGACGAATACCTGGAACGCTTTGAAGCATTGGACGCGGAACTGCAGAAAGCCCTCGTCTTACCTGAGAACAAAGGCTTCAAGGCCAAACTTGCTGTGCGAGGTGGGCAGGAACAATTCTACCGTCAACTGGACCAACACATTAACAAGCTGAAAGGTGCCCCGAATCCTAAGGACTTTGGATTCGGGAACTTTTTCGGTGCAGCCAAGCTTTTCCCCAAGAGTGCTCCCTACGATAAACATTATGTAGGTCTACCTTATAGTGATACGGGAACCTGGCTTCAGCTGACCATGGGGTCCACCAAGATCGTGATCGCACCAAAGAAGAAGATGCCAGTGGGTACCTATTCCGTTCGCATTCGGGCAGGCGTGAGCGATAAGGTTCCGGCGTTTCGTCATTTTCTTGAGCTTGGGTATGCATCTGAAAGGAATCTTGGCAGAGGACAGTTGGAGGGCTTTCCCCTGGAGGCATTGCATGTCACCGGTAGCCCGGCTAAGCCGGAGGTGATTGAAACTCAGGTACTCGTGGGGAAGGATACAAGACGAGAATTTGCGATTAGGGAACGTCAGCCAGGGTGGGGCCCCTTGAGGAAGTTCTACTTTTATCCTTCAATGAATCGAAACGGTTATGGCCATGAACCTTCGATATGGGTTGATTGGGTGGAGATCAAAGGACCTCTGCCGCAGAAAGGAACCAGCCCGCTCGATGAAATTTTATCCCTTCATCCAGCTGATTCCAAGAAATCAGATCAATTACGGGCAAGGGGTATTCTCCGACAATTTGCGGTCAAAGCCTTCCGTGAAAAGGAACCCAATTCCAAGTTCATTGATTCGCTCGTAGCCGTTTTTGAAAACAGATTGGCCATCGACAAGGAGTTCGATATCGCGATTCGTACCCCTTTGAGCATGATTCTCGCTTCTCCCCGCTTTCTTTTTATCAAAGAGCCCGGTCAGGAGGGTTCACCTCGTGCTTTGGACGAACTCGAGCTGGCTGTCAGGCTTTCCTACTTTCTGTGGAGTTCCCCCCCCGATACTCAACTGCTGGAACTTGCGAAGAACAAGCGATTGTCTGATCCTGAAATTTTACGGGGACAGGTAGATCGTTTGATTCAGGATCACAGGGCACATAATTTCGTTTCCGGCCTTGCTCATCAATGGCTGGATATGAAGCGTCTGGACTTTTTTCAATTTAATGCTAAAGACCATCGCGAATTCGATGAAAGCACCCGGACTGCCGTGCGAGAAGAAGTCTACCAGACCATGCTTTATCTTTTGCGTTCCAAGAATGAGGGTGAGTTGGGCCACCTTCTTGACACGGACTTTGCTGTAATTAACGGACTTCTTGGTGCTCATTACGGGATCAAGGGTGTAAAGGGTGATCAATTCAGAAAAGTCAGTCTACCCGCAGGATCTCCCCGTGGAGGACTTCTGGGAATGGCCGCTATTCATGCAATGGGTAGCGATGGTATGGAAAGCAGTCCTGTTGAGCGGGGTGCCTGGGTTTTGAGACACCTGGTTCATAATCCTCCGCCTCCTGCACCCGCAAATGTGCCCCAGATCTCCCGTCTCGATGGCAAGCCCCTTACAAAGCGGCAAAAACTTGCCGCCCATATGGAGGAAGCCCAGTGTGCCAGTTGTCACCGGAAGATGGACCCGATCGGATTTGGTATGGAGAATTTTACGGCCTCAGGTAAATGGCGTGAAAAAGAAGGGAGTGGCAGAAGAACTCATAAAATTAATCCCTCCGGAAAATTTCATAACGGGCCCGCTTTTAAGGATTTCTTTGAGTTGCGTGGATTGATTGCCACCAATCATCAGGATGATTTTGCCCGTGGATTTACGGAAGTCCTGATCGAGTACGGTCTCGGACGCCCTTTCGGTTTTACGGATGATGACTTGGCTTCTGAAATAATCGCTTCAGCCAAAAGTCAAAACTACCAAATGGCTGATTTCATACACGGCTTGGTGCAATCAAAACCATTTCGTTCAAAATAGAAACTGCATCTGCAAGTGATGTCGACCACCAGACTTTATATGAAAACAACAACTATATTCCTCATCTGCTTATATTCATCTCTGCTGCATGCCGAATCAGGCAAATACGACGCAAGTAAAATTGTGGAACCCACTCCTGAAATGTTAAAAATGACCTCGGCTGAACTTTTTAAGGAAATTGATAGTGATGGAGATGGTCAGGTTTCTTTTACAGAAACAAACGAGGCTCTCGAGTATAGCCCCAAACACACTAAAAGAAAATTTGCCAAGTCCGACCGAGATAAATCCGGTGGATTGAACCTCAAGGAATTCGAGTTTCGTTTGACGAGGACTGAATGGTGGAATTTGTCACGAGAAACACCCGAAGCCATGTTCAAGGCTGCCGACGCCAACCAGAACGGAACACTTTCCAAAAAAGAATTTGCCATTTTTCAAAAAAAGGAAGCTCACTTGGATGTCTTCTTCAATAGAGCGGATTTGGATAAATCGGGAGGTGTGGATCTCGAAGAAGGCACCAAGTTTATCAATAATGAGATTTTCCCGAGTAAGAAATTGAAAAACATCAGGAAAACGAAATCCAAAGCTAAAAACTAAGGGCCAATAAGTTATTTCCCAGCAAGGTCTCAGTGGTGGAAGTTTGTAATCAAACAAACAACTAATCTGTAGTTAACCATAAAAATTTTGTAAGGTTTTAAAGAACAAAGATATTTGATATATAAAATTATCTTTTTATTATTATTTGTTAGATGAAAACTGAATTTAATCGTAGATCTTTCCTTCGCGGGGCAGGGGCATTGATTGCATTGCCTGCCCTTGAGTCCATTGGTTTCCGCCGGTTTGCTTCAGCAGCAACCAAAACTGCTGGTGCGATACCTAAGCGGGCGGTCTTTATGGGCATTGGTTTTGGGGTAACTAAACAAACCTGGTATCCAAGCACGGATAAAAAAGGAGCCGATTATACCCTGTCTGAAGGCCTTAGCCCACTGGCCAGGCATCAGAAAGACTTTACGGTTGTTCAGGGTTGTGCAAATAAGTTCAGCAATGAAGCTCACTGGGGAAGTACTTTTTGGCTGACCGGTGCCAACCGGTATTCAGTGCCCGGCCAAAACATGGCCAATAGTATTTCTGTTGACCAATTGGTAGCCCGTCAATTCGGGAATCAAACCCGATTTACTTCCATTCAACTCGATAGCACGGATGGCAATGCATCCGGACACGGGCCGGGTGCATCCCTAGCCTGGGATAAGCGGGGTAAGCCACTTCCCGGATATAATGATCCGGTAAAAACCTTTCATAAACTTTTTTCTGCGGAAGACTTGCCTCTCGAACAAAGGCAGGCGGCCATTGCTGAAAAACGCAGTGTTTTGGATGCGGTTTTGACGGAGGCCAATAGGGTACAGAAAGGACTCAGCAGGAACGATAACAATAAACTGGATGAGTATTTTCAGGGTATTCGTGATATTGAGACTCGGTTAGGCAAGGATGAGGATTGGCTGGATAAGCCCAAGCCCAAGGCTCCGATGGAAGAACCGCCCGTCGGGCTTAAGGGAAGAGAAGAAATTGAGATGATGTACAACCTCATCATTGCCGCTTTGCAAACCGATAGCACGCGTGCTTTGACCTACCGTATGCCTGGTCAGGCCCTACTCAAGAGTATGGACGTGAAGCATAGTTCCCACAACGTCAGCCATTACTCACCGGGTGAAAGGATGGAGGCATCCAAGGCACGCGACCAAATGCACAGCACTCTGCTCGCCGGGTTCATGGACAAATTGAAAGCCACGAAAGAAACGGATGGCAGTAGTCTCTTTGACCACACATCACTGGCGTTCGGATCGAACATCAGCAGTATCCATTACCTCGACAATTGCCCGACCCTTCTGGCGGGTGGCGGAGCCAACCTGAAACTGGGTGAACACTTGGTTCTTCCCAAAGATACCCCGCTTTGCAACGTTTGGCTGACGATGCTCCGGGGTATGGGCATTGATGCCGAGCGTCACGGGGATAGTTCGGGCGTGGTCAAAGAACTTCAGGCGTGAGTAAAAAGCGACCTTTCTTTTTGGCCGGGTTTACTTTGGCCATCAGCTCTCTTTTCGGTGCGGAACCCCAAGCCATCGTGCCGGAAAAGCACCTCGATCTTCTTGATACCTACTGCATGGATTGTCACGATGCGGATACGCAGAAGGGCAAGGTGAACCTGGAAGAGCTTCCCCTCGCGGTTGATACCCTCCAACATGCCGAACTCTGGCAAAAGGTTCTGGACGCAATGAATTCCGGAGAGATGCCACCGGAAAAGAAGCGACAACCCGAGAGGGTCGAAAAGGCGGACTTTTTGGAAGACCTGGCCAAGACCATGGTATTGGCCCGGAAAAAACTTTCCGATTCCGGTGGGCAGATTACGATGCGTCGTCTCAATCGGCGTGAATATCATAATACCATCGAGTCACTGACGGGCGTGAATCTTAATGTTGAGTCCCTTCCTCCTGATGGCGGGGCTGGTAGTTTTGATACGGTCGGTGCTTCCCAGTTTATCTCCAGTGATCAGTTTGAACAGTATCTGGAACTTGGACGTACTGCGATTGATGAGGCTTTTGCCCGGCATGCGAGCCTAGATAAAAAGGTTCTGACTTTTCGGGTGGAGCCGGAAAAAACGGTTAATGTGATGAGTGCGAATTGGATGAAGCGACTGGAGGAAGCCCACCGGCGCTTCCTTGGTTGGAAGGCCGGTGTCGACAAGGCTGCCTTGGCTCCTGAGAATCAGCAAGCACTCGAACAGATTCGCAAGAAGTACAGCATCACTGATTTGACCAACAGTATTAGGCTCTATCAAAATGCTGATCTTCTTAAAGGTATACCCGATGCGAAGAATTTTGGGTTTAAGGATTCAAATGATGCATCATTCTCTTTCCGGGGTGGTTATGACCGCATTTATGCCTACCAGAAACACTATGCTGAACTTCCCCTTAGCGACCGTGGCACCTACCTGAAGCTTGGTTGGGGATTTCAACGGATTGTTATCTCTCCGCCTGCGGACAAGCTAGCTCCTGGAGAGTACAAGCTCAGGATACGGGCTGGGTCAGTGAAAGGTTCTGATCCTAATCGTCACTACATTCAGATCGGATACCCTCAGAGAAACAATGATGTTCCGGCTGGCTTTGCCGGCAAGCCGATCAGCGGGCACCAGGTAAACGGAACCACTGAGAATCCGGAAATTATTGAAACGATTGTGAAAATTGGATCGGGCAATCCCAATGAGTTTGCCATTCAGGAACGCCAGCCCGAAGACCGCGATTTATATAGGAAGCAATTTAACCGCATAAAGAAGGAAAATGGTTATGGGTATCCCCCGGCCGTCTGGATAGACTGGGCTGAACTGGAAGGCCCGATCAAAGATAAACAGATAATTGAGTCATCGATCACCCGGGTTGAGCCCGAAAAAACAATTAATCCGGCCAATGAGAAAATCATCAAAAAAGCGGAAGCAGCACAGGACCGTTTTAAGCAATGGAAAAAAGGTGTGGATGAGGCGGCTAAATCTCCGGAGAATCAGGCGATCATTGCTGAGATACGAAAGAAGAACCGCCTGATTGATCACCCCAATCGCTTTTACATTTTTGCCGAGCATTTCAAGAATGTGCCCAATCCCAAAGATTTCGGGTTTTTAGATTTTCAAAAAGCGGCCGCGGCTGACCCATCAAGATCCAAGAATTTGGCCCTGCTCAAGCATTACGCCAGTCTGCCGCATCGGGATACCGGTACCTATCTTAAACTGACCCACGGGACCGGACGGGTTATTGTTGCCCCGAAGAAGATGCCCGTGGGTGATTATATCTTTCGTGTCCGCTTAGGCACGGTGAAGGGAACGCCTGCCGCCCGCAAATTTATTGAGATCGGTCACCCTCAGAGGGATATTGAATCAAGGGACTGGGGATTGAAAGGTAAACCAATCAGTGTCCATCAGGTTACCGGTACGATCGAAGCTCCCCAGACCATGGAAATTCCCATTGAGGTGCATTCGGATACGACGCGTGAATTTGCGGTGCAGGAAAAGCAGCCAAACAACGCAAATTTAAAAGCCCTCTGGAATGAGCACAATCAGCTCAAGGCGGAGAACGGGTACGGACACCCCCCCGCAATCTGGATTGACTGGGCCGAGATCGAAGGGCCGATTCCCAAAAATCATGTGCCGGAATCTACGATCACCCGGGTTGAGGCAGAGCAGGTGATTAATCCCAAACAGGAGAAGTTTATTAAGGAAAAGGAAAAATGGTTCGAACGATTCAGGCAGTGGCAGAAAGGGGTGGATGCTGTGGTAAACACTCCGGAGAACCAGGCGATCATTGCTGAGATCGCCAAGACGGACAAAAAAATACTTCAGCCTCATCGATTTTACAGCATAGCAGATCGATTGATAGGTACACCGGATGCAAAGGATTTTGGGTTCAATGATGCTCCCAATGCCAACTCCGCCAACCCCGTACGGCCGTCTCCCTATAAATATTTCAAGCACTATGTGGGCTTACCACATAGAGAGAGCGGGGCATACCTCATGCCGACCAAGGGACCCGGGCGGGTTGTTGTTTCACCGGAGAAACTTCCCAGAGGCAAATACACCCTGCGCACAAGAGTAGGAATCGTGGAAGGATCGGATCCATCCCGTCATTTTATACAATTTGGACACCCTCAACGGACATACAGCGGATTGGAATGGGATTATGGCCTGAAGGGCAGATCAATCAGTACGCACCAGGTAACCGGAACCATCGCGAATCCCCAGGTCATTGATATTCCCATCGAGGTCGGTCCCGATACGCCACGCGAATTTGCGGTGCAGGAAAAGCAACCCAACACTGGCAATGCGAAATCCCTGTGGAAGACCCATAATGCTGCCGTCAAAGAGAACGGTTTCGGAATACCCCCGGCCATTTGGGTGGACTGGTTCGAACTGGAAGGTCCCCACGATCCAAACCGCCCAAAAATATGGAAGCAGCGCCGTGAAGTGGAGCATTACGCCACTGCCAAAGTGAAAAGGAAATATGAGAATTACTTCAGGGCGGGGTACGAGGCAGCTCTTGCTTTTCAAAAGGACGGCATTCCACGTCCTGCTGTGGGCGTGAAAGATTTGGATGAGGCCAAGTTCAGAATCCGCAGATACGAGATGGAAGCACCTTCCCAAATTCGCTACCTCAATGATCCGCTAACAAAGAAAGGATCCTTGCTCGGTGTCTTTGATCGGAATGGAAACCTGAACAGTGAGGAATTTATTGAAATAAGTATGGATCCCCTGGGTGCCCCCAAAAAATCCAAACCCTTACCGCTCGGTAAATACCGTCTTCGTGTCCGTATCGGTTCCATCGAAGGCACATCGCCCGATCGTCATTTTGCCGTTCTTGGATCGGTAAGCCAGGCAGGGTCCAGGAATGTTGGTGGTGATGGGTTTAACTTATTGGAAACTTTTCAAGTCACCGGGACCACAACGGATCCGCAGGTTTTCGAAACCACTGTTGAGTTAACTCTGGATGGACCAAGAAAATTTTCCCTTCGTGAGAAAAGTAATCTTAAGGCAGACACATTGCGGGGTAAGCGGGAGATATACAAAAACGGCATGGCTGCACCACCAGCCCTCTGGATCGACTGGGTGGAATGGGAAGGCCCCTTGCCAACAGATACAGCCTCTGCAGGACTGGTCTCCATTCTTACGGAAAACCGCTACGGCTCGGAAGATACCGAGGAAGAGCGAGCCCGTAAAATGTTTCATGATTTCTGCGTCGATGCCTTCCGTCAGGTAGAACCGGATCCTGAATTTATTGATAAATTGATTGGTCTTTTTAAAACCAGGAAAGCGACTGGTGAAACCTTCGATGTGGCCATTCGCACGCCCATGAGTGTCATCCTTGCATCCCCGGGTTTTATATATCTGGATGAGCCCAATAAGGAAGAATCCAAGCGTACGCTCAATGACCGGGAACTGGCGGTTCGGTTGTCGTATTTCCTCTGGAGCCGTCCGCCTGACTCGGAGTTGATCTCATTGGCACAAAAGAATGAATTGAGTAAGCCCGAAATTCTCAGGCAACAGGTAAACCGCATGATTACCGATCCACGTTCTGACGATTTTGTATCCGGATTTGTTCACCAATGGCTTCACATGGAGCGGCTGGACTTCTTTCAATTCGATACCAAGTTGCACCGCGAATTTGACGAAAGCGTTCGGGCTTCCGCCAGAAAGGAAGTCTATGAATCCTTCGCCCTGCTGTTGCGTGATCAGGAGGGTGGGCGTCTTGGTAAGTTGCTCAAGAGTGATTATGTGATGATCAATGGATTGCTCGGTACC
>Ga0209667_1002583_pt1 | contig 11782 bp, 11 predicted proteins | sample SaaInlV_165m_DNA_2_FD_184682 | JGI IMG/M metagenome (GOLD analysis project Ga0209667, IMG submission 184682) | Marine microbial communities from expanding oxygen minimum zones in the Saanich Inlet - Saanich Inlet SI037_S3LV_125m_DNA (SPAdes)... | ecosystem: Environmental > Aquatic > Marine >... | reverse complement strand
AAAAAGATAATTTTGAAAAAGATTTCAAATTTATACGAGATGTAGGAGTTACATTTCAAATGATATTTAATAATATTATTGAAAAAAAGATTAAGAAAAAATGGACTTTAAAAGATAAAGAGATGCAATATATTAAAAGAGGAAGATACGCAGAATTTAATTTATTGTATGATAGAGGTACAAAATTCGGCTTACAAACAGGTGGAAACGTAGAAGGTATATTAATGTCGTTACCACCAATTGCTAAATGGAAGTAAAAAATGGATAAAGAACCAATAACATCAAATGGTTTAAATAAACTAAAAGAAGAATTAGTTTTTTTAAAAGAAAAAAAGAGACCAGAGATTGTAGCTGCAATTGCAGAAGCAAGATCACATGGAGATCTCAAAGAAAACGCAGAATACCACGCTGCTAAAGAGGAGCAGTCTCACAGTGAAGGAAGAATAACAGAAATCAATGATATTATTGCAAGAGCTAATGTTATTGATGTTACAAAATTAAATAATGATGGAAAAATAATTTTTGGTTCTACTGTATTTTTAGAGAACTTAGATAATGGTGAAAAAATTAGCTACAAAATTGTTGGAAAAGACGAGGCTGATCTAAAACAAAAATTAATTTTTTTTCAATCACCAATTGGAAAAGGATTAATTGGAAAAAATAAAGATGATCTAGTTGAGATAACAACTCCTGCTGGGGTTAAAAATTTTGAAATTAAAGACGTTAAATATATTTAGCTTTTAACAATTTTTTGGATTTGTTTTTCTGAAATTTGGAAATTATTTTGAACCCATGTTTCCTCTATCAATTTTAACTTATTACCCAATATCTTTCCCTCAGGAATATTATATTTAGTCATTAGCATGTTTGCGCCGATTGGTAGGGTTGGAATAATTTTATCTTTATAAGTCTCTATTAATTTGAGTAATTTTTTTTCAACTTTGATAGATGTAAATAGTTTAAAATTAATAATATCAAGCACTGTTTGTTTACCATTAAAGTAAAAAATCTTATTAAAATTCTTTTCAGTAAATTTTTTTATACTTACATTTTCTTTGTAGAAAAAATCAATTGATTTTAATCTTTTTTTATCTTTTTTAGAGAGATTAAATTTATAAATAAAATAATCAGTATTATCAGTTCCATCTACTATCATTAATGAAACTAGAAAGATAAAATCAATCTTGGATAAATTATCAAAAGCATAGGAATTTAATTTCTTAAAATTTTCTACGTTTTTTAGTTGAGGAAAGATAATTTTTATAAGATCTAAACTAATCTCATCCTTAAATATTTTTAAGAACTCATTTGATCTTGTTAATTTTTTAAATTCGTCTAGCAATCTTTCTGAAGATAATCTTGAAACACCACCAATATTTTTTTTAATTATTTTAATTATTTTAGGATTATGACTTTGATTTGAATAATTTATAAAAAACCGCACATACCTGAGAATACGTAAGTAATCTTCTTTAATTCTATTTTCTGCGTCTCCTATAAAATTAATATTTCCGCTTTCAAGATCTTTTTTACCATCATATGGGTCAAACAAATTTCCATCTTTGTCTGAGTATATTGAATTTATAGAAAAATCTCTTCTAGCTGCATCTTCCTTCCAATCTGAAGAAAATTCTACTTTTGCATGTCTTCCATCTGTAGAAACATCTTTTCTTAACGAAGTAATTTCATATTTGTATTTATCAATTATTGCTGTGATAGTTCCATGATCAATACCAGTTTCATAAAAATTAATTTCTTTTTTTTTTAAAGCATCACAAACTTCACTTGGTTTAAGATTTGTAGCTAAATCAATATCATCAACAATTTGTTTTTTAATAACTTTTCTTACACAACCACCCACATATCTAACTTCACTGCTCTCTGAGTAGGTGTTAAGTGCTTCAAAAATTCTATTAGCAGGTGTTTGAATTGTTAAATCAATAAGATTTTGACTTATATAATCAAAATTACGAGATCTAAAAAAAATTTTATCTAAAAAATTATCCATATATGGCTGGGGCGCTAGGATTCGAACCTAGGATGCCGGTACCAAAAACCAGTGCCTTACCACTTGGCTACGCCCCAATATTGTTTTCGTATAACACAAAAAAATAAAATTTATATAGTTTTCGATGTATTACACCAATAATTTTTAAATTTTCTTTTAAATTTAACTTTTGCTAATTCACAATCACGGTTTTTTTGATAATACGCAACTATTACCGAACCAGAGCCCGTCATTCTTACGAATAGAGGTTGGTTTAAATTTTCCAAAAAAGATTTTAATTTTTTGAGTTTTGGGTATTTTGAAAATGCAACTTTTTCTAGGGCATTTTCTTGTTTTAATAAAAATCTTAAATTTAACATATTTTTTTTTGGATTACTCAACACTGGTTTACTAAATTTTTTTACACCCAAATAAATTTTTTTTGTAGAGCATCCAAAATTTGGTTGCACAAGTAAAATATAAAAATTAGGACTTTTTAAAAAATTTTTAACAACACCATTAGATGACAAAATAGTACTTTTTGGATTAATACCCAAAATCACATCTGAACCAATTAAATTTGTAATTTGTAAAATTTTTTTTTGGTTAATTTTGACGAATTTTTTTTTAATTAAAAAATTTAAAATAGTTGCCGCATTCATTGATCCCCCTCCAAGACCTGCTTCCTGTGGGATATTTTTTTGCACCTTTATTTGAAATTTTTTATTATTTAATAATTTTTGCTCATCTAGAATTTTAAACAATTTATCAATTGTATTATCTTTTTTTATATTTCTAGAAAAACTTCCTTTGAAATAAATTTTATGTTTGTTGCTATCAATTCTCCTAATGGTAATTAAATCATACAATTGTATAAACTTAACAATGCTTTCAATTTTATGTAGTTTAGTTAGTTTACCAGTAATATGCAGAGCTAAATTTATTTTGGCAAATGATTTTACTTCGTAAATTTTCATTTAAGAATTATTGAGGCCTTCTATAATTTTGATATTTATTTTTTTTTTAATATTCTCATCAGTATCATCTAATGTTAAAACGTAGTTCCAAAAATATCTTGCTTGAATATTTCTATTCAACTTCCATAAAATATCACCATAATGATCATTAACAGTTGGATCCTCGGGCATTAATTCAACTGCTTTTTTTATATACTTTTCTGCCTCATTATAATTTTCTATCAAATAATGCGCCCACCCTATTGAGTCTGTAATATAAGGATCGTTACTTCTTAGAGTATAAGCTTTCTCTAACATTTCCATTGCTTCGTCTATTTGATAATCACGTTCTAACCATGAATAAGCTAAATAATTTAAAACATATGCATCATCTGGATTAATTTTAAGTGAGTATTTTAAATCCTCATCTGCTTTTTGATAATCACCTAATCGTTCATAACTACTACCTCTTCTATATAATAAGTCAGATTTAATCTCCGAATTTTTACTCAAAGATGAGATGATTTCGGTGTAGTACTCAATTGCTTTTTCGTAATTTTTTGAATTTTTATAGAAATTTGCAACATCAAAAACCATCTTCACATTCGGATTTTTAATTTTATTAAACTTTGAACTTATAAAGTCTATTCCCTCATTATAACCTTTATCTTTAATTATTATTTGAGCTTCTTTTTTTACTCTAAACCAATAATAAAATTCATATTCCTTATCAAAATTTTTTAGAACTTTTTTAGCTTTGTCATATTCTTCATTAAGATAAAAGTTTTCAGCTACAAGCGTTGAATTTAAAATAAATTTTGGATTTAAATAATTTGAAAGATTTAAATAAAAATTAGACTTTTTAATATCATCCTGAGATGAATAAAGATTTGATATTAAAAATAAAAACTCACCAATAATATCATTATGATTATTACATGAAAAAATCTTACCAAACTCTTTGAAATTTTTATTTTCCACCCAGCTTTTACTTTGGGACAACAAGAGTGTAGAATTTATATATTCAAGTTGACCAGCGATCGCTTTTGCTTCTTCAATTTGATTATTTTCAATTAAATAATTGATATAAAAATATATATACCTTGAATAATCTCCATCAGGATTATTTATTAAATTTAAAAAAGATGATCTAGTGTTTTCCTTTTTCAAATAACATCTTTGAAATGCTTGATTAATAATAGAGATATTGCCAAAATTTTTTTTATTAAATGGAGTTTTTTTATTTTTGAATGTGTAGAGATATTGTCTTAAAGTTTCAAATATTACTAAATTAAACCTATTTTCATTTTGAAATTTTAAACTTAAATTTAAATATTTTTCTGCTTGATCTAAATTATTCTTTTTTAGGCTATCAGCTATTAAAAGAAGATAGGCATCAAAAAAATCTAAATTACCTTTGTTGCTACCATTTTTTATTACATTGATAGCTTGAGCAACTTTATTTTCTAGAACCAAAGAATAAGCATATCGTTTTAAATATGCATCATGTTTATTAAGTAGTACCTTGGAAGCATTAAAAAATTTTAATGCATCAGAATTATCTTTATTTTCAAAAGCAATAATTCCTGAAAAATAATTTGCTAAATCTCTTGAATTAAGATCATTAAAACTAGCGCTTTTAGAATATACTGGTGTCTGATAGAATAACCCAAAAACTACTATTAATTTTATTAGTTTATTAAACATATGATCATTGTATGACTAAAAAAGTGATAAATCAAAAAAGCAAATTCGATGAGAAATTAATAAATACAATAGAGCCCAACTTTATATTTAAAGATAAGCCAATAAATAGATTTAACATTGTTGAAAATCTCGATGACAACAATCAAACAAATAAAGCTGAATTACTAGAAGAGTTAAAAAAACAAATAAATTCAATCGAAAATTGTAATTTAAAAGATAATTCTCAAAATCTTGTCCTTGGTGATGGAAATATAAATAGTTCAATTATGTTAATTGGTGAGGCTCCAGGAATTGAAGAAGATAAATCAAGCACAACATTTAAAGGTGAGGTTGGAGAATTATTAAATAAAATGCTGCTTGCAATAGGAATAAAAAGACAAAATATTTATTGTAGTTATGCAATAAATTTTAGACCTCCAGAAGATCGCAAACCTACTACACAGGAAATTAAAAGATACTCAGTTTTTCTTAAAGAGCATATATCAATTATTAATCCAAAAATTGTTATTTTAATGGGTAGTTCAGCAATGGAAGCTGTAACAGGTATTAATAGTAAAATATCTTCTGAAAGAGGTAAATGGAAAGAAATAATATTAAAAAATAAAACCTACCCAGTGATGATATCATTTAATCCATCTTATCTAATTAGATTTTCAGAAAATAAAAAATATTCTTGGGAAGATTTAAAAAAGATTAAACAGAAAATTACTGAAATGAAGATTGTTATTTAAGTTTATATGATTGAATTACATAAAAAATATATTTCTCGATGGGCAAAAAAACATAATATTTCAAATTATGGCTTGCTATGGGTTTCTTTTATTAAAGGAATTTTGGTTGGACTATTAATTTACCACTTTATAATAATTTAAATGAAAATTATAGCTGGTGTCGATGAAGTTGGAAGAGGAAGTTTAATAGGACCAGTTTATGCAGCTACAGTAATTTTAGGTAAAAATATTAATAAAAAATTATTAAAAGACTCCAAAACTATTGCTAAGGATAAAAGAGAATTATTATCCAATTATATAAAAAAAAATTCTATTTGGGCGATTGGTAAAGCTTCTGTTAGTGAAATAGATAAGATTAATATCTTGCAGGCAAGTTTACTTGCAATGAAAAGAGCAATCAAAAAACTTAAAAAAAAACCTTCACATGTTCTAATTGATGGAAATAAAATTCCTGATTTAAAAAATTATAATTTAAAAGCAATAATTAAAGGCGACCAAAAAATACCTTCCGTCTCTGCAGCATCAATAGTTGCCAAGGTTGCTAGAGATAAATTCATAACTACATTGGCAAAGAAAAACAAGGGATATGGTTGGGAGCAAAATTTTGGATATGGCACAAAACAACATTTAAAAGCTATTAAAAAACTTGGTATTAATAAGCATCATAGAAAAACCTTCTCTCCTATATCTAAATTTAAGACACACAATATCTAGTCACTTATTTTTAAGTCAGCACAAATTGAATCCAAATAATTCAATCTCAGGTTGACCCTAGAATCCATTTGGAGTCTAATTATTTTGTACAAATGAAAACTAATTTTAAAAATAAAATTATTAACGGAGATAGTCTCGAAGAGTTAAAAAAAATTCCAAGTGAGACTTTTGATTTAGTTTTTGCAGATCCACCCTACAATTTACAATTAAAAGGTGAGCTCACTAGACCAGATAGGTCCATGGTCAATGCTGTAAATGATAAATGGGATCAATTCAAAAATTTTAAAAAATACGATGAGTTTACTTATGCATGGTTAACCGAGTGCAAAAGAATTTTAAAAAAAGATGGTGCTATTTGGGTCATAGGTAGTTATCATAATATTTTTAGAGTAGGTACAGTAATTCAAAATTTAGAATTCTGGATTTTAAATGACGTGATCTGGAATAAAAATAACCCAATGCCTAATTTTAGAGGAACACGGTTTACTAATGCTCATGAAACTTTAATTTGGGCATCTAAGAGTGAAAAATCAAAATATACTTTTAACTATCAATCATTAAAATGTTTGAATGACGATCTGCAAATGAGATCTAACTGGAATTTACCAATCTGCAATGGTTCTGAAAGACTTAAAAAAAATGGTAAAAAAGTACATTCAACACAAAAACCAGAATCTCTACTACATAGAGTTTTATTGGCATCATCAAACAAAGATGACATGATTTTAGATCCATTTTTAGGATCTGGAACAACAGCCACTGTAGCTAAAAAATTGGGTAGAAATTATTATGGTATAGAAAAAGAAAAAACTTATTTTAAAGCTGCTGAACAAAGAATAAAAAATACAAAACCTATTGAAAATAATTTCTTAGATACTCTAAAAAATAATAGATCTAAACCAAGAATACCTTTTGGTTCACTAGTAGAGCTCGGTATAATTAAACCTGGTACAAATATTTTTGATAATAAGAAAAAAATTACCGCAAGAATTATGGCAGACGGAAGTATTAAGCATGAGCAAACTGAAGGATCTATCCATAAAGTTGCAGCAACAATTTTAGGTGCTGAAAGCTGTAATGGCTGGACTTACTGGCATTGTGATATTAATGGAAGAATACATCCAATTGATTATCTTAGACAAAGATTAATTTCAAAAAATTAATTCTTATAAATTTTACCTAAATAATTTTCTAAGAATTTCTTGTTTTTCGTTAATATCTTTAAGCTGATATTTCTAAAAAAAACTATGATTGGGTTAGATAAATGAAAAGCAAATTGATTTAATTTTGATCTGCTATTAATCATTTTTACTTTTGAAACCCTGTTATTATAAAAATTACTTTTATTATTTGTGATACAGTCAAACAACTCATAACCACCTTCGATAGATTGAGATGCTCCTTGTGCAAATGAGGGTGGAAAGGCAAAAAAAGCATCTCCAACTAAAAAGATATTATTGCCTGGCTTAAGGTAACCTTTGCTAACAAAAACTGGAAAGCATTTGATGTTATTAAGATTATCTAAAATATTTGTGGAAATTTTATTTTGTAATTTATCTTTAATACCTTGGATAGAACCTTCGTCTTTAAAAAGATCATAATTATCAAGCTCATTTGCTGTTAATTTATATTTTAAAACTCCAATAAAATTAAAAGCCTCATTTTCGTTATTTACTGGATAAATTACGTAATGAAAATTGTGCCCCATAAATAAAGAAATATTTTTTTCATTTAAATTATTCAGGTTTTTTTTTGAAATATTGCCTCTAATTGCAACATAATTATTATAAGCAGGCTTTATTTCATTATTAGAAATTAGCGATTTACTTTTAGAAAATACACCATCAGAAATAATTAAATGATCACAAATTACTTTGCTATTTTCGTTAAAAGTTAAACTTATTTGATCATTATTTTTTTCGATTTTTTCAATATTATGATCATACTTAATTATATTGTCTTCCAATCTATCTTTTAAAAATTCAACTAATTTAGATCTTTTTAGTGTTGTATACTTGCAATTTTCAGAATTAAACTCTGAGATATTTAGATCACATATTTTTTTTTTTTGCTTAAGTTCATAAAAATCAATTTTTTCTGGGTTAAATTTGTCTTTATTATCTAAAGTATTAAATCCAATTCTATTAAGAAGTTTGATGCTGTTATTAGATAGTTGTATTCCGTACCCCTCATCCAATTCAATAGAGCTATTTTTTTCATAAATGGCAACCTGGTAATCAGGGTTTTCTTTAAATAAATTTGCAACAAATAAACCTGAAATACCCGCTCCAATTATTACAATTTTTTTCATTTATGGTTTTCCAGATATGTAACTATTTTTTTTGTAAAAGTTGGCAAAGTGTAGTTTTTTAATTTTTTGGGATCAACCCAATAAGAAAATGGTATAGGTTTAATTATCTTATCATTTTGAATTTTAATATTCATATTCATATTAGACATTTTAAAATTTAAATTTTGTTCAAAATTTTTAGGTTTAATTAATTCTTGCATAGGAAAGATATTAAAATTTTTCAAAAAATTAAAATTTTTATTTTTAACTAATAAATATTTATTATCTTTTTTATAAACCTTGAGTAAAAAATATTTTTCTTTGTTATTTTTTTTGAATTTAGACACAGCAAAATCTTTTTTTATAAAAGATTTACATTTTTTTGTGATAGGACACTTTTCACAATAAGGGTTAACTGGTTTACATATTAATGCCCCCAATTCCATTAATGCTTGAGCATAATCACTAGCTCTTGAAGATGTACCAAAAATTTTTTTCTTATTAATTAAATTTTCCTTTTCAATTTCATTTTCATTCTTTAAGTACAGATATCTTTTTAAAACTCTTTCAATATTACCATCTAAAGGAATCGTAGATTTGTTGAATGCAATAGCTAAAATTGCACTTGCTGTATAATCTCCAATTCCAGGAAGTGACTTAAGATCTAAAAAATTATTAGGTAAATTTTGATTAAAATCTTTGATAACAATTTGTGCAGTTTTTTTTAGATTTTTGACTCTTGAATAATACCCAAGACCTTCCCAAAGCTTAATCAATTTTTGATTATCAAATTTTGCCAGACTTTCTAAATTGGGAATATCTTTAATAAATCTATTAAAATACGGGATCACTGTTGCAACTTGTGTCTGTTGCAACATAAATTCACTAACCAATGTATAATATTGCTTTTTTTTGGATGAAGTTTTTTTTCGCCAAGGTAATGATCTTTTATGAATATCATACCAATTAAGGACTTTATTTGTTATTATTAATTCTTTCATATGCAATCTAAAGATAATACTAAGCAGAGAAATAAAACCATTCAAGGCCTAAGATCATTTAAAGACACTTTGCCAAAGAATGTAAAAAAAATCATAAATAAAAAAGGACATATTTATTCAGAAACTTTAAATAACTGGAAGTACTTAGTTGGTGAAGATTTATTTAAAGTTTGTTATCCAAAAACATTTAAAAATTCAAATAAATTTGGGGTTAGCACTTTATTAATAATGGTTAAAAGAGGTCACGAGGTTGATATGGAGTATTCAAAAAAAGATATAATTGATAAAATGAATAGTTTTTTTGGTTATTCAGTGATTGAAAAACTTAAATTTATTAGCTTTGATGATGAACAAAAAATTTTTGTTAAAACTGAGAATAATCAAGAAAATGTCGCAATTGATAAATACCAGGATAAAATTAATAATGTAAAAAATGATAAAATTAAAAAATCTCTTATCGAACTAACCAAGGTATTTAAAAAAAAATGAAAAAATTTTTAGCTTTTGCAATAATATTTTTTAGCACTATCTCGAGTATTAGCGCTGAGGAAATAAAAAGAATATTTGTAGGTAATAAAGATGCAAAAATAACTATAATTGCATTTGAGTCTTTGACTTGTAGTCACTGTGCAAATTTTCACAAAGATGTATATCCTCAACTTAAGAAAGAATATCTTGATACTGGTCTAGCTAAAATTGAATTCAGACATTTTCCATTAGATGTAGCTGCATTTAACGCTTCTAAAGTTTCACAATGTAAAAATGATGGTGATTCGGCTATTTTGAATAGTTTATTTGCTAACCAGCAAAAATGGGTAAAGGGTAACTCGGTAGAAGAAGCTAATAAGAATCTTCAAAAATTTTTAAATAGTGAAGGTTTTGATCTAAATTTTGAAAAATGCATAAATAACAAAGAAATAGAAGATTTTGTTTTAAATGACCGAATTGATGGAGTTAAAAAATTTAAAGTAAATGCTACTCCTACGATAGTAATTAATAATAAAAAATTTGAAAAAGCTCTTAATTATAAAAATTTAAAAAAAGCTCTAGAAAAACTGATATAAGTTAATGCATGGAGTTTAAAAAAATCCAATTAAATGGATTTAAATCTTTTGCTGATAAAACGAATTTTCTAATTGAGGAGGGTCTAACTGGAATAGTTGGTCCTAACGGATGTGGAAAATCAAATATTGTTGAATCTTTAAGATGGGTCATGGGTGAAACATCTGCAAAGAGCATGCGTGGATCAGGAATGGAAGATGTAATTTTTTCTGGAACATCTAATAAAGCATCAAAAAATATTGCTGAAGTTTCAATTGAAGTTGAAAATAAAAATAATGAAGGTCCAGTCCAATACCGTGAATTTGAAGAGGTTAATGTTAGAAGAAAAATAGAAAAAGATAAAGGTTCTAAATTTTATATTAATGATAAAGAAGTTAGAGCAAGAGATGCTCAAATGTTTTTTGCTGATTTATCAACCGGTGCACACTCGCCTTCAATGATTAGCCAAGGTCGTATAGGTGCCTTAGTAACTGCAAAACCAACAGACCGAAGAGCTATCTTAGAAGAAGCTGCAGGAATATCAGGATTACACGTAAGAAGACATGAAGCTGAACTTAGATTGGGAGCTGCAGAAAATAATCTTAAAAGGGCTGATGAACTAAGAAGACAGCAAGAAAAACAATTAGCCAATCTTCAAAAACAAGCTGAGGAAGCAACAAAATATAAATCAATTACTGATGAAATTAAAAAAATAGAAGCAGGACTTTATTACTTAAAATTAATTGAAATAGACAAAGAAATCCAAATAGAAAATGAAATTAATAGTGAAGCTGGAGGTGAAGTTGAGGACTTTAATACCAAAATATCTGAACTAGAAAGTTTAATTAAAGCAGCAGTAGATAAAATTTCTCCTCTTAGAGAAAAAAATATTGAAAATTTATCTAGGATTCAAAGATTAAACTTGGAACTCCAAAGTCTAGATGAAGAAAATACGAGAACACAAGATGAAATTGAAGCTATAAAAAAATCTCTTCAAACTCTTGACGAAGATATCACAAGAGAAAGAGGTATTATAATAGATGCAAATTCTAATGAAAAAAGACTTAAAGAAGAAAAAAGTGATTTAATAGAGATAGATTCAAAATATTTTGAGACTGAAAAACTATCCAATGAAGAATTGGAAGAAGCTAAAAACAAACTTAAAGAAGAGCAAAAAGCTGTTGATGAAGTGGTCAACAATATTGCTGAAGGAACAATAAATATAAGCGTTGGACCAATTAAGAATGTTAAAAACTCTATTGATAGAGTTAAAAAATTAATTGATAGTAATGAAATAAACCAGGCAGTTACTCTATTAGATAGATGTAACATGGAGCTTGATAATTTCTTAAATG
>Ga0209667_1002564_pt1 | contig 11841 bp, 12 predicted proteins | sample SaaInlV_165m_DNA_2_FD_184682 | JGI IMG/M metagenome (GOLD analysis project Ga0209667, IMG submission 184682) | Marine microbial communities from expanding oxygen minimum zones in the Saanich Inlet - Saanich Inlet SI037_S3LV_125m_DNA (SPAdes)... | ecosystem: Environmental > Aquatic > Marine >... | reverse complement strand
GTAAGCAGGACATCGTCGCTTTTCCCAATGGGTAGGAGGGGTGAATCGAATTCCAAGTAACGACTACTTGCAAGCTCATGCCCATCCATTTGTTCCGGATCAACAGGGGTATCAACTTGTTCCGGATCAGCAGGGTGATCGTTCAATGCCCAGAAGGTGAACAGGGTTACCAAAGATGCTGCCAAGCCACCGGCAACCAAGGATCGGAAGGCTGTAGCCTTGCCTATTAACCCGCCTGGAAGGAGAGAGAAGAAATTCAAGCGGAATGCCGACTTCCTCTGGGAAATCACATGCAAACCATCTTCCAGATGTGAAAGGGCTCGAAAAGCAGATCGCAATTCCGAGTCCTTTTGCATGCGGGCTTCCAAGTCCTTGAAACCCTCTTCGGAAATTTCTCCGTGCCGCCAGGCATCGATTAGTAATAGATCTTCTTTCTTCATGACGAAACAGCCTGCTTCCCCATTTTCCTTTCAATGCAAAGCAACAAAGTTATTCGCAACCGACTCATCATCTGGTAAAGCGCGTCCGGCGTACGCCCGACTTGCTCGGCCAATTCCTTCATGCTTGATTCCGATTCGTACGCTTGCATCAACAATTCCCGACGATCTTCGGGCAACTCCTTGAGACACTCCTCCAGCAAGTGAATTCGATGATCTCGAATCTCAGTTTCCTCGCTCGATTCAGTCATCAGCATTTGGGTCACCCTGTCATTGAACTGCAAGCGATCCCTCGCTCGTTCTCTTCGGAATTTCATGATTTCGAAGCGGGCAATCGTCGCCGCCCACTTGGGAAAGCCACTTGGGTCGTTCAATTGCCCGAACTTCTTCCATGCGATCAGGCTGACCCGTTGCATGACCTCGTCCACTTCCATTTGTCCCCGCACCCCATTGCGAATCATTCCACGCAACATACCTCCGTGCTTGGAAAGCAAGGAAATGAATGACTCATGTTTGTCGGAGGCCACTATTTACCAGAATACTCCCGGTCATCCATTTTCCTGACAATTTTTTCAGCTGTCGGCTTCAATAGGCTCGAAGCGAATTCATTTCTTGAGTAGTATTCAGCTTGGCGTAGGAGACGGAAGTGACGATGAGCGAGCACCACAACAGGCTGGTGAATCGGGTCATGATTTTCTTACGAATGGATGCCGAGCATGCGGTCGAGGGAGTCTGCGGTTTGATGGATGAGAGCTTCCGGATAGTGGGGGTAGGGATGAAAGTACTCGAAAGTAAGGTAGCCGTCGTAACCGGTTTTTTCGAATGCCTCGATCACCGCCGGCCAGTTGGTTGTGCCGTCGAGGAGCGGGCGAAAGGATTCAAGTGAATGGTCGGTTCCTTTCTTGGAAAATTCCTTGAGGTGGACGTTTTGGATACGTTTGCCGAGCTGGGGTATCCAGTGCTCGGGAAATTGGAACAGCATAATGTTGCCGGTATCGAAATGAACGTTCACGTACTCACTGCCGAAAGGATCTACGAAATTGTTCATTTCCTCGGGCGACAGCAGGAAACCGTTGAAGAATATGTTCTCCATGTTGAGCTTCACCTTCAGCTTTTCGGCCGTGGGAAGGAGTTTGCCGATGGCCTCGCGGGCCCGCTTGTCGCAAATGTCGTTGGGGGTAGGGTCATGGTCTTCCCGCCATGGCATGTGAACGGCTCCGGGCACTACCAGCAGGTTCTCCACTCCGAGGTCATGGGCGGCCTTGGTCATAAGCCCTGCCAACTCCATGCCCCGCTTTCTTTCTTTCGGGTCGTTGCTGGTCAACGGGTAGGGCCAGAAGAGGAAGGAGCAGAGTCCGCTTATGGCGATGCCGATTTCATCGGCCATCTTGCGTATGGCATGATACTCCTTGGCGCCGCTCTTCGGAGAGAGGTCGTTGTCCAAGTCGTAGTTCAACTCGATCCCGTCGAACCCCGCGTCCTTGGCCAGTTGCATGCATTCCCGCAGGTTCATTCGCTCCGGGTAGGGGAAGGCCCATTGGTTGATGGACTTCTTCATCTTGTAGCGTTTCGATGAACTGCGGCGCTCGTCCGCCTTGCTGGGAGCGGCGGTGGCAGTGGACGTACCCGTTGCCGTCGCCGCGACCCCTGCCGCCGCCGTAGCCGCCCACTTGAAGGTGGAGCGTCGAGACATTCTGCTCGACGGTGTTCCCCATGGGGGGGTAAGCTTTGGTGAGTTGCTCATGTAGTTTCCTTTCAATTACTCCTAGAGCTTCGGCGGCTGCCAATTCGGAATGCCACCTTCCTTCAATTGCTTGGCGTGCAGAACGTGATAGGGGCGGGTAGGGGACATGGGAGCCTTCTCATTCACCATCAAAGGGCGGGCTTCCTTCCAGAATTTGTCGTAGGCGGCCCGCATGGCCTTCACTACATTGGGGTTTTTTGCCGCTATGTCGGTGGTTTGGTTCGGATCCTTGGCCATATCATAAAGGTTCTTGTCCACTAGGCGATAGCGCTGGTTGCGCACGGCGAAACCTTTCCATTGGTGGTCGTTGGGCTCGGAGCCGGTTCCCCAGCGGGCTCTTTGAGTGAAAAGGTAGCGATCCTTCCATTTTGCCTTTGGTTTCTTCAGCAGGGGTACCAAGCTGCGCCCTTCGACTTGTCCCTCGGGCAGTTTGTCTACTCCTGCGACGTCGGCCAAGGTGGGAAAAAGATCGATATGGGCCGCGACGCGATCCACATCGCGTTCCGGTGCAAGAACACCATCCCAGCGGACGAAGAAGGGGACGCGCACGCCACCTTCGTCGGCGCTGCCTTTTTGACCTTTCATGTTGGCGTTGTAAGCCATCATGGGTTTGCCATCGGTGGAGGTGCCCACCTTGCCTCGTCCCGAGCCGCCACCCGTCATGCCGTTGTCCGACATGAAGATAACCATGGTGTTTTCCATCAGCTTCCATTCTTCCAATTTGCCGATAAGGCGCCCCATGTTTTCGTCGATATTCTCGATCATGCCGTAGAAACCGGCGGTCTTCGCCGAAAACCCCAAATCCGTAAAACGCTTTGTATTGGAGGGAGGAGCGATAAAGGGACCGTGCGGGGCGTTGGTCGTGATATAGGCAAAGAAGGGCTTTCCTTCATCTTTCACCTTTTTGATCCATCCCATTCCCGCCGTAAAAAACAAATCGGTGCAATAGCCTTCGGTTTTCACGAATGATCCGTTGTGACGAATGGTTGGGTTGAAATACTTGTTACCCGGCGCATCGGCGCAAGAGCATTTATAAGCCTGGCCAATTCCTCCCGCCCCGTGAATGAAAGCCTCGTCAAAACCGCGCTTGTGAGGCTGATAGGGTTCCTCGTCTCCCAAATGCCACTTTCCGAAAATCCCCGAAACATAACCCGCCTTGGACAGAACCTGGGGCAGGGTGGTCGTCTTGAGAGCCATGCGCTCGCGCTCCAGGATGGTATGGGTGATACCGTTCTTCAACGGATGCCTGCCGGACATAAGGGCGGAGCGGGTAGGGGAGCAGGTGGGACTGACGAGGAACCGCGTGAACCGGGTGCTCTTGTCGTACAAGGCATCCAAGTGCGGCGTATTTATCCACGGATGCCCATGACGACCCACGGGAGCGTAGCCTTGGTCATCCGTCATCATCAAAATAACGTTGGGTTTTTTGCCGAAGGCTGGCTCCGCGGCTTGGGTAGAAGCCAAGCCGAAGGTCGAGGCAACAATGATGAGCACAGAATTTATGAAGTTACAGGACACGGTGGGATTTCCTTTCAGTGAGATTTATATGGTATTTGAAATAGGTATTACCAAAATGAAACCTCATAGTGGTCTCAGGTACAATCAAAGAAAAACCTTTATAATCATTTGACCTGTGGAAGAGGAGATAGTACGCTTATGTACTATCTATATGAGGCATCTCCTCTCAGTTTTCCTTTTGACCATGTTCGTTACCCCTTTGTTAGGGAGGGTTTTTACAAGTGCGGATGGGGTGCGAAAGATTGATGCCTCCGTCATTTCTTACGATGAGGAATCCGAAATCGTAAAGATTCGTCGCAAGGATGGTCGTATATTTGAAAGTGCAATCTCACTTTTTAGCGGTGTCGATCAAACCTATGTGTTGCGTTGGCAAACTGGTTCCAAGGAAAGCTATTTTATTTATGGCAAGGAATATCCCGGTCATCTGCAGTTACTTATAAAAATGTTGAATGCCGGAGGGATTGGGTACGGGCAGGCTATATTGTATGGCCCCGGTTATCGCCCGGTCGTCATTGGAAATGGCCCGACCCCGTTTTTAGCTTGGGTGAACGGCTATGACCGGTTGGCGAGTAGGTATAATCGATTCAGCACCACGGGTGTGACCTTTGATTTGGTAAAGGACAACTGGCAGGCTCGCATTGCTTTTCGCTCGGGTTCTACGATTTCCACCCGCGTGGGTGGTCCGATGGTAATGGGAGGTAATTTTATGGGACTTCCGAGCGTATCCGGCCCCATCCTTTATCAACAACCCAGTCAAATTGTGTTTACCAATGGTATTCCGGCGAACACCTCCGTTGTTATTTTGCCTAGAGGTCCTTCCCCGGTTTACGTGAATCCTTTTGCGGGAGGTGTTTCATTAAATGGCATCAACGGTGGGTTCATTGGGACCTCTTCCGGGTTTTCACGCAGAAGCGGGGTCAATATCCGTATTTCCCGCTAAATCAGGCTTTAGCCTCACGGGCATAGTCTCCCGTTCTATTTCGCCCAATCTTCGTACCTTTTTGCAATGCCTGCGGTTTTGGCGTCATTTGCATGAAAGAGAAAACGATAGCGGAAGGTAACGGACTCACCGTTCTTTACTTTCATGTCCCCCGTCCCCTTTGGTTTTCTTTCGAAGTTGTGGATTCCGAAGGGATTGGCGGCCACTAAGCCGTAGTCGCGAGCGTGCCACCAAGTCGGGTGTCTGGGATTGGTGGGATGATCGAAGATGGAGAAGCCAACCACCTTCTTTTCCTGTGGGGCCCAGTAGGATACCCAAGCGGCACGTTTCCCCCAAAGCGCCTTGTCGGTGTCGCCGGCGCTGTTGAGCGCTTTGCCTTTGGCGACCGATCCTTTTAGGCGAAGAACCGGGTTGGACCTGATTCCCATTGAGCCTTCCTTAGTGTCGCCGAAAGTGACGTCGCCGGAATCGGCGAGAATCTTTATCGTTACGTCGATTGCCCTGTCGTCGCCTTCACCGTGAAAAGCGAGTTCCCGCTCGTCACGGCAAACAACCTTCCCCTTTGAATCAACCCACTTGTTTCGAGTGGCGATTACGTTGCCTTTCAGTTTAAGGAATTTTTCATGGATGATTTCCCCCGTATCTTTCCCGATGTGCCAAAAGCTGATACCGTTTACTTCACCGTGAGTATACCAAAGCGAAGCGTGGTGGGGGTGATCCTTGGCTTCTCCCTTGCCGGCGCCTTCAATCGGGTATCGCCTAGTCATGGGAATGTCGTTCGGGCCTATCACAGGGTATAAGATCGGCTTCGCCCGCTTCTCGTCATTGTAGACGTATTTGGTGAAGAGTTTGCCGGCTACTTTAACTGCAACTGAGACATCGTCTTTATTGAGGGTAACCTCGGCAGTATTTTTTTCAGCAAAGGCAAAGTTAGCTGAGGCGATTGAGAAAAGTGAAAAAAGGAGCATTTTGTACATGATATCTTTTTGCTTGGTATTGAGGATTCGATTGAAAACTATTTTGTTTTCGAGACAGTCACCTTAATCGTCAATCTTCGTCTGCTCCCCTTCGGCAATCATTCTCAAGAGAGATTCGCTTACATGATCGCGAATCTTCCTTGGAAGGTTGTCGGCCCTATCTTCAAAGTTTTTCAAACGCGACGATGGCAGATAATGGTTTTGTGCGCCTAAAACTTGTTTTTGGATTCTGCCCGGCTTGAGCTCTCCTTCGGAAACATTAAGGTATTTCCCCAGTTTTCCCCTAGTATGTCGAACTGCATATTCATCAAGCAAGAGATCAAATACCAATTCGAATGCAAAGATTTCGCCGATTTCGTCGAACCAAACGGTGAGCGACATGTCTCCATTGGCATAGCGACAACGATCTCTTTCCGCCACTAGGGAGTTGTTCGGCAAGGGTTTCAGCATCGCAATCTACTGAAAACACTTTCGTGCCATCGTTCAAGATATGTTTAGCAACTCAAAGAACTTTAGGACATATCATTTGATAGCACCACCCAAGCCACCTGTGGCGGCAATGGAATAACTTCGCTTGGACTCGAGGTGGAAACTTTACTTTTCCAAGATCCAGACATTGCGGAACTGGAGCGGGTTGCCGTGTCCCTGTAATTTCATGGGACCGGGGGTTCCTTCGGGTTCACCGCGAGAGCCACCGGTCTTGCCTGGGATGTCGTACTTGTCGTGGATCAGGATACCATTGAGGCGTGCAGTAAGCACGGCATTTTTCGTTTTCTTGCCATCCTTGGATTTCGCGTTGGTAAACTCGACGTCGTAGGTTTGCCAACGCAGGGGAGGGAAGCACCCGTTCACATCGGAGGCTTTCTTTGAATAAATGCCACCGCATTCGTTATTGAGGCCCTCGAGCCCGAAGGAGTCGAGAATCTGCATCTCATAGTGGTCCACTTGGTAAAATCCACTGTTACCTCGTCCTTGTCCGCGAGCGCCCGGACGATAGGGCAGCAGGAATTCGAGATGCATGTGGTAGTCGTTGAACTTACGCTTGGTACGAATGTCACTCCCATCGGTGTTGAGAAGCTTGGTTTTCTCGTCAACTCGGCCACCTTGCCATTCGTTCTTGTTGGAACCGTCGAACAACACGATGGCGCCTTTGGGAGCCTTCTTCCCCATGGTGGGGCTAACTCGGTTTGTTTTGGTTAGTGAAAAACCTTTGCCCTTCTCGGTCTTACCTTCAAGTTTGTCTCCTGAAATCACTCCGGAGTATTCCTTGTGACCTTGTGGGGGGAAGTCTCTTGTTGCGCTAAATTCTGCTGGAGAATTACCGAGGTAACGTTTTTTTCCCTTTGGGGTGTGCAGAATAACGGATTTCCCTACGAGTTTGCCATCCAACAAAATCTTGTTCTTGCCGTCCCATCCGGCTCCTGGCAAACCACCAGGATAGAGCACTGCTTGAAACGCACCCTTGTCGAGGGCGATCACCTGAGCGCCAATGCCTTCTGTCGCATATTCTCCTTGATACTGGTAGTCGGCAGGTAGTTTAGGATCGGTGGCATCCGTGAAGGTACCACTGAATTGTCGTGGTGCTGCCGTCAAAATGGCAGCAGCGAAAAGAAAGGCCGAGTAATAAGAGTAAGGTGATAGTGCTTTCATAATTATTTATCCTTTGGGGTATTTTCTAAATATGTTTAGCCTAGTGCGGAAAATTCAACGACTTGGGATTGATTTAATGTCTTCCTCCGACGGCCAGAATTTTTCTATGTCTGAGATTGACGGCACTTCTCTGGGACGAACCAAGCGAAAACCCACGAAGAGGGCATCCGTATGATACCATACGCTTTTCGGAATTTGGGGATCCTGCTGTTTCCATGCTTCGTTCGAACCCATGCGGGCAGCACTTCGGTGCTTACTCGATCCATCGTCCCACGATCCCCCTTTGACTAATCTTGGATAAAGCGTGTTTGGGGCGACTAATGGATTTTCTACTATGCCCTCAAAGGCTGATTTGCTAGGAGGAACGTATTGGTCGAGAACCCATTCCCAGACATTTCCGTGCATATCATGCAATCCCCAGGGGTTCGGTGGTTTTTGTCCAACTTTCTGGTACTTGAATCGGCTATTGCCCAAGTGCCAGGAATGCTTGGACAGCTCTCCTTTGTCGTTGCCGAAACTGTAAGCCGTTTCTGTTCCCGCTTTACATGCGTATTCCCATTCTGCCTCGGTTGGCAAACGATAAAACCTGCCCGTTCTTGCACTTAGCCACATGCTATACATCTTCGCGGCAAGTTGCGTCATGCATATTGCTGGATAACCATTCTTGCCCATTCCGAAAGTCATGTCGGTATATGGAGCGGTGGGCTTTGTTACACCATCGGTCAGTGCATCGGCAGCTGTAGGTTCTAGCTTTTTGTACTTACGGTTATCTTTGTCCAAGTTAAGCATCCAGAGTTCGTATTCGTCCCAAGTTAATTCATGCTTGGCCATCCAGAAATCATTCACTTTAACTTTGTGGGCCAGATGCTCCTCATTTCCTCGATTTGGATCTTCTTTGGGACTGCCCATGGTAAAGGTTCCCCCTTTAATGGGCAGCAAGTCGAAAGAAGCGTCGGAAGTAGGGATTTCTTGTGTGTAAGCCTTGAAGTTGCCGTTCGCTGTTCCAGGCTTAAAGCCCAATTGCTGATAAAGTTCCTTGGGCAACATTCCCAAAACAGTTAAAGATTTCTTTTTTGGTTGAAGGGTGATGTCTTCAGGCCATTCGGCCCCTTCCTCAATCCATCTGCGAAGCATGAATAAATCAGCTGGGTCGAGAGGGTCGTTCCCCTCGGGCGGCATAAGCTCCTCATCGTCCATCGGAAGAGTGCATAAATACCAAAGGTCGCTTGCGACGGGGTCACCGGGTACGATGACATCATCTTTAGCAAAGGCATGCTCAAAGGTGTCCAGTCTAAGTTTACCCTCGGCTTTATCCTTCCGGTGACAACTCAAACAATTAAGTTCGAGAATTGGTTTAACGTCATTCACGAATGAGATTTTTTTCGGTAATCTCTTTCGTGAAGTCAGTTTTATCCCATCAGGCCACTTGGCTCCTTCCTTTATCCATTGCTTAAGGATTGCTTGCTCAGGTTTACGAAGTGGATAATCCTTTTCCTCGTTCTTGATCGGAGGCATGATTTCATCGTCGTCTATAGCGAGTGTGGTGGTCCAGTAAAGAGAGCTTTCCTCAGGATCGCCGGGAGAAATTACATCTTTAGACTTAAACGCGAATTCTTTTTCATCGAGGCGAAGCTTGCCTTTTGCGTTGTCGGCGCGGTGACAGCTTACGCAGTTGAACTCCAGTACAGGCTTCACGTCTTGAACAAAGTCAATTTCAGCTGCCAACGTGCCAAACAGTCCTAGACTTGCACTTAGGTGCGTAAGTAAATGTAAATGATACCGTTTCATCATATTATTAGTTAGTACTATCAAATATAGGGTAAACCGCCCTTTATCCCAAAAAGATTTCTAAGTGTGAAGAAAAAAGCTCTGTTGTAGGAAGGCTCAGGTTGTGCGAAGTTATATACTATGCGATTTCTTGCAATAGCTTTAATCCTCTTCCGGATTTCGCTTCAAATCTCACATGCGGAGCGGACTCGCTTTGCTTTCGTCGAAAAGCAAATGGGTGCGGATTTCCGCATTGTTCTCTATGCAGATAGTGAAAAGGTTGCTAAGGAAGTCGCCAATGCCGCTTTTGCTGAGGTCGAACGCCTCAATGCCATTCTCAGTGACTATGACCCAGAAAGTGAACTTAGTCGTCTTTCTGATACTTCCGGCTCGGGGCAACACATAGCGCTAAGCGATGATCTTTTTTCAGTGCTTGATGCCTCTCAAAAACTTGCTCGGCAAACGGCAGGTGCCTTTGACGTTACAATTGGACCATGTGTACGCCTCTGGCGCATCGCTCGTTTCCGAAAAGCTTTTCCCTTAACAGAGAAGCTTGCGGAAGTTCGCAAGGCGGTCGGCTTTCGGCATCTGAACATTTCACATACAAAACAAACTGCTCTTTTAGAGGTCCCCAACATGGTGCTTGATCTTGGCGGAATTGCAAAGGGGTATGTCGCGGACAAAGCCCTAATGGTTTTGCGGAAGCGAGGCATTGGATCGGCCCTAGTAGACGCCGGAGGTGACTTGTCGCTAGGTGATCCCCCTCCAGGTCGAAAAGGTTGGCGAATCGAGGTCGGCGGGCTCAAGCATCGTGACCTTCCTGTTTTGGAATTGGCTCGTTGTTCGATAGCGACCTCAGGTGACATCGAGCAATTCGTTGAAATAGACGGCAAGCGTTATTCCCACCTGATAAACCCAAGTACCAGTATCGGTCTCACTACGCGGATGCAGGTTACGGTGGTAACTTCGACAGGCATCCAAGCAGACTCTCTTGCCTCTGCTCTCAGTGTGCTGGGGACAGAAAGAGGTTCCAAGCTTGTACAAAAACTATCTGGAGTCAGAGCCTATTTTGTGGAAGGCGTTGGCGATCAAAGAACCCTTTGCGTAGCGAGAGGAAAGTAACGAGCCTTAGCTTTTTCCTACAGAAAACTTATCACCTAAAAAGTAATAAAAACCAAACCTATGAAAAAACTACACTACGGTCTTATCGGCATTATTCTTATTCTATCTGCGGTCATTTTCTCGGGACAAGCCACCCGGCGCGATTTGCAGATCATTTATCCAGAACAATCTCGCGATTATAGAATTCGTTCTGCGGATCTGCTCAACGCCGGTTACAACCTGAAATTCGTTTTCTACGGTGAAAAAGGGCAGACCGGCATGGTCTTCGTGCGCTAGTCAAGGCTTGTGTCTTTTTCTGCACCAGCTTGATGCAGGCCGCGTGCTTGGCCACGACTTCCCCCATTTTTCATTTCATAATTTGAAGCAAGAGAGGACTTTGCCTCGGACTCTTTCCTTGCCAGAGTCCTTAATTCCTTAATGAAAAAACGAATCGGTATATTTTTGCTAATATCCTTTGCGGTCGCACTTCTGCTCTTTTGGCTGTTTTATCCTAGTGATGAGGAGCAGATTCTAGCTCGATTTGAAGAACTTTCCGATATTGCATCAAAGTCCGGCGCCGCATCAACTATCGCAGATGCACTCGTTCTCGAAGATTTCCGTGATCTCTTCGCCCCCCAAGTTTCTCTAAGGACCGGTGGGACAGCTAGGCATTCGGACGAATATACCGACCGAGAACTTGTGCAACTCTACGGCCGAATCCGCCTGCAATCTAAGCGACTCAGCCTCCGTTTCGAAAATATCGAAATTCTTTCCGTGGTCGAGACGGATGCCACCACCACTGCCGACGTCCATGCTGAGGGAACTGACAATATTCGAGATCCCCACCGCGTTGAATCCTTTCATGCCCAAATTGATTTACGCAAGATCGATGGCGACTGGAAATTCCGTCAATTCATCTACATAGAGTCTTTGCCCGGCAAATGAACTTTCTGCGTGACCTCACGCTTTTGACGATTATCCCTGTTTCTTTTCACCTTTACCCAAAACAAATTCAGACCATGAAGTACATTCACGCCTTGGGCATCCTTTGTGCCACCGCCTTTACCTTTTCCCATGCTGCTACCCGTAAACCGAACTTCGTCTACATCATGGTGGACGACGCCGGCTACGGCGACTTCTCCTGTTTCGGGCAAAAGCATTTTAAGACGCCCAATGTCGATCGAATGGCAACCGAGGGCATGAAGTTCACCGATTTTTACGCGGCCAGCACTGTCTGCGCACCGTCCCGTTGTAGCCTTATGACGGGTATGCATACTGGGCATGCACTGGTTCGGGGTAATCGCGAGGTTCAACCTGAGGGACAGGCCCCCCTCGCCGATTCCGCCCTCACTATGCCCGAAGTCCTCGGCAAAGCTGGGTATGTCTCGGGTATGTTCGGCAAATGGGGTCTCGGATCCCCTGGTTCCGAAGGCGATCCAATGAACCAAGGCTTCGATCGCTTTTACGGATACAACTGCCAGCGACAGGCTCACAATTTTTATCCTACCCATCTCTGGAGTGACCGCTCGAAGGTAGAGTTAAATAGGAAGTCGTACTCCCATAGCCTGATTGCAGAGGAGTGTCTCAAGTTCATCCGTAAGAACAAGGATAAGCCTTTCTTTTGTTACGCTCCTTTCACCATTCCCCATGCCGCTATGCAGGCACCCGAGGAAGACATGGTTCCTTGGCGCAAGAAATTTCAAGAGT
>Ga0209667_1002561_pt1 | contig 11851 bp, 7 predicted proteins | sample SaaInlV_165m_DNA_2_FD_184682 | JGI IMG/M metagenome (GOLD analysis project Ga0209667, IMG submission 184682) | Marine microbial communities from expanding oxygen minimum zones in the Saanich Inlet - Saanich Inlet SI037_S3LV_125m_DNA (SPAdes)... | ecosystem: Environmental > Aquatic > Marine >... | reverse complement strand
CCCGCCAGTGAGCCTGATCTTGCCGCCAACCTCTCCGGTAGGTCTGCTACGAATTACGTTGATCACACCACCTACAGTGTTTCGACCAAACAAGGTCCCCTGGGGGCCGCGCAGTACTTCGACACGTTCTACGTCGAAATTCTGAACGATCCTTCCAGAGTCTGAATTAAAAAACACACCATCCAGAGAAACTGCAATGGGATTATCGAATGATTTTTCCCCAATGGCGCTTCCCGCAATACCGCGAATGATGACTCGTGTGCTCGCACCACCACCGCCTGCAGAACCGTCGTTAAAAACGACATTGGGTGCATAACCCTCGATGTCCGCCAAGTCGCGAATGGTGGAGTCCTTTAGTTCTTTCGACAACGCGGTCATGGCGATTGGAACGTCCTGAACAGATTCTTGTTTCTTCCTTGCGGTGACGATGATTTCTTCAATTACCGCACTACTTTCTGCAGGATAAGCGGCTGGAACCCCAAGGGTTCCAAGAAGAAATGTTATAACGATTAGGAGCTTAAAACTCATGGCCATATCCTCTTAGCTGATTAACTGAATAGTTATTTTTGCTATCGGGGATTTTTTCTCGAAAACCTGAAAAACCGCATTGGCAGCAGTTTCTACGAGCCCAGGATTTTTTTTCTTCGCATAGAAAGCTAAACGCATCATCAAACGCAAAAGACTGGTGATATAGCCGCCATGGTGATTCTTTGAATGTGCAGTCGCACATTTTGATCCCCTCTATAGCGGTGACGCTCCTTAAATATTCCTTTAATGTCTGCTGATGTCAACGTTTAAATTTGTTGTGGAAAAGAACTTCTCACCTTCAGGTTCTGAATTTATTGGCAGGAGCCCTGTCAAAAGAATAGTGAAAGTTAGCCAGTTCGATCTTTTAAGGACCATGGGGCTACACCCCGTTCGCCAAGCCTCTTGTAGCCTGACATTCCATTACATTCCTTATCGCTGACGACCCGGTTAGCCCGGTCAATATCAGACCATGACGAACATCATATCAAACGCTATAAGGAGCGAAATCGAAATTACCGTAGCAGAAGGCCCCTGTGCTTTGGCCGAAGACTAAATATTCGGAACCATGTTATGTTGCATTGTTTGTTTTAGTACCAGCGCCAGCGAGCCAACACACTAAACATCTCTTCACTAGTAGTGTCAGGTCCGTCGTTTACTGTTACCCGCAGTCACCTCTCGTACCCGGAGAAACCTATATGAATAAAATCAAGAGTCCCCGCACCATTTCAGCTTTTAGTCGGAGAGCAGTTCGATCGACACTGCTGCTGAGCTTTTTAGTACTTGCACCCAGTGCGGTAGCTAACGAAGCAAACCTGACTCGCTTCGGGCCGGTGGTCTACGAATTTGTGCAAGGAAAACCAACGACCTACTCGGCCACGTTCAAAGCCATCGACGGCCCTGCTAAATTGGTGCTTCAGGATAACGGCGTTGCCAACGCCTGGATCAAGGTCAACGGCCGCAGTGTAGTCGAGAGCAAAGACTTTGACGCGAATGGCGAAGTCGTTCTACCTATAAAACTCAACCGGGAAAACACGATCGAGGTGAGGGTTCCAGGTAGGCCCATTGGAGAACTCGGGGTCCGCGTGACCCAAGTCACCCGGGCCCATCTCGGGCTGATGCGCCAAGGCTATTTTGGTCTCAACACGACCGATATGACACGCCAGCGAGCGTTCTACGACACTCTCGGCTTCATCGGCGAGATCTACCCGGCAGGACCGGAGACAAGCACCACCTTCGCGCAATCGCTCGGTTTTCCAGTCGACTACTTGATCCACGTCTCGCTGCATAGCTTGGAAGACCCACCCACGCCACCATTCGTCGACACTGTGCAGTTCAGGAGTGATTCGTATCGCGAAGAGCCACCCTATGCCCACCTGAACCACATAGGCATGGCCTACGCGACCTACTCAACGACTGATCTCGATGGCGACTACGCCTACCTCAAGTCAAAGGGAGTGGAGTTCGTATCAGCACCGGCTAAAGCACCAAACGGTGAGCGGTTCGTATTCTTAAAAGACCAGGACGGCACCTTCTTAAGGTTGCTTCAGACCACTGAAGGTGATGGACCAACTCCCGGGCCTGACCTGGTGCGACTGGTGAACACAAACATTAATGTGACTGACCTGCAAAGGTCGCGTGAGTTCTACCGGCTTCTTGGGTTCACTAAATCCAAGCCTATCTCGCAGGCAGGCGCCGGAGAGTTCGCTGCAGCCCACGGCTTTAACGGCCCAATAGCATTCAAAGGCGAGGACGTCAGTCTGGGTGTTGGTACCGACGGAGCGACGCTACAGTTGCGGCAGTGGATTAACCCTTACGACGACTCACCCGCCTACCCACCGCCGGTGAATCACCTAGGCATCGACCGAATCAATTTCTACGTGAAAGATTTGACCGCGACCATAAAGACGATGAATGAGCTCGGTTACGAGCAACTGGGCCCAATCGGCGGTAGCGCCGAATTCGGCATAGTGTTCTTCTTTGATCCCGACGGAGTTAAAGTTCAGTTGGCAGGACCCAGGACCAACTAGGGGCTAGGTCGCAGCCGACCCTGGCAAATATAGGCTGCAACTGGTGTCCAGCAAGAGGCGACGAACGCTTGTTTCGGTCGTAATGAGTCCTCTATACCCGAACAACAATCGTTCCTGCGAATAGATCATGCAAACAACGGCGACGCTTTCCGAAAATCAATGCCTGGTCGAGAACTGGCAGCAACGCTAGCCAAGGCACCACCCAGAGAAAAAGCACTGGGAAAAATAGCGCCCGAATGAAAATCAGCTTCCAAAAAGGCGCTGGAACGTACGCGCTTTTGCCCTCATTGCCAACCCTTACAAATCCTGCCTGAACATGGCTCGACGCCGGCACAATGGCAATACCCATTAACCATTTCCCCAGCGTTTGTCCTTGATGCCAGAGTGTGTAGCCATTCAAAATCATATAGGCCGCTATCGCCAACAAAAATATCCACAAGAGCATCAAATCCAGGTTAGCGTAATCTTCTGCATCTTCCATGACACCGGTGATCATCACTAGTACCAGAGACAGCGAAGGAACCAAAATCGCATCAACCAAGGTCGCGACCAACCGCCGGAAGCGACCAGCCAAAGGTAGCTCACTGCTCATTTTTAACCTCCACCTGGAATACTAGAAAAGCATTACCGCCCCGTTGCTGTCCTACATAACTGTAACCGGAACTTACGAGTAACAGGTCGTCGGCAATCATCGCTCCATGGGCATCAAATGCGCCACCGGAAGTTACCACGTCGTTGACAGATGGATAATCTCGCCACGCATCATGCGACCAAAGTAGCTTTCCAGATTCAGCAGCGAGAACCTCAAGAATGCCATCCATGCTACCGGCCACCACGATATCGTTGCTGGCGATAATAGCCGCAGAGAATCCAAAGACGCACTCCAGATCAGAGCATCGGGAATCCCTGGAGTAATGCCAACGGCGAGCGCCAGTCTCAATATCCAGCGCATACAATCCGGGGGTGGGCTCACCCGGTGAGGGAAACCCCACAATTTTCTTATCGCTGATGGGCACATAAACAAGCCCAAGCGACTCGTTAGCGGCCATCCCCCAATGCACGCCCCCAATGATGCCACCGCGACCCAGCTTTTGTGTCCACACCACGTCACCGGTCTCCGGATCCATAGCGTAAACATCTGCCGACTTCTGCCCGGCAAGCACTAACTCCCGCCCGGATTTATTCCTCACTAACATCGTCGCCGCGCCAAAGTCTACATCGGGGCCGGTGGGGTCAGCGCAATTGGGGTGATTGAGCGCTTCAATATTGCACGCTGCGGTATAGGCGTCGTTGGCCGTGAACTGGCGGACCCAACGCACCTCTCCGGTTTCTACGTCCACCGCGAAAATCGAATCGCTGGTGTCAGTCGTCGGATGGGAGTAGTTTTGTCCGGTACCAAAAAAGATCAAGCCACGCTTCGCGTCATAACTGGGAGCAGCCCATACTGGAGCACCGCTAGGACCATACTCCTGAACAAAGAACCAATGGCGCTCAGTCGGCTTGGCGATCTCTTCAATCGTCGGGATATACCAGAGTTTCTCGCCCGTGTTGATGTCAAAGGCTGCCATTCCCCCGCTCGTGGTACAGCACCCGTAAATTGGATTAACTGAGTAACCGACTTCCTTGGAGGACACTGGCAGGATAACCGTATCGCCTAGCACCAGCGGGGAACCCGAGTACCAGGGTGCTGGCTCATCTTCTACCTTCGCATGCCAAACAAACTCACCGTCGACCGCGTCAATCGCAAACATACCATCGTTACGGTCATTAAAAATCAGAATACGCTGCTCTCCGATCCAGCCCTGAAGTATGCTGCTGCTAATTTGCCCATCGTGCTCGTATATCCATCGCTCGCAACCAGTCTCTCGCTCAAGCGCCACTATCCCCCGGCCATCATCCCCTAAAAAGATAGTGTCTTCGGTCACCAACGGATATGAACGTGGAGTCCTGCTGGTCAGACCATAGACCCACTTCAGAGAGAGCCCGGCGGCGTTGCCCGAATCAATAGTTGATCGCGGCTGGTAGCGGGTGTTGCGCCGGTCAATTCCCCAACCTTCGGCGTAGGAAGACTCAAAGCCTACCTGCGAGTCAAGAGCAGCGCACTCGGCTACCACCACCCGCGTGAAGAAGACAGCGCAGAAGCACACCATCACGGCGGGCAGAGGCATACCTCTGCCACTGGAAACAAAGACGCGACGCGCCACCGCAAGACAATTCATCAAATATTTCCTCAACTGCAATATAAATACCCCTTTCACCGCTTCATTAACCTCATACTCACCTGACTAACCCGAGCAGAACAGTCAAAAGCATTACCCGAGTCCATTATGTAATTTTTCGCAATATTCACCGATTTCGACTCACTCGACACCAGGAGTAACGGGCGAAGATTCCAGTGGTGGAACCATCCCCGGGTTTTCTATTTAACACCAATTAAAGCCCGGCTCACCTTTCCTAAGAAAGCTGTTTGAGCGCTCTAGTTTGTCACTTAGGAAACAACGATAACGAGCAGGGCCGGCTTGCGTTGTCTGCGGGAAGTCTGTTTCTTATCCGGCCAAGTAATCCTCTATGACCGTTTCAAATTTATCCTGCGCTTCCTCTATGAGTTTCGGCAGGTGATACGTGGGAAAGAGATCATCACACGCGTCATAATCACGCAGCAAAAGCTTAGACAAGTTGCTTTTGTGGGCTTCGGTTGTGCCATCCATGATGCCCATCTGCGGTGCGGACATCCACATTTCTCCTAACGGCGTCTCGTTGGACATGCCAAGTGCGCCATGCAGATGGATCGCCCGATAGATAATATCGTGATTAACTTTTGCAGCACTGATTTTGATCGCCGCTATCTCTTTTCGAATCTCCTGAGTATAGGCCTTGGTTTTATCGATCAACCAGGCGGTGTACAACACATGGAGACGGAATTGCTTTAGCTGAATATAGGAGTCCGCTATGTCCTGCTGAACCATTTGCAACTCTGAGAGCATCTGCCCCTTGGCCTTTCGAGACAGTGCTCGCTCGCACATCATATCTAGCGCCTTTGTACAGACACCTACGGCACGCATCGCGTGGTGCACCCTGCCCCCGCTCAATCGAGTTTGCGAGCCTACAAAACCCGAGCCTTCCTTGCCAAGTAAATTATCTGCAGGCAGGCGTACGTTGTTATAGCGAATATAGGCATGGCCACCTGAACTCGTAACATCGTAGTTTTCCTTCAGCGGTGTACCAAACCCATGCACATTTCGCACGATTTCGACTCCCGGTGTGTCACGGTCAACAATGAACATTGATGCACGCTCTAACAAATCTTTCTCGGGAGAAGTAATGGCCATAACAATTAGAAAGTCAGCGGCGGCACCATTTGATGTGAACCATTTTTCGCCATTGAGCACCCACTCGTCTCCGTCTCGACTAGCAGAACAAATGAACTCGCCTGGCTCCCCGGCGTGCGGCTCGGTCATTGAGTAGGCAGAATGTTTTTCACCCGACAGGAGTGGTTCCATATATTTCTTTTTCTGTTCCTCTGTGCCGTTGTGGGCGATCAATTCCATATTGCCGGTATCAGGTGCCTGGCAACCAAAAATAGTAGGCCCCATTCGGGTGCGGCCTAGTTTTTCATTGAGCAAACACAACTTAACCTGACCGAAGCCCGGCCCACCAAGATCAGGTCCCAGGTGAAACCCCCACAGCCCCTGATCTTTCACCTTTTGTTTCAGGCCATCGATGTGAACCCTGATAGCCTGCCAAGCATCACGATCAAGTGATTTTTGGTTTTTCATTTTTGGCGCGCGAAGAAAATTGTCGAGCGGCTCAATTTCTTCCTTGGTGAACTTTTCTACCCAGTCAATCTGTTCCTGAAATTCCGGTTCTATATCAAAATCGATGGCCATTTGTTTTCCTCACACAGGTTTATGTTTTAGACACGATACGAGTATTGTGCATTTGTTAAGGCTTTAAGGTCTAGTCAAACTTGTAAACCCATCACTACACGCCCACTCTTCCTCATCACACTAAATAGGATTGAAATCACATATGGCGACTAATCACGTGGGATTAGGACCCGGCCCAGTAGGAATGAGTGCCGACGCAGATTTTTTGCGGCAGGGCAACTTTAGCAATTGGTCCTGTTTCTATATCTCGGGCATCGAATATCTGACAGTGGGAACTGTTTGTATTCATGTCGGTCGTAAAGGTTAAAACGTAACCGTCATCTTCTCTTTCTCCGGCCCGAGAGGGTGCCATTGGGCTCTCGCTGCCATACACGCCCTCTGGGAACTTGTATTGCTGACGTTGCCCTGTAGTTGCGTCCAATCGGACCAAACCATCAAAAAGAAACCAACCGGGTTTCGTCGTCATTGCCCAGGAGTACTGATAGGGCTTTCCCGCAATGACAGGATTTATCATGCCAAATTCCGAAAGTGCAGTTTCCAACGGACCTTCCGTCACGGCCCCGGTCACCATATTAAAACGCCACCGATAGGCATGGGCACCAATTGCATTGATGTCCAGAATAGTGAAAGGCTTTAGTTCATCGGGCAGGCCTTTAGTTGTAGTGCCTTTTGACGGGTCCTGTTTGTAGCCATCGAGAATAATTTCATCACCCAGTTCATAGGCGTTTATCCAGTGCAGGACATAAGCTGGTTCAGCTTCAAACCAGACAATATCTTCGGGCTGGCCACGCCTGGGCACAATCGCAAAACGACTTGGCAGCCGGTGGAAACGGACGGCATAGGCACCATTTTTTAACGCCTCTGCATCCCAGAATAAGGGCAGGTCATTCAAAATCGCGTAGTTGGTTGTAAATGCCATATCGTGGGGTAAGCGGGGACCCGGCAGTTCAATGGGTATGTAGTGAACCAACTCCCGTTCTTTGTTAACAACGCCATAGTGCATGTACGGGGCTTGCGTGGAATAGTTAAAGAACAACATTTCACCGGTTGCCTCATCTACCTTGGTGTGCGCAGAAATGCCCCAGCCAGGCGTGATGCTTTCGGTCCATTTTGCCTTGCCTATGGGATCAAGTGTCCTCGGGTTAAGTTCGTATATGTCACCACACTGGTAAAAGCTCGTTGCGGCAACGCCACCATGGACAACGACATCCGTACTGGATGAGTCCTTTAGTCTTGTTCTGGCGCCCCAGCCATCTCGTAGGGACATGTCTGGTCTTTCCCGCAGACCAGCCCAAAGCGGCTTGCCCGCGGTATTTTCAGCTGCTAAGCCGTCTGTCCGAATAAAACGATTCCTATATTCACAGCGCCCACTGTCAAAATGGATTGAATGCAACATGCCGTCACCATCGAACGGGTGGTAACGTCCAAGAGATTCGTGCACCGGATTTTCCGTGTTTCGTATGTAAATACCGTTCAGATCCGCTGGGATTTCACCGATGACCTCAGGCTCAGTAACATCATACTCTTGCATATTGGGTTGCCACGGCCCCGTTCTGTAGGGATGCTCATCATCCGGTGCCAGGGTGCCACGTTCTTCATTGACGAGTTTTGCTCTCAAGGGTATTCCGACTTTGGTTTAGGGCTCAGTTTAACCCAATTCATGCACCTTCAGTCTTTATCATGCAGAACAAGAGCATTTCTTTATCAGCCTGGTAATGGGTCGTGCGCCGCATGACGGGTAGATTGATGGATAAAGACCCGGGCTTTTTCGTCGAAGCGATTACAAGCGCTGCCCCGGTACCCCGAGTACGACCACATAGACGCTACCGGACTACGAACACACAGAGTGCGCACAATTCACACGAATAAAATGTCATGTATTCACCCTAGTTGAGTCGGTACAACACAGGCGAATTTTCATCAAGATCGACAAACTCTATCCAGACTTCCGACGGCGTAATATCAAACCTCGCAAACCCATGCCTCGCATAGGAATATATGGTCTCTTCCCCCGGGTTGACGAACGTTGTTTTCGCTGCAGACCCAGACACAACCTGGAGTAAACTATCCGACACCGCATTGAGTTGTAGACTATGGTCATGGCCTGCAATGAAAATCATGGGATGTCTGTCTGAGAACGCTTCAAAATCCGCAATAAATGACTGGTAGGCTGGGTGGTCCAGATTACCGTAGTCTTCGAAAAAAAATAGCAGCGCTCTGAGCAATCGGTCAGGCATCGAATCCTGTGATCCAAGGTGTGGCCCGAAGGTGCTGACGGGATGATGAGCCAGAATAAAAAGCCACGACTTGCCTGCGGACGCAAGCAACTCCAACTGTTCCCAGTGCGCATCGAGATCCGACTGCAATTCAGGTTCATCCGGGACTCTGGAATAAAGCTCCAACATTTTTTGGGAATCGATCGCGATAAATGTAGCGACGCCAGAATCAATTCCCATGGATTCTGGCAATTCAATCAATCCGGCTGCGTCGTTCAACGCGTCATATTCTTTTTGATCATTGGTGTCAGGGATATCTGGGTGATGCTGGTTGTAGGATAGGATAATCGGCCGACCATCCTGGCCCGAAAACCTGTCTTCTACGTAAGTTTCCCACAGTCTAAGATCACCGCGGTGGTCATGGTTGCCAGCAACGACATGGAACTCAATTGGTTCATTTTGGTAATGAATATCAGCATAATTCGCATCAATGACTCTGGATAGTTGCGCCATCATCTCAGGATTATCCCAACCCCGCGCAAGGCCATTTTCGTAGACATTATCACCCGCCTCCAAAACGAAGGGCCTAATGGTCCGGTCGGGCACGGTCGCGATATTCTTCGCCAATAGCAGCGCAACCTGTTCTTGATTTTGATCAGCCGTTCCCCAGTCTCCCAGGGCGAAGAATGTCAGCACCTCTTTCCCATTTGGGCGCTGTGAGATGTCGGGAACCGACTTCAGCCTCCCACTTGGCTGGGATTGATAGGGCATAGGTTCTGCCACCCGCGAGTATACGTAGTAGCCAAGACTGGCCACAAGCAGCACATAACTGACAAAAATCAGCAGTGGATATTTAACTAGTTTCCAGCACCACCTTAACAATACTGTCAGGTAACTATAGATTTGAACGTAAATCACTATCGACTAGTCCATCTCTTTCACGTTAGTGGTCAAAGTCAATTTGGTCTTCACTTGTTCAAGAATCTTGTCTTTGGATAGCCACCACGTCAATAGTTCGCCATCAACCCAGACGGGGATTTGGTCGTCATAGTGGTCGTTAAACTGACGCGCAGTAACGCCACCCGCAACCACAGCTTTGATCTTTTCTGGGTCCGCCAGGTCCATAACGAGTCGTGCGGCGGCGACAAATGAGGTATCGAACCCATCCTCAATATTTGCAGTGCGCGAATAACCCGCTCGGTTCAACGTCTCTCCCGAGCCTTCTTTCTCAAAAACCCCACCACCCAACAGGCGACTTCCTGGTCCGCCTGGGCGTAACGGTGACACAAAGCTGATTTTGTGAATTTCACCCCAGTTCAGCGTTGTTGGGTCGTCACCCGAAATCGCTTGCAGTTTGGCGGCACCCAGTGTGGCTGCTCTGCGAATCATGTCATGTAGATCTTCAACTTGATCTTTGGTTCGTTGATCGTCAATCCAATAGCGTCCGTAGTCCTGCACTACCAGATCCTGAATTCGTTCTTGCCAGAAATACCAGTTATTCGCGTAGTTGTTTGCAACTTCTTCCCCCAGATCATCTTCAACAATGACATACGCCAGATAATGATAAATAGCGTGATAAAGTGAAGGCGCAACAAGATCACTTCTTTCTTCAAAATTCCAGGACTCAAGAATCGGCACCCAGGCTTCGAACGCAGAATCTTCCCGGAGAGCGGCAAGAACATTCGGCATGAACGCTTCAGCCTGAAGGTTCCTGATATCCAACATAAAATCGCGATGATCATCCGGACTAGTGCGAGGGATGCTCTCTATGAGTTCCGCAATCCTTTGATAGCGAAACGAAGGCGCAAACCCGCTGGAGTAGTAATAAGGATAGTCGTCAACCCGGGTATCGTTATTGGCGGTGCCCACCCAACCTTTGGCAGGATTGAATTGCCCTGGCATCTCATCTTTTGGAATCCAGCCCTGCCAGTGGTTACCAACCGTAGCACCATCTTTCATTGAGGCGCCATTCTTATCTGAGCGAACAGGAATGCGCCCGGTACTTCGATGGCCGATATTGCCTTTTGTATCCCCGAAAACAAAATTGAACATGACGGTATCAAATTCGGCGAGTGCCTGGTCGAATTCAAAAATGTCTTTGGCGAGCATCATACTGATCACGCCGATTCCGCCACGATTGCCCTCATCCAGGGCCCATCGAAAACTAATGACTGCACCAGGTAACTTGTCATCGAAGAGCCCAAGGTCCGACGCAACAATACCGTGAATGGTTTTACGATATTGAATCGTTTCCGCGCGATATCCCGTCTCGGTAGAGGAATCCTTAACGTTGAAAGTATGATCATCTCTTTCAAAGGTCAGCCAGTCATTACCATTCTTGTATTCGTCGTTGTTGTCCGGGTTGACTGTTTCTACATATAAATCCTGGACATCACCGTAGGCGTTCGTAACACCAAAAGCCACGTAATTAGTCCGCCCGCCGATCAATCCAGGCACGCCTGGAAATGCATACCCCACAGCTTGAATATTAGGAGACTGTAGCCCAATGGGGTGCAACATTCCGGGCATACTACGCACACTTAGATGAGGATCATTGACGACAATGGCTGCTCCGGTGGTTGAACGACTTGGGTTAACCGCCCAATTGTTCGAACCGAGCCTGGGTATCCATGCTGAAACAGGAGAGGTTAAACTGGAAGTCAGTTTCAACCCGGAGGTGGGGGCATCTGAATCGAGAGTAGCGCTCATAAATTCTTGACGCGTTCTATCAGGGTTCCGACTGAGGGGTAGGATTTGCGCTGCCAGATCGGGTCCAAGGATGCTCACCAATTCAGAGGTCAGCAATTCTGCGGACATGTTGGTTGAGTGGATGAATCCACCAAAGTGGATGATCGAAACCAGATCAAGCAATTCCCAACGCCTGCTCTTAAACAGACCCAACGAGAGTTCCAGTGGATGCTCGTGCTGGTATAATTCAATGTAAGCATTCACCCCTTCGAGATAGAGATTAAGCACATGACGGTCCGGTTCGTTGAGCATTGCCAGATGCTTGCGTGCATTGGCTCTCAGGCCCATTGCGATCATGCGTTTGTCGAGTGGCAGCAGGCTTTCGCCCAGAATCGAACTCATTTCTGAACGTACCATGGTGAAATAGGAAGTCATCTGAAACAAGCGATGCTGCGCGGTCACAAATCCCTGCGCGCGCCAGAGGTCATCATCCGTCTTAGCGAGG
>Ga0209667_1002558_pt1 | contig 11860 bp, 13 predicted proteins | sample SaaInlV_165m_DNA_2_FD_184682 | JGI IMG/M metagenome (GOLD analysis project Ga0209667, IMG submission 184682) | Marine microbial communities from expanding oxygen minimum zones in the Saanich Inlet - Saanich Inlet SI037_S3LV_125m_DNA (SPAdes)... | ecosystem: Environmental > Aquatic > Marine >... | reverse complement strand
GATCAGCTATTATTTCTTCAATATTATCCATAAATAAATTTAGTTACTTTCAGAGAGGTTTTGGAGGTATCTAGCAATCATATCGATCTCTATATTTACACTATCACCTTCATTAAGGGACGAAAGGTTTGTTGATTTTAATGTATGAGGAATTAGGTTGATATAAAAAAAATTCTTATTCTTATTAACTTCATTCACAGTTAAGCTAGTTCCATTTACTGCCACCGAACCTTTTTCAGGTATAAATTTCATTAATTTTTTAGATACCTGTATCTTCCAAATCTCACTCAAATCTTTTTTTTGAATGCTATGAATAAAACCTACCTCATCAACATGACCAGTGACAAAATGACCTGAGACTTTACCATTAAATCTAAGTGATGATTCAAGATTTAATTCCTGAGAAATTTTTAAAGGCGAGGTTCTTGATAAGGTTTCTTTGGAGACATCAAAACTTAACAAATTTTCACTTATATTTTTTACTGTTAAGCAGATACCGTTTACAGATATGCTATCTCCAATATTTACATCTTTTAACCTATCTTTGTTAAACGATATATTGATTTGTGAATCTCCTCCCTCTCTATCAATGGATTTGATTGTGCCTATTGATTCAATTATTCCTGTAAACATGCCATAATTCTAGCAGAATGCTCATAGCCAGGTTTAACTAAATATATACTCAATGATCAAATCAGTTAAAAATAAAAAATTTTATGAATTTTGGATTGCCCTCCGGTATACAAATCTAAAAAATACAAACCAATTTATTTCATTTATTTCTCTGACAAGCATTATTGGTATTACATTAGGGGTAATGGCATTAATAATCGTTTTGTCTGTAATGAATGGATTCCAATCAGAACTGAAATCAAAAATTTTAAGTGTGACCTCACACCTAGAAATAACAAAGCCTGGAAGAGATATTAATGATTGGCAACAAATAGAAAAATCAATTAAAAAAAATATAGGTATTGATGGAGTCGCACCATATGTTCAAGATCAAGCAATGATTTCTGTTGGCAAAAGAAATAGGGGCGTAATAATCAGAGGCATACTTCCAGAAATTGAAACTGATGTAAGTGATATAAATACAAAGATTAAGTCAGGTAGTTATCACCTTAATCCAGGAAAATATGAAATATTAATTGGGTCTAATCTTGCAAGATATTTGGGTGTATCTGTTGGGGATAAAATTGCGATGATTTCATCCAAATCAAATTTTTCAGCAGCTGGGATAATACCAAGAATAAAGCGCTTTAATGTTTCTGGAATTTTTGATTCCGGGATGTATGAATATGATGCGGGGCTTGCCATGATAAATTTAAAGGACGCACAAAAATTTTTCAAAACAAATAAGAGCATTTCTGGCTTGAGGGTAGAGTTGAAGGATATAGATGACACAGAAAAAATTTCAAGTTACCTGAAAAAGACTTTTAGCTACGATCCTTTCATTTATGTTTCAGACTGGAGAAGTCAGCATGCCAATCTTTTTGCTGCGATACAATTGGAAAAAAAGGTAATGTTTATTATTTTAACTTTAATAATTGCTGTAGCCGCCTTTAATATTGTCTCTACTTTGGTAATGGGTGTAACTGAAAAGCGTTCAGATATTGCAATTTTGAGGACCATTGGTGTTACCCAAAAAAGCATTATGTATATTTTTATTATGCAAGGATTCATCATAGGTATCTTGGGAACATTATTAGGAATCTTTTTTGGTGTAACAATCTCTTTAAATATAGAAATAATCGTACCCTTTTTTGAAAGAATATTTGATACGAAGTTTTTACCTAAAGATATCTATCAGATTTCTGTGGTTCCCTCAGAGGTTATGATTACAGATGTATATAGAATAGGCTTGATGGGCTTATTATTATCTTTGGTGGCTGCTATATACCCAAGCTATAAAGCATCAAAGATAGAGCCGGCTGAGGCCTTAAAGTATGAATAAAATATTTAAAATTAATTTAAAAAATGTTACTAAAAGATTTGATGGCTTAGATACCCCAGTGTTAAAAAATTTAAGTTTAAATATAAATGCTTCAGAAAAAATTGCTATTCTTGGTAGTTCTGGTTCAGGTAAAAGTACGCTCTTACATATTATTGCAGGATTAGATTCTCCTACCGAGGGCAAGGTCTTATTAAATGAAGCTGATATAGGTAGCCTTTCTGAGAATAATAAGTCAAGACTTCGCAATCAACACATAGGTTTTGTTTATCAATCCCATCATTTACTTAGAGACTTTTCAGCAATTGAAAACGTAATGATGCCACTTATAGTAAGAAGGGGTGGTTATTTAAAGAATTTTAATCAAGCAAAAAAAATATTAAAAAAATTGGGCTTGGATAAGAGATTAAATCATTTTCCTCATCAATTATCTGGCGGGGAAAGACAAAGGGTCGCCATAGCAAGAGCCATGGTAACCTTGCCAGATATAATTTTAGCTGATGAACCAACCGGGAACCTTGATCATAAAAATGCAAATTTAGTATTTGAATCATTTTTAGAATTAGCTGATGAATTTAAAACGGCAATAGTTTTAGCCACGCATGATTTATCATTAGCCCGAAGAATGAAAAAAAATTATCATCTAACTTCGGGAAAACTTAAATCAAGCTAGTATAATATCGGAGATTAAAATTAAAAGGAGTTTTATATTGTGTGGGAAATAATTCAAGCAGCTGGCTGGCCAATCTGGCCATTAATATTAACTTCAGTTGTTGGTGTAGCAATAGTTTTAGAAAGATTTTGGTCATTAAGAAAAAGTCAGATTATTCCAGAAGGATTAATGGTTGAAATTAAAACAATGATTAAGCAGGATAATTTTGATGACAACAAAATAGATATTCTCAAGAATTCATCGCCACTAGGTGATGTTTTAGCCGTTGCTATCTTAAAGAGAAAAAATAGCGTAGAGGTTATTAAGTCTGCTATTGATGAAAGGGCTGGAATTATTGTACATAATTTAGAAAGGTATCTGGGTGTTTTGGTGACGATTGCAACTGTTGCCCCACTTTTAGGCCTTTTTGGAACGATTATTGGGATGGTTGAGTTATTTAGTTCCTTCACAAGCAGTGGTCATGATGTTGCAGTGTTTGCTCGAGGAATATCTATAGCCCTTTATAATACAGCAGGGGGAATCGTGGTAGCTGTACCTGCAATGATAGCTTATCGGTTTTTTAGATCAAAAATTGATAACTACTTAAACGAAATGGAGCATTACGCCATTCACCTAGTTGAGATTCTAAAAGGATAGGTTTTAAAGACATATGAATTTTAGAAAAAAAGTGAAACAAGATGATTTAGAAATTAACTTCATACCTTTGATTGATGTCTTATTGGTTATTATTATTTTCTTGGTAGTAAGTACGACTTTTTCTAAATTTAGTGAGTTAAAGATTAATTTGCCAACTGCTGAGGCAAATCAAGTTGATAAAAAAGTTGAAAAAATAAATATTTCAATATCTGCAAATGGTGATTACGCAATTAATGAAGCCCCATTAAGCAGTTCAACAATAAATAGTATCGTAATAAATTTACAAAAAGAAGCTAACAAAATAAAAGACCCTGTAATAATTATCAGTGCAGACTCAGGCTCCCCGCATCAATCTGTTATAAATGTTATGGAAGCAGCAAGGATTGCCGGATTATCCAAAATAACCTTTTCAACTAAAGCAAAATAAAAAACTGGATGTCGAAAGAAATAGCGACCAAAGAAACATTAAAAGATTATAAAAAAGCCTACATACGTTTATTCAAATACACGCTTACTTATAAATTAATTTTAATCTTTAGTATTCTTGCTACCGTAATAATGGCTTTGGCAGATACAAGCTTTCTAGCCCTTATAAAAAAAGTAACAGATGAAGGTTTTATTGGTAATTCTGACAATCAGGTTAGTTTAATTCCATTCATTCTTATCTTTATCGTTTTAATTAGAGCCTCAGCAAGATTTATCTCTTCTTATTCAATGAGGTGGGTTGCAAGAAAGACTGTGCAAAGCTTACGCTATGATATTTTTGATAATTTAATGAAGCTACCAATAAATTATTTCGATAGCAATGCAACTGGTGTTTTAGTATCTAAAATTACGTATGAAACAGAGCAGCTACAATATATCATAACAAAATTGACCATTGATACTCTAAGGGACTGTATTACTATTATTGCTGTTGTTAGCTACATGTTTTATTTAAATTGGTTGTTAGCAATTTTTGTAATAATAATCTTACCAATTGTGGGATATTTTATAAAAAAAATTATTCCTAAACTAAGAAATGCCGCAAAGGAGTCTCAAGGTTTAATGGGGGATATAACTAGAATTGCTGAGGAGGCAATCTCTGGGCAGAGAATAGTAAAAATTTTTGGCGCCTCAAAATATGAAAGAGAAAGATTTAGCAAAGTAATTAGCCGCAATCGTCAAATGGGCACAAAGTTAGCCCGACTAAGCGCCACTAATGGCCTAATTATAGAAATTATTTTAGGGCTTTTATTAGCAGGTGTTTTGCATTACTCGTTAACAAACTTATCATCTGGTGAATTTATTGCATTTATTGGGGCGGTTGTCTTAATCATGACCCCTATTAAAAGGTTAACAGCCTTGAATGAACAAATGCAAATTGGCTACGCTGCTGCAGTTAGTGTTTTTTCAGTAATGGATGAAAAAAAGGAAAAAGATTTAGGGGGAATTAATTTAAAAAAGGTTATAGGTAAATTGGAATTTACTAATGTAAGTTTCTCATATCCAAAAGGGAATAAACCCGTTTTAACTAATATTAATATTAATATTAAAGCTGGAGAAAAAATTGCTTTAGTTGGTAAGTCTGGTGGAGGAAAAACAACACTTCTCAACTTGATTCCAAAATTTTATGATGTAAGTTCAGGTTTTGTAAAGTTAGATGATGTCGACATAAATACAATTTCACTAAATTCATTAAGAAAAAGTCTTGCTTTGGTAAGCCAGGACACAATTTTATTTAATGACACAATTTATAACAATATTGCATATGGGAATTTAGATTCGGTTTCTATAGAAAAAGTTAAAAAAGCAGCTAAAGCAGCAAATGCTTTGGAGTTCATTAACAAACTTCCCAATGGTTTTAATCATATTATTGGTGATAGAGGAGTTCGTTTATCTGGGGGACAAAAACAAAGAATAGCCATTGCACGCGCAATATTAAAAAATGCACCTATCCTATTACTGGATGAAGCTACTTCAGCACTTGATTCTGAATCAGAACGATTAGTTCAGGCGGCACTTGATAATCTAATGGCTAACAAAACATCTATTGTTATTGCTCACCGCCTGAGCACAATAAGAAATGCTGATAAAATTATTGTGATGGATCAGGGAAGGATAGTTGGTGAAGGAAAACATAATACTTTAATTAAAAATAATAAATTTTATTTGAAGATTTATAAAAAAGGTTTTGCGTAAGTTGATATCAATCGATCAGATTTTTAATAAGCAATATTATATAAAATCAAACTGGATTTACCTTCTTATTCCTTTAGGCGCAGTGTTTTATTTAATAAACATATTAAGAACTTATTTGTATGACAAAGGTTTTTTAAAAAAATATAAAATTAAGGTGCCAGTTATTATTGTTGGAAATATCACTCTTGGCGGTACAGGCAAGACACCTTTAGCGTTAAACCTTATTACAAAATTTATAAATAAAGGTCTACAACCCGCACTAATATCAAGAGGGTATGGTGGCAATAAAAAAAATATCACGGAAGTTCTTGAAACTACAAATGTCAGAATAGTTGGGGATGAAGCATTATTAATAAAAACCAAGAGCAAAATCCCAGTTTTTGTTGGTAAAGACAGAGTAAGTGCCGCTAAAAAATTACTTAATAAATATCCAGAAACCTCAATAATTATTTCTGATGATGGATTACAACATCTTAAATTAGCAAGAGATTATGAGATTATAGTTATTGATTCAAAAAGAAAATTTGGAAATGGCTTTTTATTTCCCGCAGGGCCTCTAAGAGAAAATAAAACAAGGCTAGGGAAGGTAGACGCAATTGTGATTAAGGGTGAAAACAATAACCCAAAATTCTACCAAATGAAATATATCACCAAGTGTTTAAAAAATTTAAAAACAGGTAAGAAAATAAAGTTTAAGGATCTTCAGAATAAGAATGTTGTCGCAATTACTGCTATCGGGAACCCTGAAAGTTTTTTTTCAACTTTAATTGACAATGGCTTAGAATTTAAAAAAATTATTTTTAACGATCACTATTTGTTTAAGAAAAGCGATTTTGTTAAATATGAAGATTGCAATATAGTTATGACTGAAAAAGATGCTATTAAATGCAAACAGTTCGCAACAAAAAATTTTTGGATTATTCCTTTAGAAACAGAAGTAGATGAAAATTTATTTTTAAATATATTAAAAAAAGTAGCATAAATTATGGATAAAGAATTACTTAAAATTTTGGTTTGCCCAGTCACAAAAGGGCCGTTAGTTTACGATAAAGATAAAAATGAGCTTATTTCTAAATCTGCAAAATTAGCATATCCGATTAAAGATGATATTCCAATTTTGCTAGAGGATGAAGCAAGAAAAATAAAATGATTTTTTATCAATTATGAGCTTCAAAGTTATTATACCTGCAAGATTAAATAGTTCTCGACTCAAAGAGAAGGTATTGATTGAGATAAATGATATGCCAATGGTTATTCATGTTGCACAAAGAGCAAGCTTATCTGGTGCAGAACAGGTTGTGATTGCAACAGATGATAAAAAAATAGTTGATATAGCTGGGCATTATAATTTCCAATCAGTAATGACTGACAAAAACCATCTTTCTGGGACTGACAGATGTTTAGAGGTTGCAGAGTCTATGAAATGGAATGATAAAGAGATTATTGTGAATGTTCAGGCTGATGAACCTTTAATTGAACCAAAGCTCATTGATTTGCTTGCCAAAAATATTATTGAGGGTCAGTCAGATTATGTTACTGCATGCAGTAAGTTTAATTCATATAAAGAATTTATAAATCCAAATAACGTAAAGGTTATTTTGGATAACAATTCAAATGCTCTTTATTTTAGTCGAAGCCCTATTCCATATTCACCATCTTCAGATTTGTTCACTAATGATTATGCTTTTCATCATTTAGGTATTTATGCTTATAGAGTAAGTGTGCTTAGGGAATTTTGTAGTTTTTCAATTTCTAATATCGAAAGGATTGAGAGGCTTGAGCAACTCAGAGCGCTTTCAAATAATTTGCAGCTAAAGGTGACCCCTTATGATGGCAAGCCAATAAAAGGAGTAGATACTCTTGAAGACCTTGAATTTGTTAAAGAAGTATTATCAAATCAATAACTTCTAAATTGCATCGTCACCTTTTTCACCTGTTCTAATTCTAATAACTTCATTAACATCAGTAACAAAAATTTTCCCATCTCCAATTTTACCCGTATGAGCAACTTTTATGATTGTTTCTACAGCTTTATCAAGTAAGGAGTCACTAACAATAAGGTCTAGCTTTACCTTAGGGAGGAAGTCCACAACATATTCAGCACCTCTATACAATTCTGTATGACCTTTTTGCCTGCCAAAGCCCTTAACCTCAGTTGCAGTTAATCCCATGATTCCAATTTCAGATAATGCCTCTCTTACCACATCCAATTTAAATGGTTTGATAATTGCTTCAATTTTTTTCATTTTTTGCCCCTAAAAAATTACAATTGGAATTTATTTGTTATAGGATAGCGCCGATCTTTACCAAATGCCTTTGATGTTATTTTTGGCCCTGGCGCAGACTGCCTTCTCTTAAACTCATTGTTCTTGATTAATTTTACAACTTTTTTCACCAATTTTGCAGAGAAACCAAATCTAATTAAATCTTTTTCGCTAAAGTTTTTTTCAATATGAAGGTCAATTATTTTATCTAAAACCTCGTACTCTGGAAGTGAGTCTTGGTCTATTTGATTTTTTGAAAGCTCTGCTGAAGGAGCTCTATTGATTATTCTTTGTGGAATAATGATTTCTTTATAGTTTATTTCATTTGCAATTTTGTAAACCATTGTTTTAGGAACATCCTTCAAAACTGAAAAACCTCCAACCATATCACCATATATTGTTGAGTATCCAACAGCCATTTCACTTTTATTTCCTGTAGCTAGCACCATACCTTTAAATTTATTTGCATACGCCATCAATATCATACCTCTTATCCTTGCTTGAATATTTTGTTCAGTAATATCCTCGTTTAATCCAACAAAGTCATCCTTGAGTGTCTCATCAAAAAGTTTAACGTGTTTCTTAATTGGAATAATCTTGTAATCTACTGCTAGGTTAGTTGCGAGTTTTTTAGCGTCTTCAAGGCTCATTTTTGATGTAAATTCACTAGGCATCATGATGGCTGTTATATTTTCTTTTTTTATCACTTTTGAAGCAATAAATAGGACTACAGCGGAGTCTATACCCCCAGAAAGCCCAAGAAATACTTTTTTTATAGAATTCTTCTCTATATAATCTTTCATAGCGAGTATGAGGCCGTTGAGTAGGTTATATATAAGATATTTTTCTGAGCTTGAAGAGTCTCTTAAGGCAACCGGATCATTTAAAATTTTTCTATGAAATGGAAATTTTTCACATATTTTTTTTATTTCTACATTGTTGCTACTTGAGAAATCGACAATAATATTTTTACTAATAAATTGCCCTGATAAAAAAGATAAATTATTTTTTTTCTGTTTTTTTGGTTTTGTAATAAATGAATTACCATCAAATAATAACTCATCCTGTCCCCCAACACAGTTCAAATAAATTAAGTTTAGGCCTTGAAGTTTATCAATTCTATTTTGAATTATATTAATTTTATTTTTGGTTTTATTAAATTCATATGGTGATGCATTTACACATATTACATAGTCAGCATTAAGTTGATTTAATTCTTCAAGAGGACCATCTTCCCATATATCTTCACAAATAAGTAGTCCAAATTTCTTTCCTTTATGCTTAAAAAGTCCTGGTTTTCTGCCAGAGGAAAAATATCTTTTTTCATCAAATACCCCATAGTTTGGGAGTTTTTGTTTGTCATATGTTTTATTAATTTTTCCTTTGTATAATAAAGAAACAGAGTTAAAAAGTAGTTTATTTTTTCGCCTTGGATGCCCGATGATAATTTTTAGTTTTGGAAATTTTTTAGCTATCTCAATGAGAAAGTGATTACATTTATCTATAAATTCTTTTTCTAGAAGGAGGTCTTCTGGAGGATATCCACAAAGGCTTAACTCTGGGGTTACTAAAATTTCAGCACCATTTTTATTTGCAATTTCTGCATGTTTAATTATGAGCTTAGTGTTATATTTTAGATCACCTACTTTCGGGTTTATTTCTGCAAGACTAATCTTCATAAGTTAGTATTCACCACCTGCTGATCTAATTAAATCTACTATCGCTTTATTTTTAGTTTTCAGAGCATAAACGAGTGGTGAGAGACCATATTGATCAGTGACATTTATATCAACACCTTTTTCAATCAAAAATTTAACCACTTCAACAGATTCATTTTCAACGGCATATTGAATAATAGGGGTGCCTTCATCGTCCTTATGATTGATATTGGCTTTATGTTTAACTAATAGCTTAATCATTTCAATATAATCTTTTTTTACTGCCCACATCAATGGTGTCCATTCAAATTTATCAAGTGAGTCAACGTCAGGCTGATGTATTAACAAAAATTCAGTTGCTTCAATTTGATCTTTGTTAACACAATAAACTAGTGCTGATTTACCAAATTTGTCTTTAAGATTAAGTAATGCCCCATTTTTTATTAATATTTTTAGGGTAGGTACATTTCCACTTTTACATGCGAGCATTAATACAGTAATGGAAGATGAGTTTCTTGTATTTGGATTTACTCCTTTTTTAATAAGAAGGTCAAGTGTTTGATAATTCCCTGATGTTGCTGCCAGACCATAGGCAGTCCAACCATCTGGGTCGGTGATTGTTAGATCAGCATCATTATCGATTAGGAGTTTAACAATGTCACTGTAATTATTTTTAGATGCGTACATCAGCGCAGTCCAGCCATCCAATTCTTGTTTATTTACCTTGGCACCTTTTGATAATAAATATTTTGCTACTTCTACTTGATTTTTTCTTGAGGCATACATGAGGGCTGTTACTTTGTTTCCATCTTCAGTATTAGCATTGCCTCCACTTTCTATAATTGCTTTGACTGATTCAATATCCCCTTTTGATGAGGCGGTTAGAAGGTAAGGGATGTCCTCTGATTTAATTGAATAAGAAAATAAGATACAAATATATAACAAAATACTAATGATAATTTTCATTATTAGTTACCCAGGGCTTCCCTCATAGCGTCTCCCATTTGAGCCGGTGAGTGAGCAATTAAAACCCCTGCTTTTTCTAGTGCATCTATTTTACTTATTGCAGTTCCGGAATTACCAGAAATAATCGCACCTGCATGCCCCATTCTTTTTCCTGCAGGAGCAGTGACCCCTGCAATATAAGCAACTACAGGCTTTTTAATTTTATTTTTGATATATTCTGCTGCTAATTCTTCGTCTGTACCACCTATCTCCCCAACAAGAATAATACCTTCGGTTTCAGGGTCCTTCTCAAACATACTAAGGCACTCTATGAAGTTAATGCCTTTGATGGGGTCTCCACCAATACCTATACATGTTGATTGCCCATATCCAATTGATGTTGTTTGATGGACAGCCTCATATGTCAATGTTCCTGACTTAGAAATAATGCCAATTTTTCCTCGTTTGTGAATATTTGCAGGCATAATGCCAATTTTGCATTCATCTGGTGTAATGATTCCTGGGCAATTAGGACCAATTAAAATAGATTTATTTTCTTTAATTGTTTTTTTTACTTCTAACATTTCTAATATTGGAATACCCTCAGTAATACAAACAATTATCTCTATACCTGCATTACTCGCCTCTAAGATAGAATTGGCAGCAAATTTTGGTGGAACGTATATAACAGTTGCATCCGCATCTGTTTCTTTTTTTGCTTCCTCCACACTGTTAAAAACTGGGAGACCTAGATGGATTTGTCCACCTTTGCCTGGTGTAATCCCACCGACTAATTTTGTTCCATACTGAATTGATTGCTCGCTATGAAACGTACCCTGCCTCCCTGTGAAGCCCTGGCAAATAACTTTTGTATTTTTATTTATTAAAATAGACAAATTAGGCCTTTGAAAAAAGTACTGCCTGTTTAGCTGCATCACTCAAACTATCTGCAGAGGTAATATTAAGTTTACTTTGATCTAAGATTTTTTTACCTATTTCAACATTTGTACCTTCAAGCCTTACTACAATAGGTATTTTTATACCAACATCCTTTATAGCGGAAACAATACCATCTGCTATTAGATCGCATCTCATGATTCCACCAAAGATGTTTACTAAAACTACGCGCACATTTTTATCTGATAAAAGTATTTTAAATGCTTTACTGACAGTTTCAGCAGACGCACCTCCCCCAACATCAAGAAAATTTGCTGGGAGCCCACCTGAATGTTTTATTAAATCCATGGTCGCCATAGCCAGACCCGCCCCATTTACCATGCATCCTATTGTGCCTTCTAGGGCGATATAGTTAAGGCCAGCTCTATGTGCTTCAGCTTCTTTTTCATCCACTTGGGACCAATCAAAACTATCCCTTAGGGTTTCATGCTTAAAAAGGGCATTATCATCCAAGGATATTTTGCAATCGAGAGCAACTATTTTATTGTTTTTAGAAATAATTAGAGGGTTAACCTCCATCAGTGATAAATCCTTTTCTAAAAAAAGTTTGAATGCATTTTGTAAAAAGTTTTTAAATTCAAGATATGTTTCAATA
>Ga0209667_1002547_pt1 | contig 11891 bp, 8 predicted proteins | sample SaaInlV_165m_DNA_2_FD_184682 | JGI IMG/M metagenome (GOLD analysis project Ga0209667, IMG submission 184682) | Marine microbial communities from expanding oxygen minimum zones in the Saanich Inlet - Saanich Inlet SI037_S3LV_125m_DNA (SPAdes)... | ecosystem: Environmental > Aquatic > Marine >... | reverse complement strand
AATGACAGTTTTATTTTTTCATATTTTTTTCTTGGAAAACTTGGATGCTTTTTGCACAGATTGTCAACTGCAAGCTTGTGGTTGATGACGTGCTTCCATACGTTGGCCTGTTTTTCAGCACAATACCTGCATGTCTCTCTTACCTTTTTCAAGATCTCAGGTGTCCACTCATAGATTTGTTTCATGGACAATGTTTGCAGTTATGATATTTAGGGGTTTAACTATACTTAATATTTGTAATATGATGTTTAACTATACTTAATTTCTAGGCGTAAATTGTCTTAGCTACTAATCAAAGAATCTGCTAATTCTTTATTTTCAATAGTGTATTCTGATCTACCTCTGACATTGATATGCCAATGAATTATTCCCAATTCAGTTAATCTTCCCATAACTGCAATTCTAAGAGCTTCAATTGGTGTCTGTTTCATTTCTTTTCTTAATTTAGCTTTTTCTTTAAGATCATCTGTATTGTCATAGACTTTTCTAATTTTTTTATTATTTTCATTCATAGTTTCTGATTTTTCAAGAATTTCTTTTTGAATTTTATCTTTATATTGATTATCTGGATTTTCTTTTAAAAATTCTTTTATGGATTCTAAACAACTTTTATCTAAACTCATTGCCATATCTGGTGATTTTCCGTGTTCTGTTTCTGATACTATTTTTACTATTTCTTTATTAATTTTAAATTGTAATTGTCTTTGAGATATGCATTTTATTGATATGAAATAACTTTCTTCTGATGATATAGATTTCTCTACCTTGCCTTCGAAAATTGGATTATTTAATAAATAAAATTTCTTTCCATTTTCAGTTAATGTAATCTTTGCAACATTGTCTTTTGTAAAAACTTTAACCAATCCTAGTGTTGACACTAATCCATCTAGATTACATGACTCTGTTCCTTCTTCTTTTGTAATTTTTCCAAAGTACTTGTTTCTATACCTCTCTTCTTTAATGGATTGAGCAGCTGTTATTTCATCTGAATTATATGGTTTTGGCAATCCTGTTGATTTTTTTTGTGATCTTTTTTTCTTATTGTCTGTTTCATATGTTATTAGTTTGTCTGCAATTTCTTCAGCAATATCGTATGCCTTTATTTTAAATTCTTCAAAATCAATTAGAGGTGATTTTTCTTCTCTCATCATATCTGCAAGTGTAATGACTGCAATTTTTGCTGGAAAATATCTACTATAAACTGGAGATATTATGGGCCAATTATCGTATTTTGCTAAGTCTAAATTGTTATCAGTTATTTCTTCGAATTTAATATTATTTAGAAAATCCTTTGATTCTGTCATGTTTTCTTGAATGATTTTGAAATCTTCTTTGGATTTTCTTTTACTCATCTGCTTTTGGGCTTCATCCGTATCTGGATTTGTTGGAGGTGGATTGTTTTTTTGAAATTCTATCCATTCACTGCCCCATTCTTTAGGCCAATCAATTCCATTATACATTCCTGCAAGTGCTTCAGGCTGCATCATTAAACTCAATACTTGGTATTGTGCCATAGTGGGGTTCATTTTTGCCATGACTTCAATGGATGTGGCTGGATTTTGTTCCCATGCAAGAAATACATCAATTGCTCTTTCTAGAAAGTCCCTGACGTCTAGAAATCTGTCTGTTCTTTGGAGAAAATCTGCAAGTTTTTTTTGTTGATCAGGTTTGAGTTGAATTTTTTCAAATTGCGATGATATTTTTTCCTCACTTGACATGCTTTAAGCTTACATAATCTACTTATTAAATATAGATGAAAAAATTTATGCCTACAGATCGTCTAGATGAATAATTAAAAATTAATAATGATATTATATTTCATATAAAGTGGTATTCTACCAATTTTTACTAATTTCTTTATATATCAATTACTACTCTTTCAGAAGTCTTTATATCTTAGTCTTGTACACATAAAGTATGTTTAAAATGAACAAAAAGTCACTTTATGTGAACAAACAGATCGGCAGAAACTTGGAGGTTCTATCATGAACTTTGATGCAAATGGACAAAGATTGAGAAAAACAAGAACTCACAAACTTCACTATGTCCATACCTTAACTCCTGAAACTTCCAGTTTTAGTTCCAAATTTGACACCGTTTCAGATTCAACATTGAGTCCATTTCGTGGAATGATTCAAGATGACAAATTATCTGAATGTGAAACATACCTTAAAGAATTGGAGGCAATCTTGCAATGACTTTAAGAAATCCTGGTGTCCCTGCATTTTTTTTAAAATATTCTACAAGGAGTTTCTCTGATGTCTAGTCAATCCTTTAGAAAAAAAACTCGTATTGTTATAAGAAATTTAGACTTGAAATTTATTCAATCACAACAAAAAACTCATCATAAAACTTTTCAAAAAAATACAATAGCATACCTTAACTCCTCAAAAAATTGTATGGCATGTGGCCATGATTGTTCATTTGATATTGAAACTAAAAGACAAATACCTCTTGAAAAACATCATGTGACTTATTTTCCACAAAGAATTGCTTTTGTTCACCAAGAGTGCCATTTTGCAATACATCACAAGGGACTAAGGTCCGATTTGATAAAATATTCTGAAGGTGATGGCAGAAAATTCTATGATCAAGAAAAAAAATTATCCAAAGAAAACAGATGGAGTGTGTCAGTATGACTGAACACAACGGCTGCCCTAAATGTGACGGCACTGGTTGTGATCATTGTTTTGATGCAAAGTCTGGTGAATTTCTTGAGGATGTAAATCTGGATAAGAATTGGAATGATGAACTTTATGGAGACACTAACTGATGCCTTATAGACATAGCATGCAAATTATGGCTGATGTCTTGTCACAAGCAAGTCAATATGGTTTGGACGGGGCAAACAAATCAAATTTAATTCAAAAAGCAAATCTGTCTCATTCTAGATTGAATCAATTTCTAAATAATTTGACAAGTGCTGGTTTGATTAATGATATTGTCTATCAAAACCATCAAACATTTGTAATCACCCCTAAAGGAATTAAATTTCTTGAAGAGTATAGAAATTTTCAAGAACTTGCAGGCAGTTTTGGATTAGAATTATAGATATTCAGGCATGAAAATAAGATATAATAATGAATTTTGAGACATTTGAATCATTTATTATTTAAAATATTGAGCATTGAGATAATTAGCGATATTCTTAAAACACATTTTATTTTTAGGATTTTACCTTATGATTAGAACTCATCTTGTTAAAGCACTTTATGAAAATCTTCTTGGACCCAAAATGGGTTCCGAGGAATTAATTGAACAACCGTTCTTAAAATACGAATTAGGAATTTTGAATTCCTCGTTTTCTCCAGATGATGTACGTGAACCTGTTAACCACATTGAGATAAATGCAGCACTTGATCAAAATGTTGATGAACTTGAAGAAGATGACACTGAAACACAATTGAATGCTGAAGGAAATCTGCAATTAGATCATCTTAGAAGGGAAGTTGACACTGACTTGAGTTTGATGAAGGGTGTGTCGTCTGTTGGAATCTCATTTGTTTTGGAATCTAAAAATAACAACGAAACTCCAAACAAAATCCCTGGATTCAAAGTTTGTTTGACCTGGGGTCGCTATACCCAAAATTTAGAATTCGGGCCATTGCCTAGAATGTTTGATAGACATCCAAATTATTTTGTCACGGATTGGATTGATCCAACACAAAATTTCCAACCCCTGAAATTGACTAGCGAACCTGAAGGCCAAGACCGATTGATAACAATGAATGGTGCAACTCTTCATGTTCTTTCCAACCCAATAGAAAATTCTGGAAAATATGTTGTTCGAATCTTTTTAGTCAATGAAACTGAATATGATGTTGACACACGTCAAACAGAATTTATTAGAATTTTTCAGCCACAAATCCGTGTTATTGTTAATGATACTAGTGATATCGGTGATTTTGATTCTTCACATGTCGATGCTGAGCAAGACAATGATGACGAATTACTATATCGAAATTTGAAAACCAAAGCAAAGGGTCACCTGTGTGCCGCAGTATGGAAAGATGTTGATCCTGAATATTCTGATAATGAAATTAAAAACATAACTTGGAAGGATTCTGAAATCTTACCTGTACAGATTAAAGAAGAATTTACATGCCCTGACGTGCGAACCGAATATCTTCCATTATACACTATTTTACAACCTGACAGTAAAACACAAGAATTCAGCGCAAAAAATCTGTCAGAAAAATGGAATAAACATGACCTTGAAAACCAGCTTCGCAGTATTGAAGAAAACTATGGCAAATGGATTCTCCAACAAAAAATAGACTTGAAAGATGATCTAGAATCCAACAAAATTACTCGATCCGTTTATGACTTCGGTGATAAAAATATTAAAAATTGCAATGAATCTAAAAATAAAATTTCAGAAGGAATTGATTTTTTAATCAACAACAAAAAAGCTAGGTCTGCATTTTGTTTTATGAACTCTGTCATGAATGACAAAAGAATTTGCGAAAACAACGAGGATCTGAATTGGAGGGAATTTCAAATGGCATTTATTTTGCAAAGCCTTGTAGGTGTTACCGGAGAGAGACCTGAGGAACGAGATATTGCCGATGTCCTTTGGTTTCCTACTGGTGGTGGTAAGACTGAGGCATATCTTGGAATTGTTATCTTTGCTCTTGCATATAGGCGCTTATCGCTTGGATCTGAAGACACAGATCTAAGTAATGACGGCGGTGTTGGCGTAATCTCCAGATACACGCTAAGATTGCTTACTGTACAACAATTTCATCGTGCGTTGGGAGCTATAGTTTTAGCTGATGTAAAACGTGTCCAAAACTGGTTGCCTAATGACGCAATCACTGGGTCTGAAAAAATAACTGATTCTGTATTATTAAAAAAATTCAGCGATGGCAATTTTTGGGGAAATCAAAGGTTTTCTCTTGGACTGTGGATAGGTAACAAAACTACTCCTAAGGATTTTTCAATTCAAACAGTAGATCATGGAAAAGTGATACCTCACTGTGAAGGTGCATTGTTGCCTAAAACTGACCCAATTAATTCTAGACAAAAAGCTTCCAACGACAGTGGAAATCCAGATCAGGTGCTAAATTGTCCGTTGTGCAAAAATATTCTGTGCATATCAGATGAATCCAAACCAAGTCGTGAATTTGTTAAACTTACGTGGATAGTTCGTTCATCAAAAAATAAAGAAGAACTAGACAAACTAAATCAGAATGACTTTTTCCATAACGAAATTGAAATAAGTTCAAAACCTGAATTTGAATTATTTTCTACTTTTGAAAACAAGTTTTACTATAGATTGACAATGGCCATTAGAACAAAAAGAAAATCTATCAAATTAGAAAGATCCATTGTTGACAGATGGTGGGCTGAATGTGTAGAGTCTAAGTTAGTTAGTTCTGATGAGGACTCTTTACAATCCACATCACCTTCGATGCCTGGTTACTTTTTCCTTGATTATGCTGGAAAGAATTATGACTTTGCTATGTTTTGTACAAATTCTGAATGTACATTAAACAAATTTGAATGGTTTGAAAAACTTGAAAATGAGTTTGATGCTCATGTCCCCCAAGCTTTTAGAATTGAAAATTCAAAAAACGTTTCCTTGTCTATTCCAATTTCAGCTTATGTCTCTGATGCACAAGTTTATTCAAAATGTCCTAGCTTTTTAATTACGACTGTCGATAAATTTGCTCAACTACCGTTTGAGCCAAAGTGTGCATCTATTTTTGGAAATGTGGATGTAATTCATCCTCGTTTTGGATATGGCAGAAGAAGTACAATAGAGTCTCCAATTAGAACAAGACCCTCTAAACCAATACCTCCAAATGATCTTGTAGATGTTTCTGGGTTTAATCCTCCGTCTTTGATTTTACAAGATGAATTGCATCTCATTGAGGGTCCGCTGGGTAGTATGATGGGCATTTATGAAATGGCAGTTGACGTGCTTTGTAATGCTGGATTAAAACCAAAATACATTGCATCCAGTGCCACCATTAAAGAAGCAAAAAGTCAAGTAGGAACAATTTTTCGAAAAGAAGTTTCTATTTTTCCTAAACCTGGAATCAACTCATTTGATAATTATTTTTCAAAAATCCAAGAGGATCATTCTTGTGTTGATGAAAAACCTGGAAGACTATACCTTGGCATGTTATCGTACAAATCTGCTGTATTTCTTCCAATCAAATCTCAATCAATTATCATGTCTGAAATTTTTAAAATGCGACAATATCCTGAACTGTATGATCTAACTGATGAAGAAAAAAAGAACATAGTTGATGAAACAGAACCTTATTGGACTTTTGTTTCATACTTTACTGATTTGGCATTACTTTCAAAATTCACAAATTGGTATAAAGAAAATGTGATGGAAGAGGTGCCCCCATTGAGTACTGTAAAAATTTCTAATTCCTTACAACGGGCAAATTTTCAAACTCTTGAATCTGGATTAAGATTTTTCCCAATTCTGTCTGATATGGATATGACTTTGGATTCAGTTAGTATCTTTTGTACAAATGCTACTGGAAGAATACGGGTTGCATTATATGCAGATGGAAATCCGATTGGAAACTTAATTGATGATTTAGGAAGTAAAGAATGCAGCATTGGTGAAAATATTTTTCAAATTAGTCGGAACTTAAATTATGAAATTCACAATACTGAGAGAATTTGGGTATCTGTAATTAATGAACACTCTACTACACAATTTGAGTCTGTAATTCCCTCATCTGATGCATTTGAGATTGAACCGTTATCTGTTCCTGCTACTTTTCCAAATTCTGTACAAAACCATGTTCCTAGACAAGGAGATTCCATTAAAATCACTCTTAATTCTTCTCCACGCCAATTACTTGAGGAAAAAAATATCCAATTATCTAGTGAAACAGATTCTAAACAACTTGTAAGGCATTTGGAGGAATTGGATGAAAAAGGCAACATAGATTCCCTCCAAACTTCCCCTGTGTTTGGAACTGGTATTGATGTTAGCAGATTGGGACTTATTCAAATTATGACTCAACCAAAAACAAATTCTGGATATATCCAGTCTTCTGGACGTGTTGGTAGAAATAACTTTGGACTTGTATTGACTTGGCTACGTGCAGGTCGTGTAAGAGATCTTAATCACTATGAAAATTTTGTTGGCTATCATAGAATGATTCATAAATTTGTAGAACCTGTTACTGCTTCACCGTTTTCCAGTGAGGCAATTGAATTGTGTCTGGGTCCAATAATTATTGCAATTTTAAGAAATGCTCGTAAGATTAATGGAATTTCAGTAAGCAACAATTGGATCACTCAAGATGGTGCAAAACTTATGCGAGAACATGACGAAGATGATGATGTAAAATCAGTTAAAACTGCATTAGCAAAAATTTCTCAATCTGCCCACATTGCACCTTTTAGAAGAATGGATCCTAATCAATTCTTGATACATTTCAACGAATCCATTTCTAATTGGCATAATGCTGCAGATTATTTATTTAATGAAGAAAAAAACCTTGTTTACAACGAAAGAGTATATCGCTCAATTCCTGAAGAACACGTAGTTTTAGGAACCCCTGAACATAAGATAAGAGGATTTACTACCGTTTTTGAGGATCCTCCTAACTCACTTAGAAATGCAGAATCGACTGCTCTGTTTTCTGGTATTGGCAATGTTTCCAGTGAAATACGTCCTTCTCAATTCATTACGCGTTATGGACCTGGAACTTTGATTTCTCCAAGTGGAAAATCTCTGGTTATTCCATCAGTACAAAACATACTTGGTGATTTACGTGCTCAACCTAAATTTAATGAAGAAAATCTTCAAGGAGATCGTGGATTATTAAAATATGAAATCCATGACGCTAGAATGAAAAGACTGTTACTTCGAAGTAATAGAAATATGGCATATCGAAATCTTAAACTTTTTACTTTGCCTACTAATGCCTCACTTGAATTAACACAAAAAGATACACTCTACCATTGCAACTCTTTTCCAAAGTGGGTATTGTGTACAAGTAACTTACACAAAAATGTACGAATCTTAGCTCATTTGGAATATTCTCAGAACGGTGAATTTGTTAAATGTCCTGAATGTCAGAGATTATCTGAAAATGGAAATGCTGAAAGTAAAACATTTGTTGCATCAAAACTTGTAGTTGCTTGTCGTGAAGGACATCTAGGAGATGTAAATTGGATGACTGAAATCCATTCTACTTTTGATCCTAACTGTAATGGAAATGTGTTTGAAGTAACTTCAGGTGATAATGACAATTCAAACTACAGATGTTTAGGTCATTGGAATCAAAATAATTTTGTTCACAGTAATTGCAATGCATCAGTGAATGCAATAGAATTAACAAATAGATCTAACACAGGACAAATTAGTTGTACCACTGAATTAGTGGAAACTGGTAGGGATGATCCTCATGGATGTAGTCGCAATGGAAATATGTCTCAGGCCAAATTGACCAGTAAATATCAGATGAGTCTTAGAATGCCATTAATTTCTAGCTCTATGGAAATCAAACCCCGAAAATCAAATCTATTTAATAAATTAGAACCTTCAGCAGAAGCAATCGTAACTTTTGTAATTAATCACCCTGATGAAGAAAATGTTTCTAAAGAAGACTTTGTAAATTTTTTAAAAAGGTCAATTGCTAGAGTACAATCTATCAATGACCAGCAGATTATGGCAGTGCAGAATGCTTCTGATGACCTATTTCGAGCCGTACTTGGTCAAATTATGAATTCTGAAGGCCAAACTACTGGTGAACCTGAACTTATTTCAGAAAAACAATCATTAGAAGAGGAATTAGATAGTTTGGAAAATTATACTCGTGAACATGGCACTGGTGTAAGCATATCTGGTGGCTCAACTCACATTAGATACCCAATTACATTTCCAACACCACTAAATTTGAATTTTGAGGCAATGCCTTTTGAAAAAATTAATGTCACTCAGGTACAATCGGGATATAGTAGAGAAATTTCCCCACCAGTACCTGCTGGAACTCCCACTGAAGAAAGAGATTTGGATATTAGTATCGGTGAAAAAGTTTCACAAACTGAAAGATGTATTGTAAATCCTGATGGTACTAATGAGCAAAGATGGTATCTTGCAAATCAATTACAAGGAGAAGGTATTTTCTTGCATTTGGATCCTGATGAACATGAAGACGCAATGGATGTTTTTCATAGAGCTACAAACAATGAGAATTTCCAAACATGGACTCGAATTAATCAAGTGACATTTGATAAATTTAAAGATGAGATAAGAGATTTACGACAAAATCCAAATGAAAATGCTCAGAAAATTGACGAATTAGAAAACAAGATTTTAAAAACTCATCCGCTTTTTGTTTGGTGGCATTCGTTTGCACATGAATTTATCAATCAACTTGCAATTGATTCTGGATTCACCGGAGTCTCTCTTGGAGAACGAGTATATGTTTGGGAAAGATCTCCTGGCAGATTTGCAGCTGGCATATTCATTTATGCATCTAGCCCGGGAACTGATGGAACTTTGGGGGGCTTAACTAGTTTAGTTGACACGCGCATACTTCCAGTCATTGTAAGAAAAACTTTGCAGAAAATGCAATCATGCTCCAATGATCCAATCTGTTCCTCATCAAAAATTAACGCTGAAAAAAGAAATGGTGCTGCATGCCACATCTGTTTGATGAATTCTGAAACTTCTTGTGCCTATTTCAATAAATTTTTGGATAGAAATTTAGTTGTAGGTACTTTAAATGGCTGAATTCAACATTGGCCAAGTTAAGGAAATAGGCTCATCAGGTAAGGCCTGGATGGGCTATAATTCTAGAAATATTGCAGATCTTTTATTTGAAGAATTAGAAAAAGCTCAAAACTCTATTCAGATTTCCTCATTTTCAACTGGAAATGACACTGATGTGATGAATCGTTTTTTTGATTTGCTTGAAAAAAAACTCAAAGATACCACATTTGAAATCAGCATGATTGTAAATGACGATGGAAAAAAAAATTCCCATAATACATTTGCAAAGAAAAAAATCAATGAGTTAAAACATAAAAAACCTGAACAGTTTTTTTCACAATTTTTTCAACAAACAAAAGTTGGAAATTTAAATAAAATACTACATGCAAAACTTGTTGTCATTGATGGCACTACTGCTTTAATTGGTTCTGCCAATCTTTCAAAAGGTGCATTAGAATCAAACTATGAAATCATGTTGAAGGTCACAGGAAAAGTTGCTGTTGACCTTTCTCAAATGCTGCATAAACTTTCTTCAGAAATTGAGAGAAAAACTGCATGACTATCAGAAAATATGATCCTGAAAATGCAGAATTTGAAACTAAGAGGAAATTTAATTTTACCTTGATGGATAAATTAATTCCAAAGTTTGATGAACGTTATCGTCAATTTTTACAAGGACGGATGATTGAAGACTGCAAATATACTCAAAAAAAATATTTAAAATTAATGATTAAACTACATTCTACTAAAAGATCCAAAAATACTCATTTGTTGAGATTTTTTACGCTGTATAATGTATCAGGCAATGCAAGTTATTTTGAAAAAACATTTCCTATGCCAATCATTAACCATGTACACCCATCATTCAAACACATCTATAAAAAAATCAACAATCCTTTCAATCCCGGTAAAATAGAATTTTTGCCGCATTACATGCTAAATCTGAATCATGTTTGCTTGTCCAAAACGGAATCAATGGACTACCAGTCATTTAATTATAAAATTGGGGATGGATTATACTCAAAATACAACTCAAAAGAAGGTGCCCCTATACTGTTTTCATCTACCAACATTCTTCTTTTGGGCAGTAGTGAAAATACTTTTTTTGATGAAAAAGAAATCATCAACAAATGTTTTGAATTCATTTATTGGAACCTGCCTGCTCCAAGAAAAATGAACCAACCTACCATCAACAATCTAATTTATCACTCTAGCAGCGGTGTTTATGAAAACAATGTTTTGGAATTAAATAAAACTTTGATCAAAATTATAAAAATTAAAAGAAAAACCGAATCACTGACAATTTTGAAAACAAATAAAATCAAGTGCATGTATGCAGATGTAGTTTTACTTGTGGATGATGGAAATAAGATATTTTCTGAACGACGTCATGTGCAATTAATTGAAAGTGTTGCACAGTCATTTAAGGAGGGTGATGTGTTCACAGGACTAATTGTAAGACAAAATATTTCATCCCCCTATTACTCAGTGGTAATTGGAAGCACAGGCAAAAAAATTATGCCCGATGACTTGTCGCATCTGATTAGTCTTGTAATTCAAAACAAGATTCAACTTCTGGATGAGAGTTCGGGTCTTACGTATGTGGAAAAGTTGAGCAATCTGTCTTATGATGTCTTAAAAATTATCAAAGACAATTCTGGCAAGAATGACGTTTTTCCTTCTTCATTTAGATTGCAAGAAAATTTTGAAACAGAATTAGAAAACTCCATTGAAAAATTATTTCCACTATACATGATTGATGATGAAAAAATTTACCACTTGCCGCCTAGTATGATTTCTTTTCTTTTATCTACTAACCCAAAAAATTTGAAAAATAAAAAACTGGTATTGCTAATTATAAAAATACTCAACTTGTTAAAAATTGATACTCATGATTGGGAATCAACTAGCATGTCCAAACTAACTAATCTTGACAAATCAAAAACATCTGAAGCAATATCGTTGACCTTTTTATTGAAAAATCTTCCAGAACTGTTTAATCAAATGATTTGTGCCCGACTTTTCTCTCAAAAATTCTAATTTGCAATTAATATCAATGGGCCCAAAGGGCTTCGATCCCTTGACCATTGGATTAGAAGTCCAACACTCTATCCATGCTGAGCTATAGGCCCAGAAAATGTTGAAATGTCTGCAGTAAATACCTAGATGATTTTTTTAAAGTGGGCCTAAT
>Ga0209667_1002543_pt1 | contig 11902 bp, 14 predicted proteins | sample SaaInlV_165m_DNA_2_FD_184682 | JGI IMG/M metagenome (GOLD analysis project Ga0209667, IMG submission 184682) | Marine microbial communities from expanding oxygen minimum zones in the Saanich Inlet - Saanich Inlet SI037_S3LV_125m_DNA (SPAdes)... | ecosystem: Environmental > Aquatic > Marine >... | reverse complement strand
TAATGTTTGGTGAATTTTTAAATATAATTTTTAAATCGATAAAATTAGATAAATCTCTATATACAGATAATAAAAATTTTGGTGAAGCTTCAGTGTATTTTGCTGGCTTAATAATGATTTTGGATGGTATTGCTGGAGCTGTCGCTGCTAATACAATTATAAAAACAGCAGTTGCAATGTCCGGACTTACTTCAATTATAACTTGGTTGGTTTGGGCAATTTTTATTTATGTAATTGGTGTTAAACTTTTTCCTGATAAACAAACAAAAGTTCCTTTTAAAAAAGTTCTAACAGCGGTTGGGTTTGCCCATGCTCCTGGTTTGTTAAGATTTTTTGCTGTAACACCAAATATGATGATACCTATAATTTTTCTAACTCAATTTTGGATTTTTGCAGGATTAATAATTTCGACCAAACAAGTGCTAAACTTAAAATCAAATATTAAATCTTTTGGAATTGTATTTTTATCTTTTTTAATAATAGCATTTTTATCAATCTCTTTTGTAATGAGCAGAATGAATATGCTGCCAGTAAGTCAGATTAGCTAAATTGGAAAAATAGTCTTAGAAACTCTACAAGACGAGCACAGTTTATAACTAGTTAAAATCAAATTTTGAGAAACACTTTCGTCCTCTTTCTTACATTCTTCACAAATATTATTTAATTCTTTAGCAATTTCTTCGCTATATTTTTGCTCGGATTTATCAGTCATTATCTGTAAGTCCTGCCCCAGCAGCACCTTGTTTTAAGCTATCACTTTCTTCGACAAAAGTATTTTCAGCCAATTTATACAAATTATTCCACTCTGAATCTGTGAAATTATCTTGATTATTAACAAATTTAATCTCAATTTCATTTGCAAATTTAGGAAACTCTTGATTAAGAATATTTGAAGAAATATTTACATTTAAGTTAAGCAAAATTTCATTTTGATCAAATTTAAAATGTATTTTTTTTCCACTTATCTCTGAAGCTCTACTTAAGAATGATAGAAATATAACTGGGTGTGCAATTTTTTTAAAATGGATTGAGTCAAAATTTTCAATCAATTTAATTTGATCCAAAAAACTAATACCAAGTATAATTGGGCAGAAAGCTTCTGAAGACGGTTCATTTTTTTCACTAATTAAATTTAAATCTTCAAAATTTTTTGTCTCTTTCTCTTTATAATAATGATTTAAATTTTTAATTCCTTGTAATCCAAACATTTCTAACAGTCGTATAGATTTTCCTACTTCTTCAGAATTTCCCCATGAAAAACCAACTGCTCTACTTGCTCTTTTAGCTGCAGTTTCAATTTCACTTAGAGATCTCATAATTAATTATTAGCTTTATACACCCATTGCTCATCATAGCTTTTTAATTCACCTGGTAATGGTGCACCTTGAAACATGCAAATTCTTAACCATTTATCTGATCTTGGGTCAAACTTTAATGCACCAAAAAAAGACAATTTAAGCCTCAACATATCAATAGGAACAATATTTTTACTAATTGTATTGTCTTGAATTTCCGAATATGGAAATTTTTCTATTATAAAAGCTCTTCTTACAACATGTCTTAATTCTGAGTTTAGAGATAAAAATTCAGCAATAGATGAATTATTTTTTTCAGACAATAATTTTTCATAAAGTTTTTTTATATCTCTTGCAACAGCAAGTGGTTGTTCAAGCTCAGATCCATGTTCCTCAAATCTATCTGCTAATCTAGGTTCTTCTTTATTTTTAGATATAAACCAGAAGTTTTGATGATTTTCTTTTTGATTAAAATTAATATCTAAAATATTTGGGTATTTAATTTCAATAATATCCTGTAATTCCTGTACTGTTCGATTAGTTGGAATGTTAAAGTATTTATCTTCATCAGAACTCATATTGCTAACTAAAGGGTTGGTAATATTGCTATAGGGCTCCATCATTATGGAGACAATATATTCTATGCATTCTTCACAAGTGTTTTGCTCTAACCACAAATATATTTCATTAAATGGATATTCAGTTTTAAAATCAAAATTATTTTCAATATAATTTATAAATTTTTCAACATTCTTAAGTAGTAAACTAATCTTTTTTTGTTGATATTCACTATCTGTATTCCAGCTAGTAATATTTGTTAAAGATTTTTTTACACAATCTATAAAAAGTTCACTATCCTCGTTTTCAACAATTTTTATTTCTCTAATTTCTTTTAATGCCGTTTCTCTACTTAGGATCCAATTATTTAGCAATGTTGGATGATTGACTATAAAAGGAGCCATACCAAGGCCAGTTGAGTTGCCAATACCTAAATTTTTACAAATTTGATCGTCTAATTTCACTGCTTTATTTGGATTTTTAAAATGCGCAATATGATTTACTTGATCAAAAGTAAATTGTCTTACGAGGTAAACTAGCATCATCTCTAATCTAAAAGGACCATTAATTTCCTCTCTATTTTTAATTCTAAATCTATCAGCAAGTCCAAATTTACCAGATCCATAAACCGCTGTAGTTCTATACAAATAACCAACTTTAGATAATAAGTTTACATCAGGCTGTCGGCCCTCACTTAAACATTCTACTACATGATTAAAAACTCTTACTGATTTATTTGCTCTTGAAAGAGTTAACTCTTTAAATGTAAGCCTACCCACTTCCTGTTTTGGAACTTGGTCTTTTAATCTTTTAATATCATCTTTACTAGGAATGCCATCGTGCAATGTAAATGCTGCATCCCACTTAGTAGCTATAACCCTATCGGATCTTTCCTCATCTTTAATTGGATTTGCAAAACACACTAAAGAATAAACTCTATCTTTCTTTTTAAATGAATAAACTGCTTCTCCATAACCTTCTTGGTCTAAGTTAAAAAAATCTCTATTGTAATCCCAATCTTTAAACTCACTTAAAAAACTTCTTAAAAATGATAATTTTGACTGATGAAATGATCCTAATCTTGATAATTTCATTATTATGTTTGGGTCTCTTAATTTAATTTTCATAATTAGATTAATTTATAAAAATTATACCAGTTGTTTCCTAGTATTCCATGTGTCTCACTATCTGAAAATCCTATTTTTTTAAGGCCATTTTCAATATTTTTAAATCCTCTAGCGTCTTCAAACCATTCAGGTTGATTAGGAAAACCAGGTTTGTTTTTAGAACCTTCTCCATAATTTTTACTTTTAGACCAAGTGCCATTTCTCATCCATTCAACAACCGTGTCTGGTTGATCTAAGCAAAGATCTGATCCAATACCTATATTTTTTAAATTCATAATCTCAGCTGTTCTTGCAACCATTTCACAAAAACTTTCAATTGTACAATTTGTGTTATCTTTTAAATGATGTGGGTATAAAGATAGTCCTAACATACCACCGCTTTCACTTAGTGTTTTTAAAAGATCATTAGATTTATTTCTTTTTGCAGCATGCCAAAATGTTGGATTTGCATGAGTGATTGCTATTGGTTTTTCACTGAATTCAATTGCATCAAATGTGCTCTTTTCTGCTGAATGAGACATGTCAACTACAATACCTACTCTATTCATTTCTTTTATTGCTTCACGACCAAAGTTTGTAACTCCACTATCTATTTTTTCATAGCAGCCAGTCGCGAGTAATGATTGGTTGTTGTAGGAAAGTTGCATAAATCTACATCCTAAATTATGAACTTTTTCTACTAAATTAATATCATCTTCAATTGGAGAACAATTTTGAAAACCAAAAAAAATTGCTGTTTTTTTTTCTGAATTTGCTTTTTCAATATCTTTATAGTCTCTTCCAAGGAATATTAAGTCAGAGTTTTCTGAAAAAAGTATTTCCCATTTTTTAATTTCTTCTAAAAGTTCATGATAATCTTCGTGATAAACTATTGTTACATGAACCGCATCTAACCCAGCAGATCTGTTATATTCAAAAATTTTCCTGGACCAATTACAGTATTGTAAATTATCAATTTTAAAATTCATATTATGATCAACTTTAATCAAAATGATTTTTAAATACTATTAATTTTATTGAAATTTTGAGGTAATTTTGAAATAAGACATTTGGTATTTTTCATGAAAAAAAATAAATCTTTAAAAGTTTCAATAGTAATGGGTAGTCAATCTGACTATAAAACTATGCAACTGGCAGAAAAAACTCTCAAAAAGATTGGTGTTTCATTTGAAACCAAAATTATATCAGCACACAGAACTCCAAAGAGAATGTATGAGTATGCTGCTGCTGCTCAAAAAAATAATATTGGGGTTATTATCGCTGGAGCTGGAGGATCTGCACATTTACCAGGGATGATATCTGCTATTACACCACTACCAGTTTTGGGAGTGCCGATAGAAAGTAAAAAACTTAAAGGTCTTGATAGTTTATTGTCAATTGCACAAATGCCAAAAGGAATTCCAGTTGGAACACTAGCAATCGGTGAAGACGGTGCAATTAATGCTGCATTGTTAGCTGCATCCATTATAGCTAACAACAACCCTTCAGTTAAAAAAAATCTAAATAGCTGGAGATTAACTCAAACAAAATCTGTAAAAAAAAATCCTAAAAAATAATGTCAGATATTACACTTGGCATAATTGGTGGTGGACAACTTGGTAGCATGCTTGCTATTGCTGCAAAAAAATTAAATATTAAAACAGTAATTTTTTGTGACGATGTTGATGCCCCAGCACAAAATTTTTGTAATAGATTTATTTCTGCAAATTATGATAATAAAGAAAAGATTAATGAATTTTTAAATCTTGTTAATATCGTAACTTACGAATTTGAAAATATTCCATACGAAACTCTTAATGAGATAAATAAACTTAAGCCTGTTTTACCCAAACCATCTGTTAATAGACTAATCCAACATAGATTGGCTGAAAAAGATTTTGTTAACAATCTTAATATAAGAACTACAAGATACGCCTCTATTGAAAAAAAATCAGACATTGAAGCACTTGAAGATTTTTTACCTGGTATTTTAAAAACAACTACACTTGGTTATGATGGAAAAGGACAATATCCAATTAAATCAATTGAAGAACTTAACTCACTTAATCTAGATTTCTCTAAAGGGTATGTTTTGGAAAAATTAGTAAAATTAAAAAAAGAGATATCAATCATAATAACAAGATTTAGTACGTATGAATATGAAATATATGAACCAATTGAGAACACTCATGAAGATCAAATATTAAAACATTCAAAAATTCCAGCAGAAATAGATAAAAAAATTTTTAATCAATCAAAAGAATGGGCAAAGTTAATTGCTGAAGAATTAAAATATATAGGAACTTTGTGTGTAGAATTTTTTATCGATAGAAATAATAATTTATATGTAAATGAGATTGCTCCTAGAGTTCATAACTCTGGGCACTTAACAATAAATGCATTTAATGTAAGTCAATTTGAAAATCACATTAGAGCTGTATGTGCATTAGATCAAATTCCATTGAAAAAATTATCAAATGCAAAAATGATTAATCTTATTGGAGATCAAATATCTTTTTACAGAAAGTCACCTAAATTCAAGGATAATGAGTTCTTTTTTGATTATCTTAAAAAAGAAGTTAAAGAAAAAAGAAAAATGGGTCACATCACAACTTTGTTATAAATGTTAAAATCTATAGAAGGTAATTTTGATAATCCAGAGGTTCATGAACTTCTTACAAATCATTTTATTGAATTGAGATCTGTATCACCGGAGGATAGTTGTCATGTGCTGGATATAGCTGGGTTAAAAGACCCTACTATTAAATTTTGGAGCTTGTGGGATGAAAATAATTTAATAGGAAGTGGTGCTTTAAAGTTTCTAGATAAAGAACACGGAGAATTTAAATCAATAAGAGTTAGTGACAAGTTTAGAAACCAAGGAAATGGCTTTAAGGTTATAAATCACTTAATAAATGAATCAAAAAAACTAAATATTGAAAGATTGAGTTTAGAGACTGGTGCTGGTGATTTCTTTTTAGCTGCTAGAAAATTATTTAAAAAATGTGGTTTTGATACCTGTGAACCTTTTTCTAACTACAAAAGTAACAATAATTCTGTTTATATGACTATGCTAATTAACAACAAATAAGTGTTTAATCATTTAATATTATTAATTTAGTTGACAAAACCTAAATAAATCTAAACAAAGCCGGAATTACTTAATTATAAGTAATAAATTAATACAACGAAAAGTAAGAAGATAAATATGAGTCTACAAGGAAAAGTAAAATGGTTCAATCCAACTAAAGGTTTTGGTTTTATTGAAAGAGAAGACAAAGAAAAAGATGTGTTTGTACATGTTTCAGCTGTAAGAGATGCTGGTATGAACGGTTTAGATGAGGGTCAAGCTTTGACTTTCGATGTTGAAGATGGTCCTAAAGGTCCTTCAGCAGTTAACTTAAAAACTGCATAATTCACACTTGCTATTGGCTGAAAAATTAGAGTTTTAATCTTTAGATTGAAATATTTAAATTCAGCCAATGCCAAAATCCTCTTAAAACAATCTTTAAACACAATTTTTAAATATTAAAATTTAATAGTACGATATGTATTATTAATATGAGTAATAGATTTATAAACAATATTAACAATCTAGAATTTAAACCATTTGATAACTATGGTGAGCCCGTTAAAGGCATGAGCTGGCACAAGATAAGTTATGATAAAAAAAATGGTGGCTTTGGCACATACATACTTAAGATGGATCCAGGTGCTAAAAGCTTGCCACATATACATCAGGGATTTGAAGAATTTTATGTGATAGATGGAGAGTTGGAAGATGCGGATGGTAAAATTTTTAAAAAAGGTGATTTTGTAACTTTTGAACCTGGAAGTACTCATAACTCGCATACGGAAAATGGTTGCCTACTTATAGTTTTTATGAGAGGTATTAACAAACCAATCTAATATAAATTATTCAAGAAAAATATGATCGGCATTTTAGGTGGAATGGGCACACAAGCAGGTTTAGATTTTTGTAACAAACTTGCAATTTTAAATAGAGGAAAAATTGATCAAGAGTATCCTTTATTTATACTTTATAACAAATCCAACATACCTGGTAGACCAGAGTCTATTGGAGTTCAAACTGGGAATTTATCAAATAAATCTTCAAATTCTAATAGTAAAAAAAAATATAATCTTGTTTTAAAAAGCTTACTACAAGGGTGTAAATTACTTGAAAAAAATAAATGTAAATTTATTGTCATCCCTTGCAATACAGCACATTACTGGTTTGATGATTTACAAAAAAAAATTAACATTCCAATTATAAATATGCCAAAAGAAGTTTTCAAATTTACAAAAAAAAATTGTAAAAAAAATTCAAAAGTTGGCCTATTGGCTACAGAAGGAACTTTAAAAACAGGTGTGTATGATAAAATTTTTAATAAAAATTATAAATTAATTAAACCTTCTCAAAATCTACAAAAAAAATCAGTAAATAAAGCAATTAAATTTGTTAAAATGGGTAATGTAAAAGCTGCTGCAAAAGCAATCAAACCAGCAATTAATGGATTAATTAAAATGAAATGTAAAAAAATAATATTAGGATGCACAGAACTACCAATTGCAATTTTTGCTTTTAAATCATTCAGCAATGTAAAATCTTCTAAAATATTTTTAGATCCAAACCTGATCCTTGCTAATTCGGCTATGGCTAATCACAATAGATAGTTCATGTCAGCAGATATAGATAAACCATACGTTCTAAGAGTTGCAGAGTTAATTTACTTAAAAGTTGCTGAAATCAAAAAAGAAAATTCTGAAATGGATAACATTCAGGCTTTTGAAATTTTTATGACTACAAAAGATTATGATTTGATTAGTTCAGGAGAGTTTCATGATAAATGGTTTTTAGAATTAAAAAATAATAAATTTGTAGACAAAATTACTGGTAAGAAAATTAATGATGAAACTATGAGACTTTTAGAAATACAAAAAGACTCTATGATTAAGTTTTTATTGAAAATTCCAAAGTTATATTACGCAAAAAGTCATTTTCCCTTAGAAATATCTCAAAGAGCCTTTGATCACCTGTGGAGAGTTTGCGAAAGTTATGAGATGTGGTGCAAAGAGACTAAACAAGAAGAATTAATTACTTTACAGATATTAAATTAATTTAAAGACAATTTTTGTCTGGTGATCATAACTCTATTTTCAACAATATTTATGAATTTCTTTTCAAATTTTTTCTGCTTACTATTGTTTTCTACTACATCTTTTACATGTGTTAATGCATCTTTACCTGTTTCTTTTTTTATTACAGAGTTTGCCCCATATTGAAATCCAGCCTGTAACACATTTCCTGAAGATACTAATATTACACCTGGACCTAACAAGGCTGTTGATTGAACACATCCATTAAATGAAACTATAAATATAAGTCCTAAAAATAATTTTATAAATTTCATAAAGTTATTATAATTAATACATATTTCAAAATTCAACTCAAGATAGTAATAGTCCAAATTGAGCATTTAAATAAGATTTTATCTAATATTTAAATATAAAAGAAAGAATGATTAAAATTTTTCCATTCATATTTGTTTTGCTGTGGTCTTCCGCTTTCATTACGACAAAACCTATTATTGATAATAGCGATCCATTTTCCGCTCTTGCTTTTAGGTTTTCAATTGTTGCTATTGGTTTTTTCTTATTCTCTATTTATTCAAAACAAAAAATTTTCGTTAGTAAAAAAAACTTTATCGAATCTTTTTTTAGTGGAGTTCTTTTTCATGGATTTTATTTAGGTGGGGTTTTTTATTCAATTTCAAAAGGAATGCCGACAGGGATTGCTGCTTTAATAGTTACTCTTCAACCAATACTTACAAATGCTTTAAGTGGTCCAATTTTAAATGAGAAAGTAACATACAAACAATGGTTAGGAGTTTTATTAGGCTTTGTGGGAGCAACCTTAGTTTTAGGTTTAGATATAGGTTCAGAAATTCCAATAACTGGTTTAGTTGCAACTATAATTGCTTTAATTGCAATAACATCCTCAACTATTTGGCAAAAAAAACTTAGTAACAATTTACCATTATCAATAAGTAATATGTATCAAGCTATAGGCGGTTGCACTTTTCATTTATTAGTCATAATTTTTTTTGCAAAACCATACATTGATTTTTCACAAACATTTATAATTGCAATGAGTCATCAAATATTTTTAGTATCATTTGGTGCTTTTACAATATTGATGTATTTAATTAAAAATAATTCAGCAAGCAAAACAGTTTCAATATTTTTTTTAATTCCAGCTACATCTGCTTTTATGGCTTGGTTGTTTTTAAATGAAAGTTTAACTAATTTAGATCTTCTAGGTTTTTTAATAACCACAATAGGTGTTTATATTGCAACAAGAGATTAAAGATATTTAATTAGAATGCTTTTGAATAGTAAATATATAAATTTGATGAAAAATAAAGCTTTTAATCTTACAAAGATTTAAAGCCAAATTCTAAAGAAGCATCTGTAATAGAATGATACAAAGATTCACCAAAGCTTCTAAGAGCAAATAATCTTACTTTATCAGGATTGTCATCTAGCATATCAACTGTAAAAGCTATTCCATTATAAGTAGAATTTATTGAATTATTTTTTTCTAAAGTATTAAAATTAAAAGGACAGCCTTTCTTTAAAACTTCTTTTACATCTAGTCCTTCTATTTCAATTATAGCTTTTGAATGAGATAAATCAGTTACCGCAAAATCTGTTTCTTTAAAATTTTGTGAAATATTTTTAAGTAAATCTTTTTTTGTTGAAACTAAAAGCCAATTTTTTGGACCGTTCCATAAAATTCTTGTATCATTATTACTGATTACACTTAATGGCTCATCTTTTAATTTTAAACCATCAATATCAACACTTTCAAATGAAACTGTAGAATTTTTGTATTGAACTATTTGAACTATTAATAAATTCTTTATCTCAGATATTTTTAAAAGATCATTTTCATTTTTACCTTCGTGATCACCAAATTGACCTGTTGAATGAATATTTGCTAAGGCTGATATTAAGCTCATGATCTAACCCTTTCACCTTTTGGATCAACATAGTGAGAAGATACTATTTCAACTGGGATTACCTTATTTTTAACTGGAGACATTACAAATAATTTTTCACCAATCATGTTTTTTCCATCTTTTAGTATTGCTAAAGAAAATGGATTATCGTGTTCAACACTCCAACAAGAAGCTGAAATATAACCTAATTTTGGATTTGGTAGTGGTGCATTTGAATCTTTTACTAAATGCGATCCTTCTGGAATACTTGTTTTTTTATCTAATGGAACAACACCAACAACTTTTTGTCTATCTTCCGCTATAAATGCTTCTCTAGTTAAAGATCTTTTGCCTATAAAATCTTTCTTTTTACTTAATAATCCTTCAAGAGAATTATCGTATGGTATTGTTCTTCCATCAAGCTCAGATCCTGCAACGTGTCCCATTTCAATTCTAAGTGTTGATAATGCCTCTGTTCCATATGGTTGGATTTTAAATTCTTGGCCGACTTCCATAATTTTTTCCCACATAAAGTTTCCATTATCAGATTCAACATTAACTTCATATGCAAGCTCACCAGAAAATGAAATTCTAAAAATTCTAGCCTTAACACCAAACAAATCTCCTTCCATGTAACCCATAAAAGGTAATCCTTCATTTGATACATCAGAATTTGGAAATAGTTTTTGTAATAAATCTCTTGATTTTGGTCCAGCAACCGCTGCTCCAGCCCATTGTTCTGTAGATGACACTACATTTACATTTAATTCTGGCCAAACTAATTGTAAATAATATTCTAAATGTGAAAGAACATTTGCTGCTTGAGCGGTAGTAGTTGTCATGTGGTAATGATTTTCTGAAATTCTTGTTGTTGTTCCATCATCCATAACAATCCCATCTTCTCTCAACATCACGCCGTATCTTGCTTTACCAACTGGTAACTTTAACCATGCATTTGTATAAACTCTATTAAGTAACTCAGCTGCATCTGGTCCTTTAATATCTATTTTACCTAATGTAGTTACATCACAAACACCTACATTTGTTCTTACATTTTTGGCTTCTCTTTTTGATCCTTCAAATAAATTTTCATCACCTTGCTTGTAGTATCTTGGTCTTAACCACACACCTGCATCAACAAAAACTGCATTGTTTTTTTCATGCCAAGAGTGTATTGGTGATTTTCGTGTTGGTTTTGAGTGTTTACCAACCTCTCTTCCAACAATTGCTCCTATAGAAACTGGTGTATATGGAGGTCTAAAAGTAGTGTGACCAACATTTGGTACTACTTTATTTTCTATTTTGGATACTAATTGTAAACCATTTAAATTACTCGTTTTACCTTGGTCAGTTGCCATTCCAAGTGTTGTATATCTTTTTACATGTTCAATTGATCGATAACCTTCTTTAAGTGCTATCTCAACATCAGAAACCGCAACATCATTTTGAAAATCTAAAAATCTTTTATAATTTTTTCCTTTAGGTAATGGTACGCACCAAAACTTATCGTGTGTGGTTGATTTTTTTTCAACAACGTTTGGTAAAGAAATTTTGTTATTGTTGTTGGTAATTTTTTTTGATAATTCGTGACCTGTTTCAAAAGAACTTTTTAAAGTTTCATCTAAAGTATAAGTTCCATTTGCAGCACCTAAAGTTGTTTCTTTTTGCTTTGATGTTCCTGGAACAAATGCATCAATATCTTCATTAAATTTTGTTTTATTTCCTGATTGTGACGCTAAATGAATAGTAGGTGTCCAAAAACCTGAAACACATATGCAGTCACACTTAATATTTTCTACTGTACCAAGTTGCTCTTTATCATCTGAAATTGAAGCTATATCAGCTGATTTTACTTTTTTATAACCTTGAGCGGCAACTACCACATAAGAAAATTTAATGTTTATTCCTAAATTTTTTGCTTCATCAACTATTTCAGATT
>Ga0209667_1002518_pt1 | contig 11979 bp, 9 predicted proteins | sample SaaInlV_165m_DNA_2_FD_184682 | JGI IMG/M metagenome (GOLD analysis project Ga0209667, IMG submission 184682) | Marine microbial communities from expanding oxygen minimum zones in the Saanich Inlet - Saanich Inlet SI037_S3LV_125m_DNA (SPAdes)... | ecosystem: Environmental > Aquatic > Marine >... | reverse complement strand
CCCATTGATTCATATAAAATTCCACCTTGAATTTCTGTTGACCAACGATGAGTTCGGGTCGTGGCCGTTGTTCGTGGAACATCAACTTTAAAACGGATTGTTTCTTTTATCTCGCGATTTACTGATGCTGAAAATTCTATTTTTCGAGCTTTTCCTGTGCGAGCTTTCACCGCATGAATGCCACCTTGATATGAAATAAATATTTCTTGACCATTTGGGTGCCAGCTCATATTAGTATATGAACCGTAAAAGCTCCCACTATCTTGCCTATCAAAATCGAGCTTTCTATTCACCACTTTCTCTTCACGTGTTTCCAAATCATGTACAACTAAAACTGTCTGTCTATCGTCACGATGTGTATAGGCAAGTTGCTTACCATCCGGTGATAATGTTGGATTAGATGCACCACCTGGTCTATCGATATAAACCTCAATTTTTCCATTTTTCATATTATAAGTTTTGATTCGATCACCACTTTTATATAGAGACCCATCACCATTGGCAAAATAAATCAACCCATTATTTGGGTGCATTTCAAAATGAGTGGCTGGTGTTCGAGCTCCGGCTGGAAGAATCTCTTGTTTCTCTCCATACATATTAAACATATAAACCGGATGCCTGACTTTCATATTAAGTGCCGTTCCAAAAACATGTCTTCCATCGGTTGACCAGGTTCCTTGATGTACAGGTAATTCCATTTTTGAAACATTGGTCATTTCTTTACTATTTAGATCATACACCCATAGGTCATCACTGCCACTTCTATCGGAAGTAAACATTATTTTATTACCATCTGGACTATAACGAGGAAACATATTCCATGATGTTCCTGTAGTGATTGCTATTGCCTTGCCACCACTAACAGGCATAATATATATATGCCCTAATAAATCAAACGCAATTTTTTTACCATCAGGGGATACATCTACACTTATTAGAGTTCCTTCAGTGGCATCATATGACAGGTTTTCTGCTTGACCAATTTTTAAACTTAATAAAATCAATAAATAAATAAAAATGTTGGTTTTCATAATTTCCTTTAACTTATTATTATAATAATGTTTGTAATATTATTTATGGGCTAACTTAATTCTCTATTCTATGAAAAAATCTACTCAATATATAATATTCATTATATTCTCTTCAATACTATTAAGCCAAGAAAAAATAATATTTAATAGCGCAAGTCCATTTAGTTTTAAAGATATAATTACTAATTTAGAAAATCTTGATAAAACTGAAGTAAGTGGATTACTGAAACTTCCTAAGGGAGAAGGCCCATTTCCTTTAATTATTGGTGTCGCTGGTAGCTTAGATTGGGGAGAGCATCATTTAGAATATTTGGATATGTATCGTAGTATGGGGATTGCTACTTTTGAACTTCAGAGTTTTAGTAGTCGAGGAATAAAATCCACCGTTGGTTCACAAGTAAATGTTACAACAGCCATGATGGTACTGGATGCTTATAAAGCTCTTGAGACTTTAACGGAGCATCCCATGATTAATAAAGAAAAAGTGGCAATAACAGGTTGGAGTTTAGGTGGTGGGGTAGCTTTATTTTCTGGTTGGGAACCACTGTTTAGAAAAATTAATCCAAAAATAAAATTTGCAGCTCATCTCTCTATTTATCCTCCATGCATAGCTCAACCTGAAAACTTAAAGTTTACAGATGCCCCCATGCATATATTAATAGGAGAATTAGATAACTGGGTTCCTGCTAAAGCATGCGAAGAGCTTGTCCCAAAAATGCAAAATATTGGAGTAAATATTAACTTAACAGTTTATCCAGAATCTCACCATTCTTTTGATAGAGACACACCTTTAGTAACAAGAGAAGATGCATATAGAACTGTAGATTGCCGTTTTAAATTACGTGATGATGGAACCGTTATAATGAATTTTTTAAATATCCCAATGACTACACCTTTTCGACAAAAAATTGGCCTCGCTTTATGTGCAAAACGCGGTACAACCATGGGCGGAAACCCTAAAACTCGCAAAGAAGCATTTCAATTTGCCAGAGAGTTTATGGGCAAACATTTATTAGATAATTAAACCATTAAGGTGTTGTACCGCCACCCTTATAACTAGTAACTACTCGCATAATATATGAAGCTTCAATCATATCTTTGGCTTTGAACTCAATTGTATGAGAATCAGTACGTTTAAACATTTTTAAATAAGAAAGAATCTGTGATGGTTGATAATGTTTAAAGCTAACTGAAACAGTTACGGGTCCTTTGATTTTATAAGGTTTATACTTCTTAATATTTTTTACAGCATAAGAAGTTTTTTCTGCAATCAAATCATAAGCAGCTTCTGGGTGCAGTGATTTAGCAGAATGGAAACTAATGCTTTCTTTTACAATTGCTCCTTCAGCTTTCCCAATAACTGACTTGACTTCATTCACTGCTGCATCATCACCCGAAATCATAATAACAGGAACACCAAATTCTCCTGCGACTGCAGCATTCCAAGATCCTTCTGTCATGACTTCTCCATTCACTTTAAGAGATGTAAGTCTTGCGCTAGAAAATGTATGTGCTCGAACACCTTCTTTATTATCTGTGCTAGCATGATACCCTGTAAAAATTACGCCATCAAAACTACTATCTATTCCTTCCATCATACCTAATGGACGTGGCCAAGATCTAATCAATTTTACATCTTTAGGTAGTTTTTCAATTAATAGGTTTTGCCCATTACCATGTGAATCTGCAACAAGTATTTCTGTTGCGCCTGCAGACTTAGCTGCTTCTATGGCTGCGTTTACTTCAGCTGTCATAAACTCACGAAAACGATTATATTCAAACCCTCCTGGACCGAGCTGCTCCCCCGTAACTGCTCCAACGACTCCTTCTAAATCAGCAGAAATAAATATTTTCTTATCTTGTGACCATAGCCCCGTAATTATACTTAGTGTTAGTATACATTTAGTTAAATGTTTCATTATTCTCTCCTAATATTAAATTTATAAATCTTCAAACCTCTCGTTGCCTATTGGATATTGTTTCCAATCTTTATAATCAAAATGCCACCACTCAAATTCATATACATTAAAGCCTTCTGATTCCATAACCTCACGTAATAGTTTCCTGTGCCATCTCTGCTCAGTAGTTCCACCATAATAATTTGGATAAGATCTCTCTGTCATTTCATCATACCCTCCTACCATTTCTATCACTTTTCCAGATTTAAGATCATAAAGTGTTAGGTCAATTGCGCATCCACGATTGTGTCTGGATCCATTTTCTGGATTGGCTACAAATATTTTTTTGTCACTAGGTGTCGCATCCCAGAACATTTTAGTAACATACCAAGGACGATATGCATCATGAATTAATAATCCATAACCTTTGGTTTTTAATTTTTTATTTACTCGCCCGATTGCTTGGGCTGCAGGCCGTTGCAAATAAGCTTCTGCTCGAGTATAAAATTTGTTACTCATAAAATTATTTGTACTTGCATAACGAATATCATAATTAATTGTTTTATCAATATTTTTTAATTCAACTAAATCTGAAGATAAAAAATCTTGATTTTCTTTAGGTGGCTTTGCTTTAATAGCAATCTCTCTTAATTCATCTATTGGCTTAAGAGGTTCAATTCGGAATGTTTCTGAATTTGAAGCACCAATATCGCGCCTTTTAAAAACTGGCCCATTAATAATTGCAACCTCTGTTGCAAGCCCAGATGCATTTCGTTTAAACTGTAATTTTTCTCCATGGTACATTCCGGAATTTTCTGGGAATGCAAACAGGTCACCTTTAACTTGTAATAATTTATCTTTCTCAATCCATTCCATTAAAAGCCATAAACTTCCCATATCTTCATAAACAAAAAGAATATTATGATCCCAACCATATTCACCAACTAATCCTTCCCAATCATTGGGAAATTGAGATTTTTTTGACTTCACTTTTTTTCTAAATAAATTTCCATTTACTAAGATATCTTGTCCTGATTTTTCAATTATAAAACTACCTTGGTTTATCCGACCATCGGAGATGATACCTTTACTGCTCTTTCTTAGTGGAACTTCCATATAATTTGTTATTAACATTGTGGAAGAGCCTCTTAATTCAATATCTGCATTTAGTTCTCCTCTTACATAATGTCCTTCTAATGATTTCGCTAGTTTAGCTTCAATTTTTGAGGTTTTTATATAATTAGGCAATGGCTCATTATTTTTATTAGCTAACATCAGATCTAAAGCATAATTAGATAGCTTTCTTGTTATTGAATTAGAGATATCAACAGATGAAGAAGTAGCAACTCCAAATTTTATTTCTGGTATTGCATATAGTTGAGTTGAGAAACCATAGATTGCACCACCATGTCCTATCTTTTGATATCCTCTGTGCTCTGATAAACCAAATCCAATTCCATAGCCTTGTGTTTTAACACCGCCAAATTGTGGCGATATCATTTCATTTAAAGTTTCAGGTTTTATTACAACCTCTTTAGGTCCTTTTCCTTTTGCAAAAAGTACCATCATAAATTTTGCAAGATCAGTAACTGGTGCATATAAACTTCCAGCAGGTATCATTCCCAATTCAAAAGTTGGCGCTGAAAAAATTCTATTGTCAAAACTCCACATAGTAGCTTTAGCTAATCTTGAACTAATTTTTCTATTTGGAGCAAAAGCGCTATTATTCATATCAATTTTATTAAGGATATGTTTTTGCATGTAATCTACATATGGTGTTTCATAAAGAGCTTCAAGTGTATATCCTACAACGGCAATGGCTGCATTTGAGTATTTTATTTTACTTTCGGGCTCGTGAATCAACTTTGACGGGATAATGCTTTCAACTGTGGTTTTTAATGATATTTCATCATCCGTAAAATAATTTCCTTTACGTGGTTCTCGTAGGAGTCCAGACCTATGAGACATCATTTGCCTAAGTGTTATTGGCTTATTATATGGGTTTTCTGGCTTGAAATTAGGTAGGTAGGTTTGAATATCTTTATCCAAATCAATATCACCTTTCTCAACTCGTTGCATAATTGCCATATCCGTAAAAAGTTTGGAGACAGAGCCTACACGGTAAATTGTATGAGCATCCGCATAAATTTTACGTTCAGGGTTTTCATAGCCAAACCCTTTAGCCCAAACAACTTTTTGATCATCTACAAGAGCCATTGAAATAGCATTTAAATCTTTACTTTTTATCTCATAATTAATTGCATCTTCAAGCTTTGAGGCTACTAATTCAAACCCTTTCTTTGGTTCTATATTCTGAGGTTGATTATCACATCCTTGTAGAAAAATTAGTAAGGTCATAATAAGATAAAGTGATTTTGATGTAAATTTTGTCATAAGCCTATTGTGTTAATTAATGTATAATAAGACATTTTTAGATGAAAAAAATATATAATGAAATCAAATGAAATCAAATCAATGATTAGTCAAATGATCATTGTTGGAATCAGAGCAACAAATGATTCAGATGTGAAGAAATTTTTTCGAACCTACAATGATATCTCTGTTGGAGGAATAATTTTATATGATCAAAATGTGACAACTAATCCCTGGTCATCACATAATATTTTAAACCCTGAGCAATTAATAAAGCTTAATAGATCACTTCAGTTTCATTCTAAAACTCCACTATTAATTGGCATAGATCAAGAAGGTGGAAACGTTAATCGATTAAATAGTTCATATGGGTTTCCCAATTTTAGCAGTTGGGGTGAATTAGGAAGAATTAATGATTTAAATATTACAACTGAACAATCATTGTTAATGGCAGAAACTCTTTCAAAATGTGGAATCAACTTAAATTTTGCACCAGTGCTCGATTTAATGATCAATAAGAGTAGCTTTCTAGCAAGTCAAGATCGCTGTTTTTCAGATAACCCTAAAGAATTAACGAAACATGCTAAAATATTTATTGAGCTTCATTTAAAAAATAATGTAATCCCAGTATGTAAACATTTTCCTGGACAAGGCAGTGCCTCAGGTGATTCTCATGAGGGTTTGGTAGATGTTACTGATACTTGGCAAGAATCAGAACTTAAACCATACAAAACATTAATTAAAGATGAGTCAATTAAAGCTATAATGACATCTCATTTAATACATAAAAAATTAGATCCTAGTTTACCCGCAACACTTTCTTCAAAAGTACTTAATGATTTACTTAGAATAGACATGGGTTTTAATGGTGTAATTATTAGCGATGATCCATCAATGAGCGCAATCTCTAAATATTATAATTTAAAAGAAACTTTGTTATTAATGATTGAGGCTGGGGTTGACATGTTCTGCTTTGGAAATAATCTGAATTATGATAAAAATCTATTGAAAAAAGTTTTTAATATTTTGGTTGAGTTATATGAAGAAAAGAAAATTAGTGAAAATCAAATACACATGGCATATAAACGTATTATGAATTTGAAAAGATCAATTGGGATTGTTAATTAATTACTTATATTTCTTTTCATGAAACGATATCTTAAACTCTTAATCCTTACTATTACCACTTCCTTAAGTGCGCAACTAAAAGTAGCTGTACTCGACTTTGAAGGTATTGGGGTTTCAGATGATGAAGCTAGAGCACTCTCCGGTCGAATAATTAACCTAACTTGAAGTAGAAAATGAAAATTAAACGAATAATGGCATATCAAGTAGACCTTCCACTTCATGAAGGCTCTTACAAATGGTCTGGTGGTAAATCGGTTGATGTTTTTGACTCCACAATTGTTGCAGTTGAAACTGATGATGGACTTATTGGCTATGGTGAATGTTGCCCTCTTGGACCTTTTTATCTTCCAGCCTATGGTGCCGGTGTTCGTACTGGTATTAAAGAACTTGGTCCACATCTTATTGGACAAAACCCAATAGAGACTGGAAAACTAAATCAATTAATGGATCAATGTTTAAAGGGTCATCCTTATGTGAAGTCGCCTATAGATATTGCCTGCTGGGATATTAAAGGACAAGTAACTGGAATGCCTGTATGCGAAATGTTAGGTGGCCGATACGGTGATGATTTTATTTTATATCGAGCAATATCTCAAATAGAACCCGAGGCAATGGCTGCTAATGTCAAAAAGTATCGTGATGAAGGATATCGCAGATTTCAGTTAAAGGTTGGTGGTAATCCAGATGAAGATATAGAAAGAATTAAATTAGCCGCAGCTGAATTAAATCCTGGAGATAAGTTGATTGCTGATGCTAATACCGGATGGCTTATGCATGAAGCCGCTAGAGTAGTAAGAGCGGTTGATGACATTGACGTGTATATTGAACAACCTTGTGAAACATATGAGGAGTGCCTCTCTATTAGAGAAAGAACCTCCCACCCTTTTGTCTTGGATGAAGTTATTAATGGTATTGATATTTTAGTACGTGGACATGCAGATAGAGCTATGGATGTTGTAAATATCAAAATTAGTAAATTTGGTGGAATTACCAAGGCTGCATTGGCCCGCGATCTATGTGTTAAGCTAGGAATCACGATGACACTGGAAGACAGTTGGGGCGGCGATATAACTACAGCGGCTATTGCTCATTTAGCACATAGCACACCCACTGATTATCTGTTTACCGCAACCGATTTCAATAGCTATGTTACGGTTAGTACTGCCGATGGGGCACCACAGCGCAATAATGGTAGAATGAGTGCTTCTAATGATCCGGGCTTAGGTATTAAACCAAAAATGAATATTCTTGGTAATCCTGTTCTTGAAATAAGTTAGATGAAATATAAAATATTAGGTAAAACAGGAATTGAGGTCTCAGAGCTTTGTTTAGGTACAATGTCTTTTGGAGGGCAAGCTGATGAAAAAGAATCAGCAAAAATTTTTAAACAATGCAGAGATGCTGGGATTAACTTTTTCGATTGCGCTAATGTATATGAAAAAGGTAAGTCAGAAACAATTCTAGGTAAACTCATCCAAGGGAACCGCAATGATCTAGTAATCACAAGTAAAGCCTACTTCCCTACTAGTAATGATGTAAACGCACGTGGTGGTACTCGGAAGCATATCATGACCGCAATAAATGAAAGTCTCAATAGATTAAACACAGATTATATAGATATTTATTTTCTTCATAGATTTGATGATCTAACACCAATTGAAGAAACTCTAAGGGTTTTAGAGGATTTAGTTAAGAGCGGTAAAGTGTTATATCTAGGTGCTAGTAATTTTGCAGCTTGGCAAATTGCTAAAGCTGTAGGAATCTCAGAGAAAAACTGCTGGAATAGATTTGAATGTATACAACCAATGTATAATTTGGTAAAACGACAAGCTGAAGTTGAAATTTTTCCAATGGCAGTTTCAGAAAATATTGGTGTAATAAATTATTCTCCAACAGGAGGTGGCTTATTATCCGGAAAATACGCGGGAATTAAACGTCCTAAAATAGGTCGTTTAATTGAGAACAAAATGTATGAAGCTCGCTATAATGATTCTAAAATGTTCGATGTGGCTGAAAAATTTGCAACTCTATCAAAAAAACTTGGTTATTCTCCTATTAGTTTAGCTATTGCTTGGGCTAAAAGCCATCCAGCTGTAACTGCACCAATAATTGGTGGAAGAAATACAGAACAATTAAAAGATTCCATTAACTCTCTTAAAATAGAAATGACAAGTGAATTAAGAGAAAAAATATCTAATATATCAATTGATCCACCGCCAGCAACAGATAGGAATGAAGAGAATACAGAGCATAATTATGGGCAAAGATAAAATAAAAGTGGTGGCTCGGGACGGAATCGAACCGCCGACACAAGGATTTTCAGTCCTCTGCTCTACCGACTGAGCTACCGAGCCTACACTAATAATTATTATATAAATTAGGTCGAAAAATTAGTCGGGCTTAGCGTGGAATTCCAAGCGGTATTCCACCAAATTTAGATTTAAAATAAATAAGATACATTTATGAGCAAGCGCCCTGTACTTACCTCTTCTAATGTTCCTGATGGAGTAAATAAATCGGATGATCTCTTCTCATAATTTCTAATTATATATGCCATATCTAACATCATAGCTTGATAGAAAGGTATTCCTAATCCTAAAGAAAGAAAACTTTGATCAGCTTTACTATTACCTTCTGGTGAAGGTAATAAGCCACCACCTGCACGAAAGGTCATTCCAAAAGTATCTGAAAATTCCCATAGATATTCTGCCCCTGCTCTAAATTGAAGAACAGGCCGATACAAAAAATTAATATTTTCATTCTCTTCTTCAAACATTAAGTACTCATCAGACCCATGATCAATATTATTAAGATTAAATTGTGTATCTCCCCAATTTTTATATCTTATACTTGTTGAAAGAGCTAAGTTATCAGCAGTAACAGCTATTCCTAGATCTAGAATTATTGGCATTACTAATTCATAATCATATCGTCCAAATTCAGTAACATCACTCACATCCCCATTATCAAAAAGTAAAACTTCACTTGAAGCATGATTCTCTTTTACTTTCAAAGTATATGGTAAAGAAAATGCCATTCCAATCTGGAACCACTCGTTTGCTGAAGTTTTAAATCCAGCTCGTAAATTCCATCCTGAAGTTTTTGTAATTAGAGATTGGACCAGATCATATTGATTAAAATCTATAGGAAATTCCTTATAGGTATTTTGCAGATCTTCTTGACTGAAACTAAATTCATAATCTTCTCTTCCACTAAGCCGTGATATAGAGAGTCCAAAAGATGAAACTGGAGAAATAGCAACTCCAAATGAAAAAGTTAGCTGTTCAAGGCCACCACTACTTAAAACTCTTTCACTTCTTTGAACATTTTTTGAAAATAAATAATACTTTTCTATCCCATCAACAGTTATTGGAAAGCCAAGGTCATTATCACGTAAGCTAAATCCTGAGAATGACATTAAACCGTCATAACTGATTATACGATTATATCCAACTCCTACAACCAAACTTCCTCTGACTGTTGGAATGGGGTAAATAATTCCTACACCATTTACTTCTATAGATCTAAGTAGAGGATTATTTTTTCTTTCTTTTATGTACGTTGTTTCATTATTATAAAATAAGCTATTACTCTCAAAGTAAATAGCTCCGTTACTCATTCCAGCTAAACCTGCTGGATTCCAATACATTCCAGAGGCATCATTCCCTAGCGCAGTATATGCTCCCCCTAAAGCAAGAGATCGTGCACCAAACCCTATTTCATCTTCCATAAGATGAATAGCTTCAGATGCAGTCTGAGCATTAATTGAGATGAAAATAAAAATTGAAATTATGGAACGGTTCATGCGATGCATGATGATTCCTAGAATATTAAATTAATTTCGGCGCGTAGCTCGGCGACCACTGCTTGAGCTAGATGATGATGAGCTAGATGATGATGAGCTGCTTGATGAATAAGAGCCTGAAGAGCGATTCGATGAGACTGAAGAGCTATTTCTATTACTTGAATTATTTTGACTACCAGAAGATCTTGGAGAACTACGAGTTACATTAAGATTAGTCCCAAATTGACTAGTTCTATTTTTATTAAAGTCTCGCAAAGCGCGTGCGTCTCCAACTGGAATAAACATGGCATAACCACCTAAATTATAACTATATCCAAACATATTACTGCCATAACCATATCTATATCCATCGCCATATCCACCATATCCATAATAATAATTATTATTAAAACCATAAGGATTCATAAAGCCCATAAAACCACCACCGTATGGATTGAATCTTCTTTGCATTGTAGAGTAACCTAAAGGCATAGATCCTTGATCTTGCGCATATATATCTAATCCTGGACGACCATGAGCTCTTGAATAAGTTTCGAAATATTGATCTTCTTCTTGTTCAATCTCAGGTTCAGGATAAAACATAGATAATTGCGTATAGCATCCTTGCAAGAATAGTGCAAAAGATAATGAAATGCCAATTAGTACGGTTTTTCTAAACATTACTGCTAATATTACGTTATAATTAGGAATAAAACAAATTCAAGGGGACTACTTTTTAATACCTACAAGGTTGAGCATAAAAGCATATTCCAATGCAACTTCACGATAACGACGAAATCGACCAGATTTTCCACCATGACCAGCATCCATATTCATATGTAAGTAAAGATTGTTTGGACCTTGCCAATTCTCTCTAAGCTTAGCAACATATTTAAGAGGTTCCCAATATTGAACTTGAGAATCAAAAAAACCAGATGTAACTAATATATTTGGATAATTTTGCTTTTTAATTTGATCGTAGGGAGAATAAGAAAGCATATAATCGTAGTATTTTTTAATGCGAGGGTCTCCCCATTCATCCCATTCTCCTGAAGTGAGTGGAATCGTAGGGTCTAGCATTGTTGTTACAACATCAACAAAGGGAACTGCAGCAATTGCGCCCCTCCACATCTGTGGTTCCATATTAATTACTGCTCCAATTAATAGACCACCAGCGCTTCCACCTTCTGCAAAAAGATGATCTTCATTAGTGAGCCCATTTTTAATTAAATATTTACCCGCAGTTATAAAATCTGTAAAAGTATTTTTCTTATTTAACATTTTTCCATCATCGTAGGATTGACGTCCATAAATCTGGCTTCCACGAACATGTGCAATTGCATAAATAAAGCCCCGATCTAATAAACTCAAACGCGTAGAGCTAAAATAAGGATCTCGAGTTGAGCCATAAGAGCCATAAGCATAAAGTAATAAATTCTGTGGATTATCTGGAACACCTTGATTGTTAAATGTTGGATCATTTTTTAAATCTTTTTTATATACTAAAGAAATCGGCACAGGTTTTCCATCTTTTGCAATTGCATATCTCCGTTCTGCATGATATCTAGTTTGATCATAGCCTCCGATGACCTTGTCTTGCTTCATAAGAGTTAATTTTCCACTATCCATATTATAATCGTATATAGAACCCGGCGTTACCATTGAAGTAAAAGAATACCTAAGGATGTTCGTATTAAATTCTTCATTTACTGAAATTCTAGCAGTGAAAGTTACTTGACCAAAATCAATATATTCATCCTTCCCT
>Ga0209667_1002515_pt1 | contig 11983 bp, 12 predicted proteins | sample SaaInlV_165m_DNA_2_FD_184682 | JGI IMG/M metagenome (GOLD analysis project Ga0209667, IMG submission 184682) | Marine microbial communities from expanding oxygen minimum zones in the Saanich Inlet - Saanich Inlet SI037_S3LV_125m_DNA (SPAdes)... | ecosystem: Environmental > Aquatic > Marine >... | reverse complement strand
AACAAAAATAAATTAAAAGGTTTTTTTGATAAGACATTAACGGGTGAGTATCATGCATTACCTAGACAAAAATACCCAAAAACTTATTTACCTAATGGTTATATAGATATTTTTAAAACAAAATTTGTTTTGAAAAAAAAATTATTACACGGAAGAATTTGTCCATTTATTACAAAAGAGACTTTAGACATAGATTATAAAAAAGATTTAAAGTCTTAAATTGTTCATTAGTTTTCATTTTTATTTAGTCTAAGTAATTATTTTTTAATTTTAACGCGAAGCGTAAAGTTTTAATTCCGTTATATAAATTGAGATCATTTGAAATTAATTTTTTAGATTTTACTCTAGATATAAAGAATTTTACCTCCTTAATAAAAATATCATTTTTTTTGAAATTAAACGTAAGAATTTTTTTTTTTCCATTTTTGGTTATACTAATTTTTTGAGTATTAAAGCAGGCAACCAAAGTTCCATTGTTCCCAATTAAGCAAAATTTTCTTTTTTTTGGTCTTTCAAAATAATTTAAATTTATATTACAAAACATCTTGCTTTTATTTTTTTTAAGTAAAAAATTAGACGAAAATACATCCTCCACATCTATATCAAGATCAGATATTTTTGATGAAATGTATGTTGCATTTTTAATTTTGTAATCGCTAAATAAATGAAGAAAATAATCAATTTCATGAATTTGAGTCAAAATTACTCCTCCACCAAGTTTTTTGTTTGCAGCATATGAAATTCTGTAATCTTCATATGGATGAAAATCTTTTATATTTTCTCCATTGTGAATATTTGCAGAAAGCAGTTTTCCTATTGGAGATTTTTTTTTAATCACCTTATTTAAATATTCTATTAGTGGATTAAATCTTAATTGAAAACCCATCATTGTTATTAATTTTTTTTTCTTTTTAAGCAAACTTTCTAATTCAGATAATTGTTTTGATGAAGAGCCAAGAGGTTTTTCTATAAAACAATGAATATTATATTTTAATAGCTCAATGACTTGAGAAATGTGTTTTGATGATGGTGTACACACGAAAGCACAATCTATTTTAATATTATTTTTATAAATTTCATAAATAGAATTAAAATAAGTAAGTGAATATTTTTTTTTAATATTTCCATTTAAAACTTGATTGAAATTATTTAGTAAGGGAGTACTTTTTTCTCTATATCTTTTAATGGCATAAAAATTAGATTTAGGTTCAATTAATTTTAGGTTCCTCAAATGTCTTTGTCCTATAGAGCCTAGGCCTATAATTAATATATTCATACAGCTAAATATTGATTAATTAGTTTTTTAAAAAAAATATAATTTTCAGTTGCTTGATTTTTAATGTTTTTTCCACGCTGACTTTCTATCGTGAAGCTTCCTTTATAACTAATTTTTTTAAGTTCTTTAAAAATAGATTTAAACTTTACTTCTCCTTTACCAAAAATAACATTTTTATTTTTAAAATTTTTATCTTTTAAATGAATATGTTTGATTTCATCTTTAAATTTACAAATATCTAATAAAAAATTTTTTTTTAATAAAACTCTATTGCCAGTATCAAATAGGAAATAAAAATTATTAGATTTAATTTTTTTTTTTAAACTAAAAAATTCTTTTGGACTCATATTGCTTTCAATTAGTAGCTCTATTTTTTTTGTTTTACAAATTTTTGAAATAACCAACAAATTTTCAATGACTTTTTTCTTATTTTTTTTATTGATCAAGCTTTTTCCATACAACGGCAGTATATATTTTTTTATGTTTAGCTTATTAAGTTGTTTTATCGTATTTACTATTTCTTTAAGAGTTTTTTTGCCACTTAAAGAATGATTAATTATATAGTCATCACAAAAAGAATAAATTTTTTGATTATATTTTTTTGATGCTTTAGTATAACTTTTTATACCTTTATCTGTCCAAATTGGATTATTATTATTTTTTTTTCTTTCACCAAAAAATTCTATAAAATCATATCCAATTTTTGAAGCTAATTTAAATTCATTTAGCGGTCTTTTTGGAAAACATTGTAATTTCTTTCCTGAAAATGAAAGCCTTCCTTGTACAATTCCTAACATAAAATCAATTTATTTAATCGCAGACGATAATAGCATTAATTCTTTAGAGAATCTTAACCATTTGTTAGTCATTCTAAATTTTTCAGGCACTAATAATCTAGTTAGTTCCGACAACACTGAAAATGTATTTCTAATTATAAAATTATCTGACCATAATATTGGAAGCTGTTTAAAGCTTTGAACGTGCACATTTTTAAATCCTACAACATGATGAATATCTTCAAGTGATTTTTTTGTAAATGGAGTTCTATGAGTGTAATCATCATAAAAGGATTTATAAATATAATTCCATTCAGGGGTTAGATTGATCAGAATTCCAGATGGTTTCAAAATTCTATAAGCTTCTTTAAATATCTCCTCAGGGTAATAAAAGTGTTCTATAAAAGATTTTGAAAAGACTATATCAAAAGAATTATCTGGGTATGGTACAGGATCTTTTGAAACATCAACCACTTTTATTTCTGCATTATCACAATAATTCTTTGCGAAATTAGATAAATCTATTCCATAACCTTTCATACCTAATTTAGTAAATTCATTTAAAAATTCGCCTCTACCACATCCCATTTCTAAAATTTTAGACTCTTTTTCAAGATTATATTTTTTTGCTAAAAGCTTTATTAATTTCTCAGGATAAGCTGTAAAAGGTTTTTTATTGGATCCGTAAACTACATCTATGTAATTTTTATCAGTCATATTAATTTTATATAATATTGATTTATATTATTGTCCTACCTCCATCAGCAACAATAATCGACCCCGTCATATAAGAAGAAAGATCACTACAAAGAAATAAGATTAGACCATTATATTCATTTTTTTTAGCCATTCTTCCAAGTGGAATTAGTTGATTTATTTTTTTAACAAATGAATTGTCTTGATTATTATAAATCCCCCCAGGCGCAATAGCATTACATCGAATATTTTTTTTACCCCAGTAAGACGCAGTATATTTTGTTAAACCAATGATGCCATGTTTTACAATTGAGTAAGTCACAGGTTTAATAAAACCACTATTTTTATATACTCTTTGGTCTGGAGCAATAATTCCTAAATCTGATGAAACATTAATAATTGATCCTTTTTTAAATTTTGACATATATGAACCAAATACTTTTGTGCAAAGATAGCTTCCTTTTAAGCTTACAGAAATATCTTTATCCCATAAATTATTTGGAAAAGTTTCTAATTTAAGATTGTTTTTTTTTGACTTTAAGGGTGGATAATCAATTGCAGCATTGTTTATCAAAACATCGATTTTAATTTTATGTAATTTGAAAAATTTTAAGATTTTTTTTAAATCCTGCTCATTTGTGATATCAGTTTTAAAAAATTTTGCAGATGTTTTTTTTTTGGGTTTCTTAATATCGATTATATAAACATTAGTCTTTTCATTAAGTAATGCATTTGTGATTTGACTGCCCAAAAACCCATTTCCACCAGTTATAACAATGTTTTTATTATTTAAATTAAGAGTTATTTTTTTCATTTTTTTTGAATTTAGAGTATAAACACAATTTAAAAAACAAATAATTATATGAAAAAACCATACTTAATCGCAGAAATAGGAATTAATCATAACGGAGATATTAATGTAGCTAAAGAATTAATCAGAAAAGCAAAAGATAGTAGGTTTGATGCTGTAAAATTTCAGAAAAGAACTATCAATATTGTCTATGATAAAAAAACATTAGATATACCAAGAGAAAGCCCATGGGGCAAAACTACAAGAGAGCAAAAATTAGGTTTGGAGTTTGAAGAAAAAGAATATGATGAAATAGATAATTATTGCAAAGAACTCAATATAGATTGGTTTGCATCTGCATGGGACATTCCAAGCTTATCATTTTTAGATAAATATAACTTAAAATTTAATAAAATTGCATCTGCGATGATTGTTGATAAAGAATTTCTAAATGAGGTTTCAAAAAAGGGTCGACACACTTTCATATCAACTGGAATGTCTACAATAGAAGATATTGATAATTCTGTTGCTATTTTCAGAAAAAATAAATGCAGCTTTGAACTAATGCATTGCGTATCCACATATCCTATGAAGGTTGAAGATGCCAATTTAATAACAATTAATTCTTTAAAAGAAAAATATAAATGCAATGTTGGCTATAGTGGTCATGAAAATGGTGTTGTAGTTTCACTTGCAGCACTTCAATTTGACATTTCCTCCCTAGAGAGACACATCACTCTGGACAGAACAATGTATGGATCTGATCAAGCCGCTTCTCTGGAACCTGAGGGGATGAATTTTCTCACAAACGGAATAGACAAATTTATTTCCGCAATTGGTGAGTCGAAATTAGGTAATATAATAAGTGAAGAGGTCCCTATTGCAAAAAAATTAAGAGCTCATATCAAAATAGATCAATGAAAATTAAAGAAATTTTTGAAAAAGAGTTGTCTCAAAATATAAAGACACACTTAATGTTGAGAGATTTATTGCCTGAAATTGATAGTGCAATAAAAATTATTCATAAAAAAATAAAACTTGGTGGTAAATTATTGTTTTGTGGAAATGGGGGTTCAGCAGCAGATGCTCAACACTTAGCTGCAGAATATCTAATAAGATTAAGGCCAAAAGTTAATAGAAGACCTTTGCCAGCTTTAAGTTTAGCTCAAGATACATCTACTTTAACAGCCTGTGGAAATGATTATGATTTCTCTAATATCTTTTTGAGACCTTTTCAAGCACTTGCAAGTAAAAATGATATTCTTATTGGAATTACAACTTCAGGGAATTCTTTGAATGTTTTAAAAGTGTTAAAATATGCGCGTTCAAAAAAAATATCTACCATAGGTTTTTTAGGTGGTGCAGGGGGTAAATGTAAAAACTTTTGTGATATAAAGCTAATGGTACCTAGTGATAATACAGCACGCATACAGGAATGTCATATATTTTTGGCACACTTCATACTGCAGAGTGCAGAAGATTTATTAATCAAATAAACTACAATTAAATGATCATATCTAGAACACCTTTAAGAATTTCGTTCTTTGGAGGTGGGTCTGACTATAAAGAGTGGGTAGATAATGAACAGGGAATTGTTTTATCTTCTACTATTGATAAATATATCTATATTACTTTAAGAGAGCTTCCAAAATTTTTTGATCATAACTATAGAGTTGTTTATTCAAAAATTGAAAGTGTAAAAAATATAAACGAATTAAAGCACCATGCTATTAAAGGAATACTCAAAAATTTTAATTATAAAAGTGGATTAGAAATTCATTATGATAGTGATTTACCAGCTAAATCAGGCGTGGGATCAAGCTCTGCTTTTGTTGTCGGGCTTTTAAATTCATTAAATACATTAAGTAAAAAGACTATTTCAAAAAAAAATTTATCAGAAGACTCTATATTTTATGAGCAAAAAATACTAAATGAAACTGTTGGAATGCAAGACCAGATAGCATGTTCTTATGGTGGATTTAATGAAATAAAATTTTTTCAAAATGGTAGATTTTCTGTAAACGCGATAAAATTAGGAGACAAGAAAAAAAAAATTTTTCAAAATAATCTTTTTCTTGTCTATACAAATATTTCACGAAGAGCCAACGATATTGCTAACACATTTGTTAAAAAGCTTAATGGAAGTAAAAAAATTCATATTAAAAAAATTTTAGAGCATGCTGCATTAGGGAAAAAACTATTATTAGATGGTAAGTTTGATGATTTTGGATTGCTACTGGGAGAAAGCTGGAATGTGAAAAAAAAACTTAGCCCCTCAATAAGTAACGAATTAATTGATAATATTTATAATCTTGCTCTTAAAAGTGGATCATCAGGAGGAAAGTTGTTAGGTGCTGGAGGAGGTGGCTTTTTTTTATTTTATGTTCCAGAAGTGAATCATGATAAGTTTAAATTAAATTTTTTAAAAAAAAATTTAAATATTAATTTTAATTTAGAGAATACAGGATCTACAATTTTAAAATTTAAAGAATGAAAAAAAATTTTAATCACTCATTAATGAAAGACAACATAACTAAATTAGACTTAGACAAAGTCATTTCCCACTTAAAAATAAAAAATCCAATTCTTACTGCTGGAAAAAATGTTAAAAAATTTGAAGAAGAATGGTCTAAGTGGCTTGGTGTGAAGTACAGTGTGTTTGTAAACTCAGGATCCTCAGCTAATTTTTTAACCATAGCTTGCTTAAAAGAAATGGGATTTAAGGGGGAAATTATTTTACCCTCTTTAACCTGGATTTCAGATGTTGTCAGCGTTATTAAAAATGGTTTTAAACCAGTATTTGTAGATATTGATATGAAAAACCTCAGTGCTGATGAAAATCAAGTTCTTTCAAAAATTAATAAAAATACTGTTGCATTATTTATTACACATGCGCAGGGATTTAATGGTTTAAGTAAAAACTTAATTGATAAACTAAAAAAAAATAAAGTTATACTATTAGAAGATGTTTGTGAGTCTCATGGAGCTAAATTTCAAAATAAGAAATTAGGGACCTACGGACTAATTTCAAATTTTTCTTTTTATTATGCCCATCACATATCAACAATTGAAGGAGGTATGGTTTGTACCAATAATAAGAAAATTTATCATATGGCTAGATCCATGCGTGCGCATGGTATGGCAAGAGAAATTGGTTCACAAAAAGAGGAAAAAAGAATAATAAAAAAACACTCTAAATTATCTCCAAAATTTATTTTTTGTTACCCTGGTTTTAATTTTAGAAACAATGAAATTGGTGCAATTATTGGCTTAAATCAATTAAAAAGACTTGATAAAAATAATATTAAAAGATCCAAAAATTTGAAAAAATTTTTAAGTTTACTAGATGATAAAAAATTTTATAAAAATTTCTCTCTTGAAGGGAATTCAAATTATGCATTTCCTGTAGTTTTGAAAAATAAATCTCTAAAAAATAGATCTATATTTGAAAAGAAAATGAAATCTTTTAATATCGAGTTCAGAAGAGGCAATGCCGGTGGTGGAAATCAACTAAGACAACCATACTTACAAAAATATATTAAAAATGTAGATTTAAAAAAATATAAAAATGTAGAACATATTCATTTTTATGGATATTATATTGGAAATTATCCAAGTTTAACTAGCTCAAAAATTATTAAAATTTGTAAAATTTTAAATTCATCTTCATAGAATGATTGTACCATACCAAAATCTAAAATTACTTCACAAACCAATTTTGAAACAACTAAAAAATTCATTTTCTAAAAATTTAAATGATTCCAACTTTATTCTTGGAAAAAGTCTTTCGAAATTTGAAAAAGAATTCTCTACTTATTGTGGAACCAAATATTCAATCGGAGTATCAAATGGAAGTGATGCAATTTTTTTAGCATTAAAAGTTTTAAATTTAAGCAAGGGCTCAGAAATAATTTTGTCATCGATGACATATATTTCTGCGGCCTATAGCATATTGTTTAATGATTATAAATTAGTTCTGTGTGATATTGATTTTAATACAGGCTTGATGGATTTAAATTTATTAAAAAAAAAAGTATCAAAAAAAACAAAATGTATTATCTCAACAGACTTAAATGGAAATGTAGTTAATTCTGCCAAATTAAAAAAAATTATCAAAGGAAAAAAAATTTTTTTAATTAATGACTCCTCACATTCACACGGGTCTTTTGAATGTTTTAAAAATAAAAGTATTGAAAGTTGTAGAAGAGGAAAAAAATCTGGTAGTAGTTCTGATATTTCTTGCTTCAGTCTTTATCCAGGTAAGAATTTGGGAGCATTAGGAGATGCTGGAATAATAACCACTAATAATATAAATTTTTATAAAAGATTACTTAAATTAAGAAATTTTGGTTCTATTAAAAAATATTATCATGAAACACTTGGTTATAATTTTAAGCTTGATAATATTCAGGCTTCATTTTTAAGCATAAAGTTAAAGAAACTTGATAGTTGGAATAAAAAAAAAGCAGCTAATGCTAAATATTATACAAAAAATATTATTAATCCCAAAATTAAATTATTAATTAATTCTGCAGGATCTTCATTTTATGGATTTGTTATCTTAACAAAATATAGAAATAAATTAAAAAAATTTTTAGATAAAAAAAAGATACAAACTAATATTTATTATCCATTTTCTATTAATAACCACAAATCTTTAAAAAAGTTTTTTATAAATGATAATTTCAGTCAGGCTGAGAAGTTTTCAAAAAGGTCCTTAGTTCTGCCAATTTGTTCAACTTTAACGAAAAAACAATTAGACCATGTTGTAAAATCTGTAAATTCTTTTAAGTAAAATTTTGTGATAAAATTAAAAAATATTAAACTCTGTAAAGATGATGCTTTTGTAGATAAAAGGGGTATTTATTGGACTTCTTGGAAAAAAAAGAGATATAATATTGACTTTAATCACGATAAATTTTCTCTATCTAAAAAAAATGTTCTTCGAGGATTTCATGGAGATAAAAAATCTTACAAATTAATTAGTTGCGTTTATGGAAAAATATTTTTTGTTATTATAAATAATATTCCTTCTAGTTCTGAATATCTTAAATATTCTACTATGATCTTGACACCCAAAAATAGACTTCAGATTCTTATTCCACCAAATTTTTTAACTGGTCATCTTGTTTTAAGCAAAGAATCAGTACTTCATTACAAATTTTCATATAAAGGAACTTATCCAGATGTAAAACAACAAATAAGTATGAAATGGAATGATAATCGTATAAATATACGTTGGCCAATTACAAATCCAATATTAAGCAAAAGAGATAAATGAAAAAAAGTTTTTTAATTACCGGTGGAGCAGGTTACCTGGGTTCCATGCTTACATCTAAATTAGTATACTTAGGGCATGAAGTTTATGTGATGGATAGTCTGCTTTTTTCTAAAGAACCATTATTTCATTTATTTTCGTATCCTAATTTTCACTTTGTACATGCCGATGTTAGGAGTGTGAAAATACTTAAAAAATTAATGAGTAAAGTAGATTATGTATTACCATTAGCAGCTTTAGTTGGAGCACCAGTTTGTGAAAAAAACAAAAAAACAGCAATAGAAGTAAACTTAAAAAATATTGAATTTATAGTTAGGAATATTAAAAAAAATCAAAGAATTATATATCCCACAACTAATTCTGGATATGGAGTGGGAGAAAAAAGTAAATATTGCACAGAAGAATCACCACTAAGACCAGTTTCTTTATATGGTGTAACAAAAAATGATGCAGAAAAAATAATCCTAACACATCCTAATTCAATCTGTTTTAGATTAGCAACTGTATTTGGGTACTCTCATAGAATGAGAACAGATTTATTAGTAAATAATTTAGTTGATTTAGCTTTAAAAAAGAAGAGTATAAAATTATTTGAACCCCATTTTAGAAGAAACTTTGTTCACATAAAAGATGTTATAGATGCATTTATTTTTTCAGTCGATAATTTTCAGAAATTAAAAGGAGAGGTTTATAATTTAGGTCTATCTAACGCGAATATATCCAAATTAGCATTAGTAAAAAAAATAAAAAAACATGTTAAAGATTTAAAAATAATAGTTGATTTAACAAGATCAGATCCAGATAAGAGAGATTATTTTGTCAGTAATAGAAAAATTGAAAAAAAAGGTTTTAAAGCAAAAGTTAGTTTGGATGATGGAATAGTTGAACTAATAAACATATTACCATCATTAAAAAAAATTAAAAATAACTACTAGCTATTTGATTTTTTTATAAAAGTTATCATCAGAATAGATAAATTTTATTTTTGTTTTTTTTGCACAATCTTCATCAGATTTTGAGTCACCAATCATAAAGCTTTTTTTGATATCTATGTTCCATGAAAATAAAATTTTTCTTAACATTTTATTTCCTGGTTTCCTGAATAGACATTTTTTTTTGTATTTTTTAATTTTTCCTTGAGGGTGATGTGGACAAAAAAGAACATCGTTAAAAAAAATATTTTTCTTAATGAATTCTGTTTTTAATTTTTTGTGCAATAAATAAAAATCTTTTTCTTTATAAAAACCTCTTGCAATACCTGATTGGTTAGTGACTATAAATAAATAGTATTTTTTAAGATATTTTAGAGTATTTAGGATATTTTTTTTAAATATAAAATCTTTATATTTATAAACATGCTTATTGTCATGATTTATTACACCATCTCTATCAAAAAAAATTGCCGGTTTTTTAAATTTTTTAAGAAGTAATTTTTCTACTTTTTTGAAATTTTTTTTTATTCCAATATCAATTAAATCTTCATTTGTTTTTATTCCTTTTAATTTTTTTTTCTTGATTAGTTTATTCATGATTTCATTTTCAAGTGAAATTTTTTTATTTTTAATTTCCTTTAAAATATTTTTTTTTAAAAAATAAACTCCACTATTCATTAATTTTGAATTTTTATTATAAAAAACAAATTTATTCTTTGTTATATCCAAGTTATTTAATTTTTTATTTTCTTTGTGTGAGGAGTTTTTATTTAAAAAAATGTAGTTATCATTTATTTTTTTTTGTTCAAAAAATTTTTGTAAATTAACATTTATGAACGAGTCACCATTTACCAAGATAAAATCATTGATAGATTTATTTCTTAACTCATATAATGCTCCACCTGTGTCTTTTCTTTTTTTTTCAACATAACAAATAACTTTAACTAAATTAAATTTTTTATTATGAAATTTTTTTTTAATAAGCTCACCTTTATATCCCGCAATTATATAAATATTCTCAAAATCGAACTTTGAATAATAATTAATTAAATGTTGAATAAAAGGTATTCCATTAATTTTAACAAGTGGTTTAGGAACCTTTTTGGTTAATGTTCCTAACCTTGTTCCTCTGCCTCCTGCTAAAATTACAAGATCAATTTTTTTCATAAATTATTAATTTTTATTAATTAAATAATAATTATGATAATTTAAAAAATTAAAAATTAAAAGTCTGTTACTAAAATTGATACTCTATTTAACCTAAAGAAAGCGAGAAAAATTTATAAATAATTTTTGGCTTAGTAACAATATAACTTATTAATGGTATGGTTTTATTTTGGATATGTTTATTATTTTAATTAAAAGCATTAATATGATAAGTGAAAGCAGATGAAATTAAATTTAGAAGATTTGATTAATAAAGGAAAATCAAAATCCTGTTTAATACTTGGTCCAGGTGAAACAATGTCTGAATTTCCCTTTAAAAAATTTAAGGGAAAGATAATTGTAATCGGAAATGCCGGGATAAGATGCAGGGATAAGTGTATACCCGATTACTGGGTTGTTTCTAATAATCATTTTCCAGTACCCTATGTATCATCACATCGAAAAATTATTAATCAATTTAGAAAAACTATTTTTTTATTTTCAGAGAGCACACTCCACGATAGGTTGTGGAAAAAATCTGTTTATATTCTTAAAAAAAAATTAAAAGTAAAATGGATATTTTTTGATGAAAGGCACTTTAATTATAATAAATGCACCCCTGAAAATAAATGCTGCAAATATATAAAAAAAAATAAAGAATGTTCCACAATACAAGAATTAGTAAACAAAGTTTACAAACACGGTAAGAGAGCAGAACTAGCGGGATCCGTGTTTGAGTTTGCTCTTGCCCTTGCATTAATTTTGGGATTTTCTAAGATTTATATTCAGGGTGTAGATCTACCAACAAAAACAGCAAGAAATATAAATGAAAAAAAAATAAATGACGGAAGTTTTGGACAACTTGGTTATAAATATGACGCACGTATTAATCCTAAAATTTTGGAGGAGATAAAACAAATATATGTAGATTTAGAAAAAATTATTACTAAACAAAGTTCCAAGGTTTTTCTTGAAGATAATAATATATTTTATTATTTGATTTATTCCATTGTAAAAAAAATAAAAAAAATTTTTTTAAATACAAGATACCCATTTTTTAAAGATGATATCGCTCTAATATTAAGAAAT
>Ga0209667_1002510_pt1 | contig 12013 bp, 10 predicted proteins | sample SaaInlV_165m_DNA_2_FD_184682 | JGI IMG/M metagenome (GOLD analysis project Ga0209667, IMG submission 184682) | Marine microbial communities from expanding oxygen minimum zones in the Saanich Inlet - Saanich Inlet SI037_S3LV_125m_DNA (SPAdes)... | ecosystem: Environmental > Aquatic > Marine >... | reverse complement strand
CAAGAACGAGAAACTCATTCCGGTCGAGGGCAGGAGTCTGGTTCCCTTTTTCAAGGGAGCGGGCAAAGCGAGCGAACGGGTGCTTTGTTTCGATCACTTCGATTCCAGCGCCATCCGCAAGGGGGACTGGAAATTGGTTCGTGGGAACAACCGTTACAAGAACCGGACTTGGGAACTTTACAACCTCGCGGAGGACCGGTGCGAGACGAACAACCTGATCGAGTCTCATGCGGAGAAGGCCAAGGAACTGGAGGCCGAGTGGTTGGCTTGGGCAAAGCGGGTAAAGGTCAACCCCTACTACTCGCATGCTCAGACAAACCCGGCCAAGGTAAGGAAGAAACTAAGGAAGGATGCCCAGGGGGTTTATCTTCTCAAGCATGGGGACCAGGTGGCCCGTGAGCACGCCCCCCAATTTGCGAATAAGTCCATTGAGATCAAACTGTCCGTCACGAGGGGAAGGGAAAAGGGCGGTGTTCTAATTTCCCATGGTGGAAGCCGTAGTGGTTATTCCCTTTACCTAGAGGATGGAAAACCGGTTTTTTCCTGCCGTTTGGGAGGTGCCTTGCACACCTTCCAGTCAACCAAGGCCTTGCCCGAGGGACAGGCCTCCTTGTACGCCGCGCTCTTGCCCGATGGGAAAGTATCCTTGATAATGGAGAACGAAGTAGTGGCCGAGGGAAAGCTCCCGGGCCTGTTCAATACCCATCCTCAGGATCCCCTTGAGATCGGGAACGATTCCCAGTCAACGGTGGCAAGCTATTCATCAAACCCCCGTTTCAAGGGGAAAGTCAATGAGGCCAAGCTCAAGCTCCAATAGGTTTTCAACCTTATCCAACCCAAATCAAAATGAACCATATAATACCCGTCTTCCTAAGTCTACTTCTTGCCCTTGCTCTGCCTGCAAAGAACGAAAAGGCAAATCCGACCTTTGGCAAGCAAGTCAGCGAGAGTGGAATTCGGCATTCCTTTCTGATCTGTGGCAATCCGACTGCCCTGGTGAACGAGAAGAACGAAATCGTCTGGCAAACAAAGGGCTATGGACGGGACGGCTTTGTCCTGAAGTCGGGTAACGTTTTGGTCTCCATCGGTAACGTGGCCAAGGAGATTACCCGGGAAGGGAAAGTCGTCTGGAGCTACAAACTGAGCAAGGAAAATAAGGAACTCGGTTCCTCCGTCCGTCTTGACAATGGGAACACCCTGATCGTGGAAAGGGGGGTGAAGCCTCAGCTCCTGGAAGTGCGCAAGGACGGTTCCGTCGCGGTGACCGTTCCGCTCAAGCCAGAGACCAAGAATGGTCACATGCAGACCCGGATGGCCCGCAAGCTTCCCAACGGAAATTATATCGTTCCTCACCTGCTCGCTTTTGCGGTCAAGGAATACAAACCGGATGGGACGGTCGTACGGACGATCAGGACCGACCTCGAGGAGTTGGGCGGACGCAAGGCGAGAAACTGGCCTTTTACCGCTATTCAACTCAAAGGGGGAAACCTTTTGGTCAACCTGACCAACGGGAACAAGACGGTGGAATTCGACCCCTCTGGCAAGGTTGCTTGGCGGGTGGATAATTCGCATGTCGATGGTCGCTTTGCCGATCCATGCGGTGGACAGCGTCTGGCCAATGGAAATACCCTGATTTGCAGCTACGGCCAAAGAAAGGGAGACATGCCCAAGCTTTTCGAGGTCACCTGGGACAAGAAGGTCGTTTGGGAATATTTCAACCCCGTGGTCCGGGCCCATGAGGTTCACGTCATTTCGACAAACGGCAAGCCCGAGGGTTTTCTCAAGTAAAGCTGTCTATTTCCCTTTTCATGAAGAAATCATTGCTGCTCTTGTGCACCTTGGTTTCTTGTCTGGGCTTGTATGCACAGGACATCACGGTGGAGGGCTTGATCATCCCCCGGGACAACGAAGGGATGTATGTCCGTAACCCGGATGGCCAGTTTGAAATCGAATGGAGCAAGGAGACCAAGGTTGCCCTGGAGGTAAATACGGGCCTCTTCAAGGGGCTCAAGGGAAACGTTCTTCATTACCAGGTTCAGGCATCCAGGGAAGTCATCCGTTTCACCCTCCCCAAAGGATCGGTTACGGGTATCGTTGGGGTCAGAAGCAAAGGCCAACTGGAAAAGAGATTGAAAGAGGCCCATGAGGAGAACTGGATCGGGGAACATGGCCTGCGCTTGTTCTTCGGTGAAAGCCGGCCCCAGCAAATCGCCTCGCCGGACGATCTGCGTTTCATCGGACTTTGGGACTCGGCCTCCAAGCCGCGTGCTTTGACCATCAAGGGCAAAAAATATGAATGCTCGCTCAAGAAGGGTGGGCAAACTAAGGCCTTGCTCTTCAACGTACTGGAAACGAAGGACTGCAAGCCCTTCGTCAATCGGGCCCGCGTCGTGGGCCAGAGAAAAGGGGACGTGATTCATGCCAAGGAGATTCATCTTCAACCAATAGGTGACCAAGCCGCGCTCGATGACCCCAAGCTCCCGCGCTACCTTTTTATCGGCGACTCCATTTCGGGGAACTACGACCGGGGCCTGCGGGCATTCCTCGCGGGCAAGTACAACCTGCATCACCCGCCCACCAATTGCGGACCTTCGGCAAAGGGACGTTCCAGCATCTTGGAGTGGTTGGGGGCGTACCGTCAACCCGGTCGCCACTGGGACGTCATCAGTTTCAATCATGGACATTGGGACAGCAAAAACGACAAAGCCAGCTATCAGGAGAACCTCAAAAAGATCATCACCGAACTCAAAAAGACCAAGGCCAAGCTGATCTGGGTGACCACCTGTCCCGTGCCCAACGGATTTCCGCCCGCCGCCGACTTGATCAAAGAAGGCAGGTCTCCGGGCCGGACGGCAGGGGTAATGGAGAAATTTCTCAACCCTTGGGCCCTCGAGGTCGTGAAGAAACATCCCGAGATCTCCATTTGCGATCAATGGCAGTTCGTCAAGGACAACGAGGATGGCATCTACAAGGAATTTTGGGCCGGCAAGGACGTTCATTTCAATGCCAACCCGGCTGACAAGCTTGGAGAGTTCCTCGGTAAGCACGTTCTCCAGGTGACGAGGAACCGTTAGCTTTTCGGGCAGCAAAATTTCCAGGGTTTCGGTTTGACCGAACCTAGACTTGGAGCGAGCTTAAGTTTCAGCAAAGTATATCATGTGCACCGTATTCGTAAAAAACACCTCCAAAGGGATGGTGGCTGCCCGTAACCATTCCTGGACTCAGCCGGGTGGGAACGTGCATTTTGTTCCTCCAAAAAGGATCTACGGAAAGATGGCCAACGCCATGTACCTCATGGACCAGTGGGGGCAGGACCGTCCTTTCGAAGGGATCAACGAGCACGGTGTCTTCATCGGCGCCGCCGGCATACCCGATGATTTGAGCCCTCTCGGAAAACAAAAGCGTCAACCGCATGGAATGGATTTTTGCGGAATCATCCGTTTCGTCCTCGAACGGGCCAAATCGACCGCCGAGGCCCTGGAAATCTTTCGCTCGATCCCCATCTCCTACGATTTGGATGGCGAGCCAGGCACGGTGGGGTACAACGTGCGCAATCATTTTCTTATCGCCGATCCAACTGGCCACGCCGTGAACTGGGCGGACGAGAAGAACTGTTTTACGAGGCGCCTGTCGGCGGGGAAGGGCTTCCATATCACCAATTTCCCCCTCTCCTTCAAGGCCGCCGACTGCAACCGTCACCCTATCCTCAAGAAAGGAATGGCCGACGTTCGGGGTCCGGCTTCCGCGATGAAGCTTCTGGAAAAGTCTCAACAAACCATCACGCTCTGGTCTTGTGTCTACGACTTGAAGCGCCTGACCATGGAACTTTGCATCGACTTGGATTTCTCGTTCCGCTTCCGCTTCGACTTCAGGGAAAAGATCGGGGAGGGGGAACGGCATATAGGCTTCGGGGAATTACGGCTTTGGGAAGGGTATGGTCATCCTCGGGAAAAGGAATTCTCCCTTCCGAAAAAGATCTACCACACGGCCGAACAATTAGCTGCCAAAGACTAGTCCGACTAAAGTTTTTCGAGCTACCTTTATTATCCTCTTAGTAATGGGGAGACACCAACGCACAGATTTCAGTTAAGTATTCCTTGTCGATTGCATCGAAACAATTTATTGTATTCGAATCGACGTCCAACACGGCCCGAACTCTGCTTTTTAGATCTCTAACAGGCAGAACAATCTCGGATTTAGTTTCGCTCGAGCACGCGATATGATGCGGGATCGCCGATACGTCGTTTTCAATTTGGATTGCGTTCTCCCTAACGCATTTTCCGCAAACGCCTTTATCTAAATTTATTGTCAAACACCCGTGCGTTCCTTGATAGGGACCCACTTTGAGCGTGGTCTTGTCCACTAGCCTGTAGAAACCGACCCAAATGAAAGGTTCGAATGCATGGTATAATTCGCAAGAAATGGTCGACATCACGGATACGAGATCGAATTCGTTTTCGGTCAAGGATCTTATGGTTTGAAGACCTACTTGGTATTTCTCTTTCTTCATCTAGTTCTATTTTACTTAATCCTCACAGGATCTAATGATCCTACACTCTATTGGTGCGGTATTGAGATGGAGTGATGCCCTCCACCCTCAAAAACACTTTGTAGAAATGGTCGGCATTGCGGAAGCCCAAGTCGATGGCGAGGGCTTTGAAGGAATCGTCGGTCTCGACCAACAGACGCTTGGCTCGTTCGATTCGCAAGCGAGAGATTTCATCAGCAATGCTACGATCGAGAGATTCGCGAAATTTTCGTTCCAAAGTACGTCTAGTTATTGATACGGCAGTTGCCACGTCCTTCACTTGAATTCTTTCTTGTCCGTTTTCCGAGATGAATCGAAGAGCATGAGCGACTATGGGATCTTCGGCTGCCAAAACGTCCGTCGATTGGCGAGCGAGCAATCCCTTGGGAGGTGAATATTCAACCGTCTGCGACGTATCCTTTCCATTCATCGTCTCATCAAGTTTTGCCGCGGCTCGAAAACCGATCCGCTCGAAGTCCAAATCGATGCTGGTCAGGGCGGGGTAGGGGGATGCGCAGATTGCGGGCTCGTTGGAGGTTCCGACGATTGCGATGTCTTGGGGTACTTGTAAACCTTTTGCTCGGCAGGTTTCGATCAGATGTCTGCAGAACAGGTCGTTACTTACGAGAATTCCGAACGGGGGTTCCAAGGAATCCACCCATTTCTCGAGTCCCTCGAGGAATCTTTCCCAGCCAAGGGCTTCCCCTCCCAAGCCCGTTCTTTGGAAACGGTAGGTCGTGAAGCGAAAGCCCAGTGGTCTCAAGATTTTCCTGAAACCTTCAACTTGTATTCGGGTATCCTTTTCACGAAGGAATCCCATATATCCGAATCGCCGAAAACCTCGACCGACCAAGTGCTGGGCTGCCATCTTGCCGGATGTCTCGAAGTCAGCCAGAACGCTTGATACGTTTTTCGCCGGAGAATTGAGCCATACGTTGACTGCCGGGATCTTGATCTTGTGAGCAGCCTGAGCCAAAGGTTCGGTAATGCGTCCCAGAATGCCATCAAAGGGAGTTGCCCCCGGCTTGGGTTTCAGTACGCGAACTGCGCTTGGTATGGTTACGCAATCCCATCCTGCCTTGTCCGCATACCTATGAACCCCGGCATAAGTCTCCAGATGGCGTTTGTGACCCCATTCCATCTCCAAGCATAGGGCGACTCTCTTGGTGGCATTTCGGGTTTTCAGTGACATATCTTTTTATCTTTTGCGGAAATCGTTTGTTCGCGTCAATTCAGGATGACGCAATAACGCGAATGATTTTCGCTAAAAGCATCCGAAATCAACTTGCTGAAACGAATTGCCACCGTTAGTGATAACTCTCATTGATGTCTACCCTTTCCTCCAAGTACGACGTTGCAATCATCGGAGCCGGCCATAACGGATTGATCTCCGCTTGTTACTTGTCCAAGGTCGGATTGTCGGTCTTGGTGCTTGAACGAAATGCGAAACTGGGTGGCGCCACTCGCTCTTCTCAAGTTTTTGCAGGAATGGAAGCACGCTTATCGGTCTATTCCTATCTGGTCAGCCTGCTCCCTCAAAAAATCGTGGACGAACTCGGTCTGGAGATCGAACTGCTTCCCCGACGGACAGCTTCCTACACCCCAACTCTTCAAGACGGAATCCCGCTCGAACTTCTCCTAGGCAACGATGGCATGGAAGCCAATCTGGAAGCCTTCGCAAATCTGACGGGCTCTGAATCCGATTATCGAGGATACATGGAACTGCAGACCATGCAGGAGCGCCTGGCTTCCGTCCTCTGGCCCAGCATGACCGAGCCTCTCGTTTCAAGAGACGAAATGCGGAACCGACTGAATGACGATGGCAAACGGGCTTGGCAATCCATCGTCGAGGAACCGCTGGGTCAAGTGATTGAAAGCAGAATCTCAAGCGATCTAATTCGAGGGCTTGTCTTTACGGATGGCAAAATCGGTGTTTCCACATACCCCCACGACCCGACTTTACTCCAGAATCGTTGTTTTCTATATCATGTCATAGGGCGAGGGAACGGCGAGTGGCTTGTTCCCAAGGGAGGTATGGGAACACTGGTCGACGAACTCGTTCGAGTTGCCCAAGAGACGGGCAAGGTAACTTTCGCCACTAGTGCAACGGTCAGTTCCGTCAACCCCGACGGAAAGCTTTCTTCTGTTGCTTTTGAGATTGATGGGGAAGAAAGCCAGGTCGACGCCCGGTTCGTTCTCTGCAATGCATCCGGCAAAGAACTGGCCCGACTGACGGGAAAACCATGTGATTCGGTCACGATTGACGAGGGAACAGCCTTCAAGGTTAACATGCTCCTGAAACGATTGCCCCGGCTCCTGTCAACCAAGCATTCGCCTGAAGACGCCCTTGCAGGAACCTTTCACGTCAATGAGGGTTATGCGCAAATGCAGGCCAGCTACGATTCGAGTGTCGAAGGCAAAATGCCCGAGACACCACCCGGCGAAATTTACTGCCACACCCTGACCGACCCCTCCATCCTTTCCCCCGAACTGAATGCCCGAGGCTTTCATACCCTAACTCTCTTCGGGTTGGATATGGCCTACCGCTTATTCAAGGAAGACAACGAAAAGGCTCGTGATCTCGCCTTGCAACGTTACCTCTCCGGAATCAACCAATACCTCGAGGAACCGATCGAGGAATGCCTTGCTTCGGATGCTGATGGCAAACCCTGTATCGAGGCCATGAGCGCCGTCGATTTGGAAGAGAAGATTCACCTACCAAAGGGAAACATCTTTCATGGAGATCTGACCTGGCCCTTTGCCGAAAGCGAGGAGGAAGTCGGTCAATGGGGTGTGGAGACCGAACACCCGAATCTGTTTCTCTGTGGCTCATCAGCCAAGCGCGGAGGGGCTGTGAGTGGCATACCCGGCCACAATGCCGCCAAGAAAGTCCTGCAGGAAAGCATGGACGGGAGTTGATAAATTCAATAGAAACCAAGCATGAACCTTAGATTTTCCCCTCAGCCATTGTTTCTCACCCTTCTTCTTTGCGCTTTCTCCCCCTTTGCATCATCCGACGAGTTGCCTCCGGGATTAGGCAAGAAAGCAGGCGGTGACGAGCTTCCTCCCGGGCTCATGCAAGCCATCGCCAACCCGTCAATCCCGACGATCGTCGACGCTACCATTCTCGGCTTCAACAAGGAAGGCCATGGAGAAATCAAGGTGAACGCCGTATACAAGCATGACTCCTCCAAAGGTAAATTCGTTCCACCCAAATCGGTCAGAGGATACGGCTACGCCGGCACTGACAGAATTGCACCCCTGAGAGTGGTGATTGGCAAAAAGGGAAGATTCCTTCTCTTCCTCAATGGGGATCTCCTCCATTCCACTTACAACAACCGCTTCCCTATCCGCGAAGGCAAGAACGGAGAACTTGAGGTAGGAATCGGCTTCAATGGCGCAGGCGGTCCATGGAAACCAATCAAGGAAATCGTCGTAAAGATCCCCGAGATTAAGAAATCCCAAAACCTACGCCGTCTTCCTCCTACAAAAAAATAATCTGGGGCAGACCTTGAAAATCATAAATAATCTTCTCTTCTCTCTATTTGCCGGGTTTCTGCTCGCCCAATTCTCCCATGCTGACGACCCAAGCTCGGATCGTAAGAAAGTCGAGTTCTTCGAGAAGCTCTACAAGACCAAGATCGTCGACGTGAAGTTGCTTGAGGAGTACCCTGACCCTGATCAGTTTTATTCCGCCATAGCGAAGCAGGTCGGAATTCCTGAAATAACCCGTAAGGCGGTTGAAGAAAAATATGGTTGGAAGAATGATGAGAAAAACTTCATGGCCCTCATGATCAAAGGAGGTGGAAGTTCCGATGATTGGGGAGTTGTGGTCACCAAATTCCCCATGGGGCTCAAGACTGCAAAGAACAAGGAAGAAAGAATGAAATTGTTCAAGAAAATGGAAATGAAGATGGTCGTCATCGGGTATGACGGAAAAATTTCCTTTCCCGAGAAAAAGAAAAGAAAGACGGCGCCGAATCAGGATTAATGGAACCGTCTGCCTTTACACCTGTGCTTCAATGATTCGAGCTCTTTGTATTTTGTTAATCATAAGCGGAACTGCCTGCTCAATGCTCGAGCAGACAAAAACCCAAGAATTCCGGATGACATGGAAAATCTATCCTAACGACAAAAACGGAGAGAATTCCCTGGTAGAGCTTTTTTTCGTCGATTTCCCAGGACACTTCATAGGCGAATATTCGAATCAATTGGCAGATCACTTGAAGAAGGAAGCAAAGGAAAAAGTTCCTGCAACCTTTGAAATAACAAGGGGTGCCTTTGGGAACGTCAGTTACAGCATACGCGAAATTGCAGGACTCAAGCAATGGAAAGCATCCTTCTCTTACGGAGGTACCTCTGGATCGCCCGAACAATCGCCCTTCGAATGAAGATTTCCCCAATACTCTTCTTCATTTGCTTGGGTGGTTGCCTCGATTTCGGCCAAGACCTCGAACTGATTCCTCCCGATGTTACGGACAAGGAACTGACCGAGGTGACCAGAAGAACCGGGATCGAGTTCCCCGAGGGCACCATCGGCCTCGGCTATTTGTTCCAGGGTTCCGGAATCGATGATGCCCTTGCCCTCAAGGCCTCAATCCCTAACGAAGAAAGATTGGATTTTCTGAAGAACGAAATATTTGAGAATGGAGACAAATCAAAGTGCTCCATCCAAATAGGCAGGGAGCGAGCTTGGTGGAAACTCGAGGAACTAAAAGAAAGAGTGGACCGAAAAATGGATCTCCCCAAAGGCAGATTCGTCGAATGCGCCCTGGGCAAGGAAAACGGAAAGTGGACCGTCTACATATCCTGGATGTCAACCTGACTGGAAGGACAGAAAGGATGAAGGCAATCTTTTCAATTCTTCTTGCCTTCTTGCTTTACGCAGAGGCTTTCTCCACCCCCGAAATCATCCCTTTCGGAAAGAATGGCAAGTTCAAGATGCTTTACGATGCCCGGCAGCGCCCGCAGTCGGTTTTCATCAAGGGCAATCTTTTCGTAGTGTACAACGGAGACGCCAGCCCGACTAAGAACGAAAAGGGCAAGGCTTTCCCGATGCTCATTTCCTACGACTCGGCGAAACGGGTTTTCTCCGAACCCGTCCGGCTTTCGGCAAAGAGCGAATCGGATCACCACTTCAGTCCCATCATCTGGGCGGACGAGAACGATCATCTGCACGTCCTCTTTGGTTGTCACAGAACGCCCGGAACCTACCTCGTCTCCAATCGGCCCGTCGGGGAACAAGCCCACGTAATCACCTGGAAGAAGATGCCCCCCATCGCCACCAAGCTTTCCTACCCGACCGTCTATCGGATTCACGGGGACAAGGAGGTGATTTATTACCGGACGGACGGCCATACCAGTTCCTGGACCTACAAAATCAGCGCCGACAACGGAAAGACTTGGAGCGGACCTGAACGCGACGTGACCGACTTGGATGCCAAGGGACGCCTCGACTGGTCATCCTACCAAGTCAAAATCCCGAGCCGGAACGGCAAACGCCTGCACGTCGTCTTCACCGATTACGACGACAACAAGAACTCCCCTGCCCCCCAAAGGTTCTACAACCCACGCTATGACCGCTTGGTCAACAACGAATGGAAGTACAACCTTTCCTACCTCTCGATCGACCTGCGGAATCATGCGGTATACAATGCCGACGGAGCTTCCATCACTATCCCCGTGGACTTGGACTACTCAAAAGCCCATTGCCGGATTTGGGATACCGAATGGCGAGGAGCGGGCATCCCTCCGGTCATCTGTTTGGACTGGAAGGACGAGCCTTCCTTTCTTCACGTTCTTTCCGGGAAAAGCATCCGCTCTCATGGCTATTACTATGTTCACCGCAAGAAGGGCCGGTGGAAGCAAACCCTCATCCGCTCATCGAATCACCAGTGGAACAGCGGACACCTCTCTCTCGACGCCAAGGGGATCCTTCATGCCTACCTGATCGTCGGAGACGGTTACCTCGCGGGCGGATACATGGACAAGCACGGCGGTGGCCGGATCGAGGAATGGATTTCCGCGGACAAGGGCAGTTCATGGAAGAAGCTCCGAGACGTTACTCCGGGCCAAAAGCTTTACCAAGGTTGGCGCTTCAACAACGTTCAACCCGTGGTCCGTCCCGATGGAAGCATCGTCGAGGGCATGCTCTTATTCTATGGGTGGAAAGACAAAGACCTTCCGGAAGCCTCCGCCTTCCTGCTTCATGAATAAGCCATCCCGGTACTCTTCCTGAAGTTTTGAACCAAACTCTCCTTCAATCAAAATTGTTTCGCTTGACCCCGTTTGGTTCTATATTTTTGCCCTACTGACTCTATAAAGCCAAGCAATGGAACACTCTGATTTTGGAAAACGCTTTGCCGGCAGGATCGGCATCGGGGAATTGATGGATGACCTGGGGAATGCCTTGGTCGCCGATCCGGCGCCCCTCATGCTCGGCGGCGGAAATCCTAGTCACGTCCCTCCCGTCCAAGCCTTGTTCCGAAAGCGCATGGAAGCCATTCTCGCCCAACCGGGCGAATTCGAGCGGGTGATCGGAAACTACGATACCCCGCAAGGAGCCAAGCTCTTTATCGAGTCTCTGGTCGAACTTTTCCGCTCTGAGTTCGGATGGAAGGTCGGGCCCGAAAACTTCGCTCTGACCAACGGGAGCCAGAATAGCTTCTTCTATCTCTTCAATCTCTTTGCCGGTCGTTTCGAGGAAACCCGGCACAAGCAAATCCTCCTCCCTCTCGCCCCCGAGTACATAGGGTATTCGGAAGTCGGACTGGAAAAGGGTTTCTTCCGGGCCAATCGGCCCGAAATCGCGCGTTTGGGGAACAACTTGTTCAAGTACCAAGTCGACTTCGACAGCTTGAAAATCAATGAGCAAACGGGGGCCGTCTGCTTCTCCCGCCCGACCAACCCGACCGGCAACGTGGTAACCGATGAAGAAGTCAACAGGTTGCGCGAACTGGCAAACCGGCAGGGTGTTCCCCTCATCATCGACAACGCATACGGCACCCCCTTCCCCAACATCATCTACGAAGAGGTTCAGCCGATCTGGGACGAGGACGTCATCGTATGCATGAGCCTTTCCAAGCTCGGTCTACCGGGTTTGCGCACGGGCATCGTGATCGCACGGGAGGAAACAATTCGAATTGTTTCAAGGATGACTTCCGTATTTAGCCTGGCTCCCGGAGGTATGGGGCCCGCTCTTGCTCTCGATATGGTCAAGACCGGAGAGATTACCCGCATCAGTCGGGAAGTCGTGCGTCCCTTCTACGAGAACAAAGCGCAACGGGCAGTCGCCCGGTTTCAGCGCGAGATGGAAGGTCTCCCTTTTGCCATCCACAAACCTGAGGGCGCCCTCTTTCTTTGGCTTTGGTTCGAAGGCTTGCCCATCAGCACGCAAGAACTCTATGAACGCCTCAAACAAAAGGGCGTGCTCGTCGTATCCGGACACTATTTCTTTCCCGGGCTAGAGGAAGATTGGCCCCACAA
>Ga0209667_1002484_pt1 | contig 12123 bp, 7 predicted proteins | sample SaaInlV_165m_DNA_2_FD_184682 | JGI IMG/M metagenome (GOLD analysis project Ga0209667, IMG submission 184682) | Marine microbial communities from expanding oxygen minimum zones in the Saanich Inlet - Saanich Inlet SI037_S3LV_125m_DNA (SPAdes)... | ecosystem: Environmental > Aquatic > Marine >... | reverse complement strand
AGGTCGGGATTTCACAATCAAAATGGTTTGGGCTCCGGAGCGGCGGCGCGTCCTGTTCTGCGGAGCCAACCATGGTGCGCCGCACCGTCTCAACGATGTCTGGGAATTCGATTTGTCCAGACTCACTTGGTTCATGCTCTACGCACCGGACAACCCCCGTGACTACACGGGCTTGGGCAAGGATTTCAGCGACGTCGAATTCAAGGACGGCATACTCATCACGAAGCGGGGCGGACCCGCCGTAATCGCCCACACCTGGTGGGGCCTGACTTATGACCCCGAGCAAAAAATGATGCTCTTCATGAACACTTGGGTGACCAACAAGAAGAAGATGGTGGAGTTGCTTGGCGGCGATCCCGACAAGCTTTATACAGGTCCCCCGCTGTGGGGGTTCTCACCCGCGTCGAGACGGTGGAAGATGCTCAAGACGCCGTCCCCGGGCCCGGTCCCAAGGCCGATCTTCGGGGGTTGGCTGGAATACGTTCCCGAACTGAAAGGCACCCTTTGGCATGCCAATAATTGGCAAATGCGGGCCTCTTGGCTCTATGATGCCAAGTCCGGGGCATGGAGGAACCTCCAGACCAATGGCTCGACCGCGAAGTTCGAAAAACAGGCGCCCATGCCCGAGCAAGTCGGTTATTACGACCCCAAGCGCCGTATCCTCGTGGCCCAGCGCCACAAGGAAACTTTTCATTATACCCCGGCAACCAACCGGTGGGAAAAGATCCTGTCCATGGACAAGGAGTCAAAAGAGGTTTTTTACGGCCATGACGCTTATTCTCCAATGTACCACGATCCTGTCAGCGGACACGGTCTATCGGTGGAATTCAAGACCAATACGCTATGGAGCTACGACCCCGATCGGCGCAAATGGACCAAGCTCGCCCCCGAAGGCGATCCCATGCCGACAGGTAAGAAGCGCCTAGCCTACTTCGACCCAGTCCATAACGTATTCGTGATAATCGAGGATACCACCGTCTGGGTCTATCGTTACCAAGCCAGTCGATTATAAGTATAGTGTCGTATGACTCGGCACGCCTGAAAACAGTGCAAATATTAACAGAAGCGACACGTCAGGAAAACCTTTAGATACTATCGGGATATAAGCCTTCGACGACACCCAGTGAAATGCGTAGGATAATGGCTGTTGAAAATTCATGGTCAAATTACTAGAGAAATCTGATTTCATAATTATATGGCCAAATACATTTCAGAGTTTCTAGGAACGGGAATATTATTCTGCGCAGTGGTTGGTTCGGGAATAATGGGCGAGAACCTGAACGATACAAGCGACCAGGTAACTTTGCTCACCAATACTCTGGCCACGGTCTTTGCCCTTTATTTTTTAATTAGTTCGTTTCAGCCATTCAGCACCCATTTCAATCCCGCCGTTTCCTTTGTTTTTTGCTTAAAGGGGGAAATCTCCGTCAAGACTTGCGCCGTCTTCGTTGCTCTTCAGATTGCGGGAGCCATTCTAGGCGTAATGCTCGCCAACTATATGTTCGAAATTGATCCCGTGAACTTCTCCGAGAAAGCCAGATCGGGACCGAATCTGTTCGCAAGTGAAATCTTTGCGACATTCGGCCTCTTGCTTGTCATTCTTTTGGCATCAGTGGAAAAAGTGGCCGGAATGGTGGCCGCCTACATCGGGGCAGCCTACTGGTTTACCTCTTCCACATCCTTTGCCAACCCAGCGGGAACAATTGGTAGGGCTTTCTCGAACACGTTTGCCGGCATAAGTCCGGACGACGTGATGGCTTTTTGCGCCGCTCAGGTCATAGGTGCATTCTTGGCCTACATACTCTATAAAAAAGTATTCAGTCGTAGTTGACTGCGCCCAGTCACAATCAAAAGCATTTTAGCTTTCGCTTTAAAAAAGCAGTGAAGCTAACTTATTGATAATACGACAAGAGTCCTCTAAAGGAGAACTCTCATTTTTTAGGATTCTACCAACTTAAGGTTAAAGAAAGTAACGACATGCCCGAAAACACTCTCTCAATCATCATTTGCGCCGTCTTGGCACTTCTACTGATCGGTGCAGTTATTTATTTTGTGATGAGATTTTTACGCGGTTCTATCAAACTGACCATACCACAAGCTTCCTTTGGCGCCGGACAGGTTATTTCCGGAAGTTTTGACCTCGTGACGAAGAAGGCTATTCAAGGAAACCAGTTGATTGTTACTCTTAGGGGAGTGAAAGAAACTGAAATCCGAGATGGCGACAAAAAAAGAACGAGGAGAGACGAGATTTATTGTGACCAGATCACGGTGGAAAACGCTCGCGAATATCCGGGAGGGTATTTCGCGAAATATGACTTTCAAATCTCAACCCCCAACATGCAATCTCCCGAATTCATGAATTCGGGAATCGGGCAAACCTTGGTTTCGGCCTTTAGGTTGCTAAGCGACAGACGGACGCGAATAAAGTGGAGGGTAGAGGCTCGATTGGACGCCAAGGGCATTGATCTGGCGGCAAGCAAATCCGTTCAGCTCAACCTTGGTCATTCCCATTGATCGACAGTTGATTCCCTTTTTTTTACCGTCCCAGGATCACCTCCATGATTGCCAGATTCCTTTTATTTGTCCTCTTTGCATCCATCCATTCGGTTGTCGAGAGTCCGAATTCCGTGCACTAAAAATCAAGCCTCAGGCCTATCTCAACTCCTGCCCCGGGCAAAAGGGCGGAATCCTTGAGCAAGGAGGAGTGAAGGCGGGCTAGCTCATCAGTAAGGTTGTGCCCGCGAAGGAAGATTTGGCCTGCGGCGTCTCCCATGCTGAGATCATAACTGGCGTAGGCGTTCAGCAGGGAATGGGAGGCCGTGGGCGTAGGCTCGTGATCATGATCGTCATGACCACCTCCACCGCCGGTTTCCTCTTCATGCACGGGTATCTCGTCCTGTTTGAAGGCGTGATTGAGATCCATGCCAAAGGTCAGCCTATCTGCTTGGATTTCAAAGCCGACACCCAGTCTGGAGGCAGGAATCCGAGGCAGGTAGGTTCCTTCGGTCTCGTTCTTTCCACGCACCATGTCGCCGTATGCGGAGAGCAGGAGCGACCAGCCGGGATTCTCCAGAGCAAGCCAGTCGATCTCGGCCTCCAGTCCCCTGAACTCGGCCTTGGCGCCTTCATACTGCATTTCACGCATGTCTTCTCCGTGTACTAACCGTTCATTGCCGTTGGCCTCTAGGAAGACGTAATTGTCAAATTGGGTGTGGAAGGCGGAGAGTTGTCCCGTGACCTTGCCGATGTTGCGCCGCAGGATGACTTCCACGCCGGTTGCGGTCTCGTTCTTTAGGGCGGGGTTGCCGATTTCAAATGATTCCGTGCCGTGGTGGGGCCCGAAGCTGTACAATTCCGCAGTCTCCGGAGTACGTTCCGTGTAATTGAGATTGCCGCTGAGCGTCCATTCTTCGCCGAGTTGTTGGGAAATGCCGCCGGCCGCGCTGAAGATGGACTCGTCGGTATCCTTTTCACCTTGCAAGTCGCGATCATGGTTTTCCCAACGGATGCCGGCGTTGACCAGAGTGGTGTCCCCGAGATCGAATTCCTCCATAAGGAAGAAGGCAATCCTGCTAGAATCCTCTCCCGAGATGGCGCCGATGGTTCCGTTTGCCTCGTCCCCGCCAAAAATGCTGCCTTCCCCAGCAATCTTGAGGTTGTCGAAAAGGCCGTGAAAGCCAAATACACCGCGCAGGGAGCCTAGCTCATGCACAAAGGCAATTCTAGTCTCGAATCCATCCCGGATGAAAGTGGAGTGCGTTTCCGTTTCAGTGGCGTTTTCGTCTTCCTTGCCGATTTCATTGTGGAGATAGTCCCCGTAGCCCAAAGTCAATTGCACGCTTTTCAGGAAGTCCGAACCCGTGACATCGAACTCGGAACGAGCCTGAAAGCGATCGCTTTCCATTTCGATTCGGGTTTCGAGATCCGCATGTTCACCAGGGACTCCGTAGATGTTTTCCAGCGAGGAAAAGCTCATACCTGCGTAGCCGTTGTCCCAAATGCGAGCCCCCCCCAGCCCATAGGAATGACTTTCTCCCATGCTGTTGGCGATCTTGCCGACGGGGGAATCGTAATTATCGTAATCCCTATTGGACCCGTTGATTTGAAAGCTGAGGGATTCCGTGCCCGCAAAGCCCATTCCGCCAACGTTCCAACCATCGTTCACGCTGTTGTAGCCAGTACGAAAGACTGCCCCCGGAGAACCGGCGAAGGAGCGAGTGGGAATGCTGCGGTCAATGACGTTGACCGCTCCGCCGATGGCGTTGGAACCGTACAAAAGGGCCGATGAACCTCTAAGCATCTCGATTCGCTCAATCAACATGGGATCAATATTAACGGCATGATCTGCGGAAGATGCGGAAAAGTCGAAGGACTCCACGCCGTTTTGAAGCATGCGGATGCGGTGCTTGCCCAAGCCTCTAATGATGGGACGGTTTGAGCTGGGCCCGAAGTAAGTCTGGTGGATTCCGGGCTGATTGGCCAAGGTATCCGCTATTGTGTTGGCCTTTGCTTTTTCAAGCTCGCTTTTGTTCAGCACGCTCCATGCTTGGGTCAAATCCTCGACTTTTGTGTTAAGTGGAGAGGACTCGACGACGAGAGGTTCGAGTTCCTCTAATCGTTCGTTTAAATTTTTGTCCTGAGCCGTAGCCAAGGAAGCGAAAATCATAAGTGTGGAAGGTAAATATTTCATTTGGATAAGAGAGTAAGATAGAGAAAAACCAAGGCCTCGACTGCAAATGAGGCTTGGTCCTCGTTTGGCTAAAAAGGAATGAAAGGTGCCGCTCCCAGAGAATTCTCGGAAGCCGACGCTACACGAAATGACTACGCTCGATGGGGAGGTCCCCTAGCCCAAACGGAAATGGTCTTGCGACAAAAGCATGCACTTTCGCGATCTTCAAAAGATAACTCGACGACCGAAAGAACAGCCTGTGGCAAACAAACAGGGAAATGGGAAAATTGAGAGGACTTGTTAAAAAGAAGCACCGGACAGGAACTCCCTTCATCGCCTTCCTTTTCCTCTTTATCTTCATGAGAATGGCATGGAGTGGATTTATCCGAATGAGGACAGGCCTTATTGGAATGAAAGAAAAAAGAATGAAAGTCAGGCGAAACCGCTGATATTGAAAGCCCCATGCAGAGGACCAGACAACATATGGACAGGAAAAACTTCATTAGAAATCCCAACATCGCCTTAACGCAACTAGATTGCAATAAGAAAGTCGTCCTATTTTTTTGTGGAATCCTCCTCTTGGGAACTATTAAAGAGACTCAGTGTATGAGTAAAATTTCATTGATCGCTTTCCTTTTTCTTGGATTGGTCAACTTGGGGGCCAAAGACTGGAAGCATGAACTGTCCGAAATACTGGAGCTTCATTGCTATGATTGCCATGGGGACGGCGCCAAGAAGGGCGGCTTGGCGATGGACGAACTGTCCGACAAATTGTCCGACCCCGCAGTCTTCGCGAAATGGGAACGAATTTACGACCGGGCCATTACCGGTGAAATGCCGCCGAAGAAGATCAAGGACCGCCCCCAAGCGGATGAACTCAAGAAACTGAGGCTTCAGCTTGAACCCGTTCTGGTGGCGGCTCACGAGAAGTCCAAGGGCACCGTGCTCAGGCGCTTGAACCAGCGCGAGTATGAGAATACGATGAACGATCTTTTCGGCACGTCGCTGGAGCTCGGAAGCATGCTTCCCGAAGATGGGCGTTCGCATGAGTTTGACAATGTCGGTGACGCTCTGGGCGTTTCCATGCAACACATGAAAATGTATCTCAAGGCCTGTGGTGTTGCGCTGGAAGAGGCTATTGCCAAGACGACCCAGGCACCCGAACCCCAGAAGCGCGTGGGCCGTTACACGGACGACAAAAGACTGGACCGGTACTTGGGCGACAACCGGCTCAAGCTTGAAGACGGTTCGGTGGTGCGATTTTCGCCGTACGGGTATCCCACGGGCATGATCCGAACGGCGAATACGCGTGGCGAGGGATTGTACCGGATCAAGGTTCGCGGCTTCGCCTACCAGTCTGAGACCCCGATCACATTCTCCGTAGGCGCAACGACCTTCAAGCAAGGAGCCGAAAAGCCTATCTTTGGATACTTTTCCTTTCCACCCGGAGCTTCCGGCAAGACGCATGTCGTGGAACTGACGGCCTTCATGGGAGACGGCTACATGATCCAAGTCGAGCCCTACGGAATTTCAGACTCGGACCTAGGCAGGAGACGCCCGAAGAAAATTCACGCTAAAGAGTATAAGGGGCCGGGACTAGCGATTCACTCGGTGGAAATCGAAGGCCCTTTGATCAGCCAATTTCCATCCGCAGGACACAAGCTGATCCTGAAAGGCATTAACCGCGTGGAGATTTCGCCACGCAATCCGAATGACCGCAAAAAGTCGTGGTACAAACCGAAATTTGAAATTAAATCATCCGATGAAAAAACCGATGCCGAACAGGCTCTGGCCCGTTTGACAAACGCAGCGTTCCGTCGACCGGTGAATGCCAAAGAGGTGGTTCCCTACCTGAAACTCTTTGAAAGCGAACGGGCCAAAGGCGAGTTATTTGAGCCTGCGTTGCGCACCGCAGCGACAGCAGTGTTAAGCTCGCCTCACTTTCTTTACTTGCGCGAACCGGCCGGAGAGTTGGATGATCATGCGCTCGCCAGCCGTCTTTCCTATTTTCTCACACGCACTGCGCCTGACGCTGAGTTGCTGGGCCTTGCCCGTGCTGGTAAACTACGTGCCAATCTCCGTGACCAGACCGAACGGTTGCTCAAAGACAAACGCTTCGAGCGGTTCATTACCGACTTCACCGAGGCGTGGCTCAACCTGCGGGACATGGATTTCACAATACCCGACCGCACTCTGTATCCGGAGTATGAACCGTACCTGCGTTTTTCCATGCCACGGGAGACGGAGGCGTTTTTGCGTGAGCTGATCGAAGGCAATCATCCGGTTGCCAACATCGTGAAGAGTGATTTCGCCATGATCAACGATCGTATGGCCGAGCACTACGGCATCCCCGACGTAACGGGCTCGCAGTTCCGCAAAGTGAACTTGCCCGCCGACAGCTGGCGGGGCGGTTTCCTAAGCCAAGGCAGCGTAATGAAGGTGTCAGCCAATGGTTCGGCTACCTCGCCCGTAGTGCGTGGAGTCTATGTGATGGAGCGTATCCTTGGCATCACTCCAACGCCACCCCCTCCGAATATCCCCGGCGTGGAACCGGATATCCGAGGAGCTTCCTCCTTGCGCGAGCTTTTGGAAAAACACCGCAACGTTTCCAGTTGCGCTTCCTGCCACAACCACATTGATCCACTCGGGTTTGCATTGGAAAGCTTCGACGTTACCGGTATGCGTCGCGATCGATTCCGCAGTAAAGGCGGAGATAAGGTGAAAGCCCTCGTTCGAGGCCGCAAGGTGGTGTATCGCCTCGGACCCGAAGTGGATAGTTCCGGCAAGTTTCTCGATGGCTCGCGTTATCAGGATTTCCGCGGCTACCGTGATTATCTCGCTCAGCATGATGACCGTCTTGCCCGGGCATTTGCCGCCAAGCTCCTCACTTTTGCGACAGGGCGTGAACTTGGCTTTTCTGACCGCACCGAGCTTGATCGCATTACGCTGGACACCGCTCCAAACAAACATCGCGTTCGCGACCTCTTTCACCATATTATTGAATCCAAGATTTTTCTAAACAAGTAACATGAGCTTCGTCGCCACCAAAACCTCGTTGAACCGCCGCACCTTTCTGAAGGGCACGGGGGCCGCCGTGGCCCTGCCGTTCCTGAGCGCCATGACGCCCGCCTTCGCCAAGGCTTCCGCACCGCCCAAGCGTTTTGTAGCGATGAATGGGGGCCTCGGCTTTCACGCGCCCCACTTCATTCCAACTGAAACTGGCGCGAACTACAAGATACCCCTTTATCTGCAAAAGCTTGAGCAACACCGGAAGGATTTTACGGTGTTCTCGGGTTTGTCACATCCGAACTCAAACGGTGCCAGTGGTCACACAAGCGAACTCACTTGGTTAACCAGCGCTCCGCACCCGGGATTGGCTGGGTTTAAAAACACAATCTCAATCGATCAGTTGATGGCCAAGCACATTGGCGCGGCTACGCGGTTTCCTTCACTCACCGTTGGGGCGCGCGGGCAGTCGCTGTCTTGGACTGCCAATGGTGTGCAAATCCCAGCCCAGACACATCCGGCAAAGATTTTCCGTCAACTGTTTTTCAACGGTACCGAGAAGGAAGTGGCCGAAGAAATCAAGGACCTCGAGCGTGGCCGAAGTATTCTGGATACGGTGCTAAACGATGCAAAGACGCTCAATTTGACCCTCGGCGCGCGCGATCGTGAGAAGCTTGACGAATACTTCACTTCGGTCCGTGAATTGGAAGTCCGTTTGCAGCAGAACAAAGAGTGGGCCAATCGCCCCAAGCCAAAGGTCAATTATGATGAACCGCAGGACGTTGCCGATCGCAACGATATCCTTGCCAAACAACGGCTAATGTACGACCTCATCCTGCTGGCTTTGCAGACAGATTCGACGCGCGTGATCGCTTTCTCCATTGGCGGAATGAATGCCGTACCCAGCAACATCCCCGGCGTGCGAACCGACTGGCACATGCTCTCTCATCACGGCCGTGACGAAAACAAGATCGAGGAATTGGCCCGCATCGAAGCCGCTGAGTTTGAAGTGCTCGGCGAATTCCTCACCAAACTCAAAAGCGTGAAGGAAGGCAGCGACCGTCTGCTCGATCACACTGCCATCCTCTTCGGTTCCAACCTCGGCAACGCTTCATCGCACAGTTGGCGCAACTTACCCATTCTGCTCGCTGGCGGCGGCTACAAACACGGTCGCCACGTTGCCCATGACCCCGATAATAACACTCCCTTCGCCAACCTCTTTGTCCCGCTTGCTCAACGCATGGGTTTGGAGATCGAAAAATTCGGAAGCAGCACCAAGTCGACCATCCGTGGACTGGAGAGCTAGTTTCCGCATGATTCGAAGACCTTGTCATATCCCAAGCAAAGGCATGTTTCTTGTCTCCAAATGCATTCGGTAAGCGACAGTCGAATCGGGTTCATCGGCCTGGGAAACATGGGCAAGCCCATGGCCCGTCACCTGATGAGAGCAGGTGCCCGGATCACGCTTTTCAATCGGAGCAAGCAAGTCCTTGAGGAACTGGCCGGCGAAGGAGCAGACGTTGCATCCAGTCCGAGCGAAGCGGCGCAAGGTGTAGGGGACGGACTGATCTTCCTGAGCCTGCCCAATGCCAGCTCGGTCGGCGAGGTGGTAGAAGGAGAGGACGGGCTTTTCGCTGGACTGGCTACCGGCTCAAAGGTCATCGACATGGGAAGCACGGCGGTCGAAGCCACGAGAGGTTGGCAAGAGAAGGCTCTTGGCATTGGGTCCGACTGGATCGATGCCCCCGTTTCTGGAGGGCAAAAGGGAGCTCGCGAGGCAAATCTGACTATCATGGCGGGAGGTCGGGAAGAAAGCGTGAATGCAATACGTCCCGTGCTTGGTTTGCTGGGTACCACCATCACCTACATGGGACCGAGCGGAGCCGGGCAATGCGCCAAGTTGGCCAACCAGGTCATCGTCGCCTCGACCATAGCGTCTCTGAGCGAAGCCTTTCTTTTGTGCCGGGAAAACGGAGTCGACCTGAAGGCTACCCGAACTGCCTTGTTGGGCGGCTTCGCCCAGAGCAAGATTCTCCACCAGCATGGACTCAGGATGATCGAAGAAGACTTCGAACCCGGTGGCACGGCGATCAACCAACTGAAGGATTTGGTCGAAGCCTCCAACGTGGCGACCGCAAACAAGTTGACCCTCCCTATGCTGGAGACCAACAAGAAGCTTTGGGAAAGGATGATAGAGGATGGGCTAGGAGAGCTTGACCACAGCGGACTTTACGAGTGGTACCGAAAATTGGAAAAACAGGGGCATGATCGACACTCAGTAGAAGATCAAGAATTACCTTCAAATCCAAATTGACAACGCCAACTAGTCCGCATTATCCGTGGCAAACTTATGAAATTTCTAAAACAATTCATCGCAATCACCTTCTTCTTTGCCATCGGGTCCCTATCCTTCGCCAAGCCTATCGAGGTTTTCTTCGGTACCGGGGGACGCGGAGCGGAAGGCATTTATCACGCCACCTTCAATCCGGATAACGGAAAATTCTCACCCGCCAAACTCGCGGCCAAGATCGGTTCGCCCGGATTCCTCGCTCACCACCCAAATGGAAAGATTCTCTATTCCCTGAGCCGTTGGGATGGAAAAGCGGGAACCGTGGGTTACCAAAGATCAGCAGGTGGAGAACTAAAGGAATTCACCCGTATGGTGTGCCCCGACGGAGGCGGCGCTCACATTGCGGTACATCCGAGCGGAAAGTTTCTTCTCACCGCCCAGTACGGAGGCGGCTCCACCGCCCTTTTCCCCCTCGACGCCAAAGGAAATTTGGGCGAACCCACAATCCACGAACACAAGGGTGGATCCAAGGTGGTGCAACGGCGGCAGGATTCTCCTCATCCTCACTGGTGCGGCTTCTCCCCGGACGGCAAATTCGCCTTGGTGCCCGACCTCGGTCTGGATCAAATCGTCATCTACAAGGTCAATGCCGACAAAACCGCCATTACCCCTCACGCATTCGGCCAATCCGTTCCCGGAGGAGGTCCCCGTCACATGCGCTTTTCCATCGACGGGAAATTCATATACCTGCTCAACGAGCTCAGCCTCTCCGTAACGACCTTCTCTTGGAACCCAAAGAATGGTTTGGCCAAAGCCCTGACCACCACACCGGCTCTCAGCGAGGAAGCAAAAGCCGCCGAAAGTTTCAATTCCTCCGCCGAGATTCTCGTCCATCCCGGCGGCAAATTCGTATATTCCTCCAACCGCGGGCACGACAGCGTCACCCTCTACCATGCCAAGTCAAGTACGGGAAAACTGAAAGTAGAACAGATTCAACCCATCCGAGGAGCCTTTCCAAGAAACATCAATCTGACGCCACGAGCCGATTGGCTTTTAGCCGCAGGCGCCGATTCCAACACCATCGCCGCCCACCGCATAGATCAGACCACCGGACGCTTGACCTACCAAAGAGGTTCGGTGATCAACGTCCCCTCTCCCATCTGCATTCTCTTCGTAGATTAGGACACACAACCTTACTTGTTGGTACTTCCGACAACCGGAACCTGCAGTAGGGGTCATCCGAATGCATTGAGGACCCGTTATCAGATCACCCCAGAAATCCACAAGATAAGGGCTGGCGCCAAAAAAACGATAAGCGAACCGGCACCCGGATGTACATTCACCATCACGAATCCTCCCAAAACGTAACTCACAAGAAACATTACCTTGATCAGGAAGGAAACTTTATCGCTTCTCCAAATGCTCATCAGAATGTAAACAAAAGGGAGAACCCAAAAGCCCAAACAAGCCCAACCCGTGTCTTTCGTCGCCGCATAGGCTGACAACCCGAAAAAAACGCTGAAGATTATTCCGTAAATGATTTTGTCATGCACTGAAGCTTTCACCGGCTGAAAACAGTGTTGACCACAAAGACGATTGAACCTGAACCCATTTGGTTCGGCAAGACGAATTCCAAGCGGCGAATCCTCCGCTAATCATGCTAAGGGCGATTCCTAACTAAGAAGCTTTCCGATGATTTCGTTGAAGATCGCGCTTGGGCGCATGACGGCGGAGGTCTTCACTTCGTCGACGAGGTAGTAGCCTCCCAAATCCGCGGGCGGGCCTTGAACGTCGATCATTTCGCGAAGGATGGATTCTTCGTTGGATACGAGCTCGGCGGCGACGGGAGCGAAGGCGGCTTGAAGATCTGCGTCGTCCGTCTGTTCAGCTAGAGCCTGCGCCCAGTAGAGGGCCAAATAGAAGTGACTTCCACGGTTATCCAGCTCGTTGACCTTGCGAGAAGGCGACTTGTCGTGGCGCAGGAAGAGATCGGTGGCGTCGTCCAAGGTTCGGCCGAGAACGGCGGCCTTAAGATTGTCGTTCGTCGTGGCTAGGTGTTCGAAGGAAACGGCCAGGGCTAGAAATTCCCCGAGGGAATCCCAACGGAGGTGGTTTTCCCTTTCCATCTGCTGGACGTGCTTAGGGGCGGACCCCCCTG
>Ga0209667_1002483_pt1 | contig 12134 bp, 9 predicted proteins | sample SaaInlV_165m_DNA_2_FD_184682 | JGI IMG/M metagenome (GOLD analysis project Ga0209667, IMG submission 184682) | Marine microbial communities from expanding oxygen minimum zones in the Saanich Inlet - Saanich Inlet SI037_S3LV_125m_DNA (SPAdes)... | ecosystem: Environmental > Aquatic > Marine >... | reverse complement strand
TGTATATTTTGATTTTAAGTTCTTAACAGATTCTAGTAATTGGTCAGGCGTTGAAGGCGCGGATGTCAATCCTTCTACTATTTTATTATTCAATGAAAGCATATTTGTACATAAATAAACAACAAATAAAGCTAATACAATACATCCTAAATAGGTTGTCATGTTTTTCATATCAAAATCCATAATATATATATATATTGTACTTTATTTTTATAATAACGAAGTATCCCATCGTAAATCTCCTCTAGTTACACCCACTTCTAAAGGTTCGTATGCAAATATAACACTTCCATTTATAATTTCTGCTGAGCTTTGTGCATTGTTACTTACAAATCGTATTTTTCCAGGACCTCCCGGGAAAGTACCTGCACCCGCAGTTAAAGGACAAGTCATAGATATATATGGTAAAGGATCTCCTTTTTGTACATATACCCAATCCATCGTTGGTAAATTCCATGTAATAGCCCCGGGTAATGTAGTAGTAGTCCCATCGGGTACAACAGGACCGCCATGAACACCAACCTGATAATATCCCAAATATCGATATACCGGATCAGGTTTATAAAGATTACTTGGAAAACCTCTAGGCGCAGGATATGGTGTACCAGGCGTATTTCCTGGAGCTAAATAGAAACCTACAAATTGATTCCATAAATTAATGTAACCTCCTCCTCCTCCTTGAGTTAATGTTGCTGATGCATAAAATTTAACACTAACAGAAATTATCCATCCGTTTCTAGGAGCAAAATATCTACCTTGATTACTAAGAGCGTCGGGCGTATCTGATGGTGTTCCTCCCATTTCATATGGTAATTGACAAGATACTGAACTACCTGCAGAACTAGACCAATTATAAATAAGCTCACCAGTATTTGATGTCATTCCTGATTGATTTAATATTCTACCTCTTGCATGTAAAACTATAGTTGGCAAATTTGTAAATATTCTTGGATCATTTGGGGCGTTCCATACAGGAGTTTTAATAACAGATACTGTAGATGTTTCGTTCCAAGGAGGTAAAAATGGGCCAAAAGGTAATGTTGATGTACCACCAGTTGGTACAGTTGTATTACTTGTATCTACCACAGCATAATTCCAATTATTATATTGACTAAAATTATAATTTCCACAAATATCGGGACCAATATAACCGGGAACACCACCTGTATAGCCCACATATGTAATTATACCCGGACCTGTCGAACCTGTAGTTCCTATTGGTCCTGTAGGACCTATAGGACCCGTTGGACCTTGTATACCTATTGGACCAGTTGGACCTGTTGGACCTGTTGGACCTGTTGGACCTGTTGGACCTGTTGGACCTGTTGGCCCTATTGGAACAAAACCTATATAATGAAATAGCGGGACAGTGGCTGGAACTATTCCTGTAATAGGACCACCTATATAGCTTATAGTCGCCTGCCACACATTAGGTAATAAAAATGAAAATAAAGAAACCAAAGAAAAATAACCAACCATTGCTGGGTTATCAACTTCTCTTATAGTTATAATATCACCAACCTTTGTATCTTGTAACCATGTTAACATATCATTAGTATTAGAATCAAATCGATTTATAACAATAGCGTTGCCCACTGCAGTAATATGAAACTGTCCGGTCAAAGGGGTAAAACCTTGTGTATTTGCTTTCCACCTAGACGAGTTACCGTCGTAGCCTCGTAATCCTGTTGGTCCGGTAGGCCCCGTTGGAGCTGTTATATCTACATTTATTGTTTTATCTAAATTACATGCAAACATATTATATAAATCAAATTATTTTTTTATAGAGCTGGGTCGTAAATACTCACATCATCTAAACTATATGCTATTCCCATCACAGCAGCACTTGTTACTCCTCCATGATTGCCGCCAACATTTTGGGTTCCAAAATCCATTCTATGCGAATTACCGAGTGACTGACCCTGAGCGCAGAAATATACTGTCATTGAAGAACCAGCTGCCTTTGGCGTATCTAGTTTTGAAGCATCAATATAGAATTGAACTACTTCATTATGTGAGAAATTAAGAGTATCTTTAGCTGCGTGTGTCCATGCCTCATAGTAATCAGAAGCTATTCCACTTGACCTTAGTGGTACTACTGAACTTGCAGAGGATGACAATGTAGATTGAAAATTATATACACTTGTAGTTGAACCCAATGGTTGTAATGGAAACATAAATCGAACTAAAATTTTTTGACTGGTTGGTACTGTAAATGTTAATTTTAGATAAGTACCTTTTCTATCTACCCCAGTAGCATCGGGTGAATTGGTTGGATTATTATCAGTATAATTACCTGAAGATGGTGTATAATTGGTAAACCAAGCTACTCGCATAGTCCCATTCAATCTATATTCATATTTCCAAGTATCTGAAAAGAGATTGGTATAGCCAATAATTAAATCCGCCGTACTACCTTTTAAACCGATGGGTCCCTGAGTTCCTTGTGGTCCTTGAAGTCCTTGTGGGCCTGTTGGACCTTCGGTTCCAGCGATTCCCTGTATGCCTCTTTCACCATCATTCCCTTTAATACCTTGTGACCCTGTGGGACCAATTCCTCCTTGTGCTCCTTGTGTTCCTTGTGTTCCTTGTAACCCCTGTGCTCCAGGAGTCGGATTTGCTATTAATTTAATTCTACCTAAACCACATGCTTTCATTTATAATTTATGTATAAAAAAATTAAGTATCAATCTTAATCACATTGCTTTTCTGGTAAAATAAATATTGAATTATATTTTGCAATGAAACCCATATAAATTGAATATGATTTAAATACTTAAAACAATGTTAACTCTTTAATAAAACAATGGTATTCATCTATGTCCTTAAACAACAAAACAATAAGTATTATGTGGGTAAAACAGCAAATCCAAAGTTTCGCCTTGATACCCATTTTAAAACCGGTGGGTGTGCTTGGACTAAAAAATACAAACCTACTCAAATAATAGGATTGTTCCCAGACTGTGACACATTTGATGAGGATAAATACACCATCAAATACATGAAAAAATATGGTATTGAAAATGTAAGAGGTGGTTCCTTTTGTCAAGTCTCTTTAGATAGAGAAACTAAAAAATGCGTGGAAAGAATGATATGTGGTGCAAATGACGGTTGTCATTTCTGCGGAAAACAGGGACACTTTATTAGGAATTGTCCAAAAAAAAAATACCAAAAACGAAACAAAGAATTCTTGGAAGCCTCCAAAGGGTATGAAAGTGCTGACGAAGTGGAGTTTGAAGATAGTGATGATGAAGGTTGCTGGACTTGTTCTTATTGTAACAAGGGGTTTGATACAAAGAAAGGTGCCCAATTTCACGAAAATGTTCATTGTAAAGTCAAAAAACAATATGAAGATAGTGACGACGAAGACAGTAATGAAAGCTCTGATGATGAATGGTATAAAACAAAAAAATCAAAGAAAAAATCCTTAAAATGCCGTAAGTGTGGAAGAAACGGACATTATATAAATAAGTGTTATGCTTCCAGACACGTTAAAGGATACCCCATTTAAGTATCAATCTTAATCACATTGCTTTTCTGGTAAATAATTATAATCAAATATATCTCTAACTATAATTATTTAAAAAATATTTATCTTCTCTTTTTTGTTCTCTTTTTTGTTCTCTTTTTTCTTTTTTTACGTTTAGATTTGCGTGTTTTTCTAGTGCGTTTTCTTAAATTTTTTAAAGTTTACCATAATTATATGGATTCATCGATTGGGCTTCCTATTGGGATTGTAGCAGCAGTTATTGTATCGTCAGTTTTATTTTGGTGTACTTATCGTCATCAGGTGGAACCTGTTGGGGGAAGGAAGTCCGAGGATCACCTTAACGCTATATATGCCGCTGAAATACAACGTGAAATAAAATTAGAAGGACAACGAAACAAAAATGATAAAGAAGAAAAGAAAAACGAGGATCTAGGAAAAGAAAACGAGGATAAATTATAGTTAGCAAACATCACATATGGTATTAGAAATTTGTTCCCATATAAAGCTTAAAACATCATTATATCCTTGATTATTCATAAACCAAAAATGACTACTATTATATAAAAACATACAAGTAATATTATTGCTTATATTATATAATAATAAATCCTTCTTAATTTTATTCGTATTATTTTTATTAACACATAGATGTTCTATATTATTGTCAACAACCTTACTTACAGTAGAATAGATTAGAACTACAGGAATATTTTTTATTTTTTTAAGAATGGATTTTTTTTGTGTTAAATATTTACTAACCTTAATCATGGTAGGACTCATATATTTTGTAATCGTCTTGGTCTGTTCTTTATTAAATTTGGAACAATTGGGGAAAAACCCTTTAACCAGTGCTTCTTTATTTATAGTTGTAATCATTTTTTTAAAAGGATGATAGTCCAATAGTATTATTTTTTCAATGTTTTTAGAATTTGCTGCAAGATTAATACCAACCTGACACCCCCAACTATGGCAAATTAATATTAGCCTACGATTCTTATTTTTTTCTTTTAGTTTATTGAGATAAGTATCTAATCCTCCTTTATATACATTAGTAGTCCAATCACAATATTCAATATCAATTGATAGATTCGATGTTTTGTTCATCCATGCATACTTATGTTTTATAAATTTTTGGAAATAATCTGTTATATTTTTATACACTAACTTATTACACGAATATCCTGTTATAAATATAATTTTATATTGTAAATTTTTACAAATTTTATTCTTTTTACCATCCTTCCATAATAGTTTTAATTTTACAGTTTCAGATGTACAATTTAAAAATAAATGAGGAATTTCTCCACAAACAAAAATTTCATTTGTTTTTTTATAATGTTGAATGATTTTTTTATTTTTAACATAATATATAACAGTTACCTTTCCTTGTAATACTTTATATGTATGTGGATCGGTTATATGAGTATTACCAATTTGATATGGTTCTATATTAATAGACATACTTAATATATTATTAAAATATTAAAATAAAGTAGTTTTAAATTTTTATGTATCAATCTTAATCACATTGCTTTTCTGGTAAAATAAGTATTGAATTATATTTGCAATACTGGTCCTTGAGATTCTTCTTTCTTGTCCTTTTTTTGTTTTATACAATAAGTTATCCAAGCAGTGCTTATCTTTCTCCAAGGCCTTGAGTAATTGAAATAAAGAGCCGTGTTTTGCTATTATGGCACTAGATGTTTTGCTGCTAATACCCGGTATTTGACTTAAAATGATTCCACCAATATTTTCTGGTGTAATGTTTTTCTTTTTTTCCGCATGTACAACCTGGGCATAGTTCTTTTTTTTAGGTTGGAAAGACTCATGGTAAAATCCGAATTTTTCAGAAGATCGCGATAATTTATCACACACGCGCAGAATATATTCAGCGGTTTCCGTGATGTCAAATGTGCGTATCATAGAAAATCCTTTAAAATATTGTATACTAAACATTGTTGTATACAAAGTTCCAGGCTTAATCTTGCTCCATTTCCCGGAGAAAGTTGAAATATTACCCTCTATAAGGTATACTATGTTATGATTGTGGAGAGAATGTCCATTTAATCGATATGATTGTTCAGCATAACGCCCGTCTGTGATAGAAGATGCGAGGTCATTTAAACTCTTTCTCTCCAATAACAGTAATTCTTCTCCTTCATTCCATATACTTATGTCACCCAAGTCTAATCTTTCGACGGATATATCGAAGTTGAATCCGTAATCATTATTCAGTGCATTTAGTAATTTAATAAGGGTATGTTCTCTAATATCAACTTTAATCTGCATTTAATTTAATAAGTTATTGCCTGTTTAAATTGCTTATTAAAAAGATAAATTTAATTCACACAACTTTCAATTACAACAACTCTGCTAATAAATCATTAGTATCTTCTTCTTGGGCAATATTTAAATATTTATCCAAATCTCGAACCATATATTTATTTATAAACTCTAAAAATTTATTTTCATTTGTCACTATCTGTACTACTTCTGGTTTTCTTGATGGTTCCTCGTAATCGTCTTCTAATTTTTGTAATGTATATTTAACATATGATGGACAACCTTTATTAAAAGACTCTTCGAATAATTTATTCTGAGCTTCCTCGAAGAGCTTAAATGCGCCTTTTTTACCAGCAATTGTGTCTTCCTTTTCCTTTTTAATTATATTTTGAAGAAGAAAAAATATTAACTTATTAGTAGGTTTATAATAATTAATCATTGCTTTTTTTAGTTCTTCTTTTATTTTACCATCTAAATTTTTCTCAACATCATTCCAATCTATTTTGTAAAATTTATCATGTTCAATGCAGCTTAAATATGTAATAATTTGTTTTCCATTATACTTTTTAAAATCATCATTTCTCGAACTTTCAGAACCAGCATTAGGATTCCTAATTAAAAATCTTTCAAGTAGAATTTTACCCATCACTTCGTTAATATTCAAGCTAGAAACATTGGGTTTAAGATATATATGAAAAACGTGAGTTTCTGAATAACCAATTAATGACATTGAATGTTGATTTATTTTAAAATTAACACTGTTATTATTTGTGTGTAAAGCTACATGTTTATGAAAATTCCATTGAGTATGGGACGATATGGTTTGGATTTCTCTACAAATGACCTTTATACACTTAGGTATAGAATTTGTTAATGTATTATGAAATTCTGCAATATTATTATTGTTTTCTAAGTAATGTGCTAAATTGTATAAGTCATCACAATTTATAGACGCAAAACGCCCTTGTTTTAATACTTCCAAACAATGAACAAATGTTGCAATAGTTAATGGATCATCAAAGTCCATCCATCTCATCGAGGATAATGAGTTGTGAAATATATTTTTTAAAATATCTTCTAACTTTTTGTGATATAATGTATAGATTTGATTATTTCTCTTATCAAATTTGAGTAGAGGAAAATGGTCCCAGTATCGACTTTTTGTCCATCCATATTGATACCAATTTAATTTTTCATAATACTTAGCAGGTGAATGGGATTCGATAGAAGAAAACCCTTTTTCCCTTCTTTGTTTCATGATGTCTTTCATAGTTGTTATTGTTTGAAAACTGGAAGATTTATTTATAATAGTTTTAGTTGGGTCTTTTCCCTCCCTATCATAAAAAGTGCCAAATATAGTTTGATTCCATACGAATAACTCTGCACTATTACGTATTATGTGTTCATTATAATCAACCGAGGACGAGTGTGATTTATTTTCTAAAATTTGTGCTTTTACGTCTCTAGCAACATCATTTATAATCTTTAAAAATGAATCTTCTGTGTGTTCTTCAATCTTATCCATAGTTACACTTTTTGAAATCTGAGGAATATATACACTAAGTCCTTGCTCCGCAAATCGTTTATTTATATCATCATTTTTTTCTTCTAATCCAAAATAATTCTTATAAATTGCTCTTGTAACAGCAACAAGCAATAAACTTTCATATTTTATATTTTTCTTACCAGCAGTTAATTTTTTTAAATTTCGTTCTGTTATTCCCAAACAAAAGACAATTTTTCTTCCATCTCCTTTTGCCGTATGAATAGAAACAATTCTGGTTGCCTTTGCTGATTGATTTGTATCTATAGTACCCCTCCCTTCCTCTGATTTGTGGAGTTTTGCGAATACTTGAAATCTCGGATTACTAATATAATCTTTCCAATATTTATTATTAGATTTCAGAACACGTTCAATATATGATGTTTCTTTAAATTTATTAATCCAAAATTCTTTTAATTTACTTTCCAATTCAACAGCAAACGCATTTCTCACCATTTGAGAAAATTCAAACATGAAATCTTCTGGGAATAACACTTCTTCCAGTTGGTTCCAAACTTCATCTATATCCTGATTCATATTTTTCTTAATTTCTTCTATAAATTTTGATTGTTCTTTACCTATATCACCAATAATTGTCGGAGAAGACAAAATGTTCCAACAATTGTCAAGTTTTTTTAATAATTCCTCAGATGTTGCCAGAGTTATAGGAATTGAGTCATATTTTTTATAATCAATAATACCATTAGTACCTCTTTGCAAATCGAATGTTTTAATTCTTCTGTTTTCATTAACTGGTCCTATCGTATCACAGTCAATGGTTTCGGGTAATCCTTTCAATGAATGGGTTATGACATTTTCATTATAATATATACTTTGTAATCTGTCGCCCACAAAATTCGCATCAATTCCTGTAGTTAACATTATTTGTACTAGCGCCCATAAATATCCAGTATGTAAATCTTGCGCTTCATCCACCCATACTTCAGCTTTATTATTCATATATATATACTGTTTTGCCCAATAAAATCCACCAGAACTTGCCGCTAGTTTTAAGTCTTTAATACCAGCTGACTTAATAGTGTTCAATATATCATCAAAAAGATTTCTACTGTTTGCGGGACGATTTTTACATAAGCAAAACATTAATGAATCAATTGTTCCCATAATAACCACGCATTTTTCATTTGTAATAGCGTGCGTGTATTCTATAACTATTTGGTTATCCGTATCCTTATTTGTAATAATTCCATCTTTAATATTTTTTGTGTGAGGAATATTTCGTTCTATCTGAGATTTTAATTCATTATAAATAACATTTCTGGCACTTTTTACTTTTGTAACTATAAGAAATGTTGTTTTTTCTTCATTTTTTAATATTTGTTCCCAAATATAAAATGTTTTCCCATTACCAGCCCCTTTGTCATGAATAGTCAAATGACAATTTACATTGTTGCTATCCCCCCATGTATCCCATAGATTTTTTGGATTATCTTTAGTTTTCTCGATAAATTCATCTATTGAAATAAAATTTTTTAGTACTATCATAGAACTTTTAACTTCTTTAATTGGTACCTTAAATATCTTATCATCAATATTTAATATTACAAACTCATAACAATCTTTAAATGATTCCCAGAACCATTTTTTTTTAAACCATAATAAATAACATGATTTTCCATTTCTCTCTATTTGACTCACTTCCACAAAATTATTCCCATCTATTAGCCATATAATTTTTTTACCATAGAGGGACCAATCTTCTTTTCTTTCTTCAACTTCCTTTTTCTTAATGGGCGAGTGTTGAATTTCTAAAATATATTCATTGTTTAAAAAAACATCACAATTTCGCCCTCCTTTCTTTTTTCTTTTTTTATTTGTACTTTTAAAATTAATCTCTCTGCAGTCTTTTGGGTATCTATTTTGCCATTCATTGTGCCAAGGTCCGGGCATTATTTTATATATTATGACCCTGTAGTAATACTTTTATATTCTTTTTAAAAAGGTTTAAATAGGTCCCCTATAGTTAAGTAGACAAATGAATATTTTAGCTTGTAGAGGTATTTCTTTGATGGTTTGTGATATGGCAGGAACCGTTATTAATGAAGGAGGATTGGTTTATAAGACACTTTATAATACATTAAAAAACAATAGTGTACCTGTCAAAGATACAGACATAAATAATTGGCATGGTTTGCAAAAAGCGGAAGTGATTAGCAGTATGGTAAACAAATATTTATCAGGTCCAACACTTAATCCTGATTCTAAGACAGTAAAAAAATTAAATCAGATTAAAAGTCATTGTTATGATGAATTTGAAGAAAATCTTAAGGAAGCATATTTTGGAGAACATTCAAAAATAGAACTAATAGATCCAAACCTACCAAACTTTTTCAATAGATTACGGTTTAATGGGGTTAAAATAGCATTGAACACTGGATATAATAGAACACTTCAACGAGATATTATTAATCATTTACAAATGGAAGATTATATTGATGATTTTATTTCCAGCGAAGATGTTAAAATGGGTAGACCAGCTCCGTATATGATACATCGTTTAATGGAACGACATGATATAATGAATGTAAAATATGTAGCAAAGGTCGGGGATACTCGGAATGATATGCTTGAAGGAAAAAATGCTGGGTGCGGGATTACCATTGGTGTGTTGACAGGCGCGAGTTCTGCGAGTAAATTGTTGGATGCGGATTTGGTAGTGGATAAAATTACAAATATCGATATGATTATAGAAGATGGCTTTTTTCTTTGAATGCTTCAATATTAAATTAAATAGGTTTAAAAAGGTAATACTGTAATATAAATATAATGGAAGTCACTACAAAAACACTATTACAAGATGGAGATATTAATAAGAATCAAGAAGAGTTAATTTTTGATCCTTATAATTTTAAAAACCGTGAAATTACGCAAAGTCAAGTTTCAGACATACTTAAAAAGTATGGAGTACCAGATAAGGTGCATAATTTTAAGTTATACGCGAGGTCTTTTGTCCACAGGTCTTATGTGAAGAGACCACATTTGGAAAATGTTGAGAACGGCATTACCATTGTTGATAGACCGAAAGACTGTTTAAATTTAAAAACCAAATCCAATGAAAGATTGGAATTTTTGGGGGATGGGATATTGGAATGTATTACAAAATACTACTTGTATAGGCGGTTTCCAAAAGAAAATGAAGGTTTTATGACAGAAAAGAAAATTGCTCTGGTTAAGAATGAATCCATTGGTAGAATGGCATATGAAATGGGACTTAATAGGTGGTATATACTTTCTAAAAATGCAGAGGAAAAGAAAACACGAACCAACCTTAAAAAATTAGGTTGTTTATTTGAAGCATTTTTAGGAGCTTTATTTTTGGATTTTAACAAAATCACCATTAAAGATGAAGATGATTGGTTTAAAAATGTATTTGTAACTGGTCCTGGATTCCAGATAGCACAGACATTTGTGGAAAGTATATTTGAGCAACATGTTAACTGGACTGATATTCTGCAAAATGATGATAATTATAAAAATATATTGCAGGTGATGATCCAAAAGGAATTCAAAATTACACCATCCTATATGGAAATTTCAGAACACGATGAAGATACTGGTTATCATATGGGAGTTTTTATTTGCATAGGGGAGAATATAGTGAATGTAGATTTTGCTGATTCAAAACCATTTAGTGCATATGGTTCTTTTGAAAAAATACAAGAAGAATTAACAAATAACAATGGTGAATTATTTATTTTTCTAGGCGAAGGGAAACATAAAATCAAAAAGAAAGCAGAACAAACTGCTTGTAGATTAGCTATTGAACAAATAAAAAAAAAGTAGCAAACTTTTTATAAATAAGTATTATATATGAGTAGTATTTTAGAACAACTTGAAGTAAAACCTCAATCAAAAACACAGCAAAAAGTCAAAATTATTATTCCTACAGAAGGTCAGGCAAAAGTTAGAGCAAAACCAAGAATTATAGACAGAACCGGTGAAGAATTTGATAGAAGTGTTATAATGGAAAAATTAAAACGCAGAGGCTTATCCGTACCAAAAATGAAACAACGTGCTAAGATTCGTGTATTAACAGAAGCATTATCGGACACTCCTAAGGAAGCTGTTGTTGAGGAGGTTATCAAAGTAAAAAAACCACGGATCAAAATTAAAAAATTAGGCAAAGTAAAAATCAGAGGAAGTAAAAATATTAAAAAGGGTACAATAACCGCCATTGCAAAATCAGACACTCCTATTAGAGTAAAATTACCAAAAAATATCTCACTGAGACGGTCTCAGATACCTCCTGGAATAATTAAATTTGAAAGAGAATTAAGTAGTAAATTACCTGTACCTCAACCGTCAGTAAATATACGCGCTGGAGCATATTATAGAAATAACAGAGAAATTTTTGTGAATTTTATCAATTCTCTTTTTGCACCGTATAAAGATGAATTAATAGAGGAATCTAAAAATATTACTTGCGATAGTATGAATGAGGCTAAATCTGGTGCTTTTTCTCTTTTGACCCATCAATCAATCGTTAGGGATTATATTAACCTGTATACTCCATATAGGGGTTTACTATTATACCATGGTTTGGGTGCTGGTAAAACGTGTGCTTCAATAGCTATAGCTGAAGGTTTTCAAAACCCAATGCATATTTTAGTCCTGACCCCAGCATCACTCAGACAAAATTATCAGAATGAAATTAAAAAATGTGGTAATGAAATGTATAGGTTAAATCAGTATTGGGAATTTCTATCCAATGATAACAATGCAAAGAAAACCAGAATATTAGCAAAAATGCTCAGTGTGTCCGAGTCATTTGTTAGAAAACACAAAGGTGCGTGGTTT
>Ga0209667_1002430_pt1 | contig 12326 bp, 6 predicted proteins | sample SaaInlV_165m_DNA_2_FD_184682 | JGI IMG/M metagenome (GOLD analysis project Ga0209667, IMG submission 184682) | Marine microbial communities from expanding oxygen minimum zones in the Saanich Inlet - Saanich Inlet SI037_S3LV_125m_DNA (SPAdes)... | ecosystem: Environmental > Aquatic > Marine >... | reverse complement strand
TAAGAAATATGCGGGTAAGCCCATGCCCGTTAAGATAGAGCGAACACAGTTCAACAAGAACGGCAACGTCTTCCCCAGTCCCTTCGAGTTCAAGCGTTGGGGCAAGAGCGGCATGCCCGTAAGTTCCATTTTTCCGATGGTCGGCGAAATGGCCGATGATTTGGCGGTTGTACGCTCCATGACAAGCAAGGTAAACGAGCACGCCCAAGGCAACTATGCCTTCCACTCGGGGTTTCCCTTCATGGGGCATCCGAGCGCCGGAGCCTGGGTAAGTTACGGTCTAGGTTCGGCAAACGAAAACCTACCCGGCTTCGTGGTCCTGAACAGCGCCGGATCGGTAGCTCCGCACGGGGGCGTGGGTCTGTATGGGAGCGGCTACCTGCCCGCAGGCAACCAGGGATCGATCCTGCAGGTGGACAATGCGGAACCCGTCCGCAACGTGAAGCCTCGAGAGTCTCTTTTCGCCCAGCGCAATCGCTTGAGTTTCCTCAAGGGTTTCGACAAGTCTTTCCTTTCCCAAACCGGAGAAAACCTCCAAGTGGAGGCCGCCATAAAGAATTATGAAACGGCGTACAAAATGCAGGCAGCCGTACCCGAGCTTTGCGACCTCAGCGGTGAAACGGAAACGACAAAGAAGCTCTATGGTTTGGACTCCCGCGACAAGCAAACGGCAGGTTATGCCCGCCAATGCCTGCTTGCCCGCAGGCTAGTGGAACGAGGCGTACGCTTCGTCGAACTAAGCTGCATCAACGAAGGCATTGGGGCAGGCAACGCCGCAAATCCTTGGGACCAGCACGGCGCCTTGGAAAAAGGTCATGCTGCCATGGCGCATCAAGTGGACCAACCCATAGCCGGGCTACTTAAGGACCTTAAGGCAAAAGGGTTGCTCGACGAGACCTTGGTGGTGTGGGGAGGCGAGTTTGGCCGTACTCCTTTCTCTCAAGGAAGCAATGGACGAGACCATAACCCCTACGGTTATTCCGTCTGGTTGGCCGGAGGAGGTGCGAAAGGCGGTACGATTCATGGAGCCACCGATGAATTCGGTTACCACGTGACCGAAAACAAATGCGAAATCTACGACCTTTGGGCCACCGTGCTCCATTTGCTGGGACTTGATCACGAGCACCTCACCTACCGTCACGGCGGACGCGACCTGCGGTTGACCGACGTGTACGGAAGCGTGATCCGCGAAATCGTCGCCTAGCGCCTATGTAGCCTCAAGTGCTCGAGAAAATCTTTCCGATAACGAGCCAGCAGGGCCTTGAGATCGTTGTTCACCAAGTATACCTTACCCTTTATCTCAAGCTTTTCGCCGGGTTTCAAGCCACCTAGACGAAAGTCACTGTGGAGACAACGTCCCACCCCTTGGAAGAGTTCCTGATAAGGTTCCCATGCCGTGGCAAAGAGCATCTTGTCGTCCACTGAATAACATCCGATGAGACCATTATCAGGAACGTCCTTGTGGAGAGGACGAGGGTTTACGTCGGCTCGAGCCACGCCGGGAGCGGTCCACACCTGCCCGGGAATGTAGCGTGCCTTCAAAGCCCAGTCGCGGGTCGGCATCATGGCCTGTTTGCCATCTAGAAAGATGAAACTCTTCTTAACGTAGGCATACTTGTCGGGTGTCTTGTCTGCCCCCGTTCCCGTAAAGACCCCTACCCTCACGCAAGGTTGGGCCCAGTGGGCCTCGGAAAGTTTGTTCGTGGGATTGTGCGCGGTGAGGCGGAAATCGATTTCATCGTCACGAGCGGTAATGACATGGCGTACGGTAACGCCATCCTTGAGGTTGCAAAGAAGTTCTATTCGGGAACCGTCATCCGAAGCAGAGACCATTTTCGTTTCGTGCCCCACCACGGTGTGCTTCCCCCAGTCCGTGGTCTGGGAGTTTGCCCGGCAATAGGCCTCTAAATAATGTACGCGCATCGAACCCGGCAGATGGTCTCCATGAATTTCGAGCCAGTTTTTCTCCCATGTAAGGGATAGCTTGGGCGCAGCCGAGGCAAAGCAGGCTGACAGAAGAAAAAGGATGATCCTCATCAAGCAAACAAACTCTCAATGGGCTTGCCGCCGTCCGTGATGGGTACGGGACGATCGCCGGCATGGAGTTCCTTGGATGGGTCGATACCGAGAGCGGCGTGGATTGTGGCGTGAAAATCCCGCAAGGGTACTATGTTTTCGACCGACTTCTGGGCGAGATCGTCGGAAACCCCATAGGCTCCTTGGTGCTTGAGACCTCCACCGGCAAGAAGAAGACTGAAGCATTTTGAATGGTGACCGCGACCGCCCCCACCGTCGAATCCGGCCGGGCGCCCGAACTCCGTGCCCACGGCAATGAGAGTCTTGTCCAAAAGCTTGTTGGACTCAAGATCAGTGATGAGAGTGGAAAGCGCGTCATCGAGTTCCTTGATTAGGAGATGTTGGTTGAGCTGGCCTTGGTTATGAGTGTCCCAACCTGTGCCGTTGAGAAAATTAAGGTTGTGAGAAACCTCGACAAATCGCACGCCTCGCTCCACGAGGCGTCGGGCAAGCAGGCAACGCTGACCAAATTCACCACCGTAGGATTCTCGCAAATCGGCCGACTCCCCCGTAAGTTCGAAAGTGCTCATGAATTTTGGGCCGGCTAGTTCGAGGCTGTCCTGCAAGGTGGAGTCATAATCTTGGATTCGACGATCCTCGCGATTACGGCTGACGTAACCCTTTCGGAGAACTCCCAACAACTCCTCGCGACGCTTCCAGCGTGAAGAAACCACGTTTGCGGGACGAGCAAGACCTGCGGGGCCGGATTCGACGTCCAAGAGATAAAGGAACCCGTCCTTGGCTCCGAGAAAGCCGGGATTGCGCGAGATGCTCGGGTAACCGATCACGACGTACTTCGGAGTACCTTTCTCCAATTGCCCCTTCTCGTGAGCTACGATGGAACCGAGTGAAGGATACTGAATGGTTCCGCTGACGGGGCGACCGGTGTGAACCTGATAAGCGGCTGCCGCGTGCTCATCGATGACGTCGTGCGAAATTGTTCGACAAAGGGTAATGCGATCGAGAACACGGGCTACGCGGGGAAGGTGCTCGCAGACTTGGACTCCCGGAACGGCGGTGTCGATGGCGTCGTAGTAGGATCCGGCTTTCTTGGCTTTGGCATCACCTTTCTTCTTTGGATCGAAAGTATCCATTTGGGCGGCTCCACCTCCCAGCCAGAGGAAAATGCAATGCTCGGCCTTACCTTGAAAACGATTTTTCAAGGCCGCTTCCACTCCTTGGCGCAGACCACCAACGCCCGCAATTGAAGCAATTGCCGAGGACTTCAAAAAAGTACGGCGAGAGAGGTTATTAAATGGGTCGTTCATGGGATGAAAAGAATTTCAGGAGAATTAATAACCGCCCAAAGGGCATCCTCCATGCGTTCGCGCCATGCAGGACTCAACGCGTTACTGGGCGGATCTCCTTCGCGGGCTCGTTTTTCCTCTTCGATAACGAAGAAGTTCGCTTCCGGGCTTAGATGGTTCGACCAAGACACGGCCGGTATTTTCTTTGGCCAAGGAGTGGGGTTTCGTTCGGCAACGGGAATGATTCGTTCTGCATAGCCCTCCCGAAGGAGGGGAAGAAAACGATCTCGTTCCGTTTCGGTCGGGCGCCGAGTAAGAAGGCGAAGAAAAACGGTATCGAGCAAGTCCTCGACTGGGCGTTCTTCAAGGCATTCCTCGGTAATGCCGTGCTCGGAAGAAAGGCGCGTAAGCCAAATGGACAATATGCCGTTTGAGAGAATGCCGGGTTGCAGGGCATGCGGAGTTTCCTCTCGATCGGTGAGGGGATCTTGACGTGAAGGACGCCAACCGAATTGCTTGAGGGTGTCTATGACGGCTTGAACGCGCGGGAAAGCAAGGCTTGGTCGATCACGCTCGTTCGAAAGTGAAGCGTATTGCCACGCCTTGCGCGGAATGCCGAGATTAAGAAAAGTTGCCGGGCCAAGCCCACCATCGCGATCCATGTTCAATTCGCCCACTTCCATGGGTAGTCCCGTAGCGTGGTAGAGACCATCAACGATTTGCTCGGCCCTGAGACGACGTCGAGTTTGGCCCGCGAACAATGGCTTTTCGGAAGTCGATTGAGGATTAGCGTTGGGAGAGATTTGCCGTTGGTATGCGTGTGAGTTAAGGATGAGTCGGGCAAGGCTCTTGAGGTCATAACCGCTAAGGACGAATTCTCGCCCAAGGTACTCCAAAAGCTCCGGATGCGAGGGGCGGACTTTGTGCCAATCACCCGGAGAATCAACCAAGCCAAAACCAAAAAAACGTTTCCATAGACGGTTTGCAATGACCTGTGGGAAACGCGCATTCGTGGGCGAAGTAATCAACACGGCGAGTCTTTCTCGGGAATCCTTGTCGTTGCGCAAATAGGGTTCGGCAGTGCCGAAAGAAGCGAGGGAGGGAAATTGCCAATTCGGCTTCACGTTTGCCCCGGGCTTGAGAGTCACTTCCACAAGTGGTTTGCGGGAACCCGCCGTGGGAAGTGCGACAATACTGGTCTTGGGCACGCTGATGCCCTTTCGCTCAAGCATGGCGGCCATGCCGAAAAGGTCGGCCTGCTTGAAGGGATGATAAGGAGCATCGTGACAACGGGCGCACTGAAGATTCGTCCCGAGAAAAGCAGTTCCGAGCACATGAGCCTTGGCTGCCATGGGGACGTCGTTTTGCGTAGCCAAGCCGAAACCGGATGGCCCCCCTCCGTGCTTGCTTCCTCCCATGAGGACAAGTTCAGTGACAAAACGATCCATCGGCTTGTTGTCGAGAAAGGCTTCGTAAATCCATTCACGAAATGGGCCCGTGTTGTTGAGCTTCGGCTTGAGAATATTGGGGTTCTCGGCGAGGACGTCCTGCCAATAGCCAACCCAGTTGTCCGCCCACCTTGCATCGGCAAGCAAACGGTCTATCACATTGGCACGCTTGGTTGCGGATTTGTCTTTCTCGAAGTCGTCAATTTCAGCGAGCGAAGGAAATTCTCCCACGAGATCGATGGTCACTCTTCGCAAGAAAGAAAGATCATCAGTCAGAGAAGTGGGAACAAGATTAGCCTCGGCCATTTCCTTGCGGGTTACCTTTTTGTCATCGGCGGCTATGGTATCCCGTTTTTGACTAGGCCAAGCAGCGCCGGACTCAATCCATTCACGTAAAATTTTTAGTTCCCCGGCATTGAAAGGTTTGCCCTTGGGAGGCATGCGTTCGTCTTCGTCACGGCTTGAGACCAAAGAGAAAAGAAGGCTTTTGCCTATGTCTCCCGGAACTACTGCGGGATCACCTGATTCGCCTCCTCTCAGCATGGCCTTGAGAGAATCCAAACGAAGTTTACCTTTCTCTTTTTCACCGTGACACTTGAAGCATCGATCCTGAAGCAAAGGAAACACACTGTCACGAAAGTGAACTGAGCCCGCTTCCTCCCGAGACCCCCGTAGTCGCTTTGTGGCTTGTACGAGACCAACCCCAATAAATCTGTCAATCGAGTTACGCCCGGGAATAAAACCAAATACTTCCGGAAGTGCTCGCGTCACTTGAGCAGACACGATTTCCCTAGCTTGCTTGTGGCGTTTTTCCCAATAGGAATCAGCTTTCTTGGCAGCTTTGCGGCGACGGTTCGTATCGAGGTTACGAAAAAAAGGTTCTCTTTCTCGTCTCCAAGTCATCCAGCCTGCATCGGTCAGAGGCACCTTGCGAACCGGTCCCAGCAGAACAAATGGTTGGCCACTCACGGAAACGGCGATGCAGGTTTCCCCCAGATCATGCCGATACTTTCCCTTCCCCTTTACGTCGCCGACAAGAGTCTCGAAACGGACCTGTACGGTTTGGCCCTTGCTTTTCAGGCGGAAGCGTTTTTCCGCGTCACCGGGACCGGTCAAACGTAAATAAGCAGGCCAGTCTTCAGGTATCCTTGGGACATTGTGATGAGCTCCGCCTCCTTTGCGAGGTTGAGGAACGGAAACCATAAGCTCGTCGTCCACCCAAATGCGTGAGGCCCAGCGGGAGCGAACCAACCACTCGTGTTCACCTGCAGGCAAAGTTATACTGGCCAAGGCACGCAGAAGAAAGGTCTTCGGGCGATCCACGCGCACGCCGGGTTCGGCGTACTTGTGAGTGGTTCGGTAGAAGCCAAGGAGGTCTTGCCGATAGCTATCGACTGGCGGCAAGTCCGGACGTGGCCAACCCCTCGCGGGAGAAAACCCCTCGACCAACTCGACCAGCACCTTGTCTCTGGGCCAGTCATCGCGAACAAACTTCGGTTTTGGTTGCGATACGCGACGATGACGCTTAGCGATGATCTCAGGAGACAAGCACTCTCGGTGAACGGCGACTTCGTCGAGACCGCCGGCGAAGCTATTGTTTCGGCTCCCTCCCAATGCCGAGCCAATCCAGAGCTCGTCATCATCCACAACAGGCGGACGCTCCGTTGCGCCACCCATGTCCCACCTGCCGGCGACAGGTTTTCCATCGACGTAGCCCTTGACGCTTTTCGGTTTCCCGAACTCGTAGGTGACGGCGACATGAGACCATCCATCTTCAGCCAAGACACCGGTGTCAGAGGTCCAGCGGTGCCATTCGCCGTGCTTGCCTTTTTCAGGACGCGAAAAGAAAAGAAAGCTCACGCAACCTTCGCCACCCTGCCCACGCAAGCGAAGAGCGTAATTCTGGTTGTTGGCCGCAAATCCCTTGTTGTTCGTGCGCCCCTTGCCGATGAGATAGACGTTGTCGCCCTCGCCGATCGTCCCTGATGATACCCAAGCCTCCAGCGTAATGGCGTCACCGTTGTCGAAATCGAGCGGACTCCCTTTCCCCGAATCCTTGATCACGAGCCTACCGCTCCCATCGAAAATCCCCGCCCGGTTATCTTTTGCAAAGTGGGGATACTCTGGTAGTCGTGGCCCGAGCTCGAAAGTGACGTCGCCAACGACCTCAAACCCTGTTGGGTCTCGCTCGAAATCAAGATGCAACACCGGCTTGGCCCAAGCGACGGCAGTGGCCAAGAGGCCGACAACTACGCTTTTTGTTAAATGCATTACAAGGGATTTAAATCTTTAGAATTGATTTTTGAGAAACCTTAAGGGCATTGCAAGTTCTCTCTTGGAAAGTCAGCAGGATTACCTTCTATGGACAGCATATGAAAATTAAACCAATTTCCCGCCGTCGGTTCACCCAAGGGTTCACCGTAGCAGGTCTTGCTTCACCTTTTGCCACACAAGCCATCGCACCGTTTAAACGGAACGGTACGCCAAAGTTGAAGCTCAGTCTGGCAGCCTACTCTTTCCGCAAGCAACTCACCGCCAAACCCGGAACCCCCGGAGCCATGAACATGATGGGCTTCATCGACTGGTGCGCCACTCAGGATCTGGATGCCTTCGAACCCACCTCCTATTTCTTTCCCGAGGAGATCACCCCGGGTTACCTTGCTCAAATGAAGAGGAAAGCCCACCTTCACGGGTTGGACGTGAGCAGTGGCGCGATACGCAACGTCTTCACCCTGCCCGACGGTCCCGAACTGGAAAAGTGGCACGACCACGTCGACGTTTGGGTCGATCACTACGCGGCTATCGGATGTCCGATCATCCGGGTCTTTGCGGGGAAGGCCCCCAAGGGCATTTCCGAGGGGCAGGCAATCGACAACGCGGTGCGAAACCTGAACAAAGCCTGCAAACGGGCGGGCGAAAAAGGCATCATCCTCGCCTTGGAAAATCATGATTTCCTGATGGATTCCCGCCGCTTGGAAGCCATCGTGAAACGGGTCGAGTCTCCTTGGTTCGCAGTCAACTTGGATTCCGGGAACTTCATCGACAAGGATGTGTACGAAGCCTTCGAGCGAACCGCTCCCTATGCCGCCACCGTTCAGCTTAAGGTCGAACTCCGGGACAAGTCAGGCAAGAAGGTACCCGCCGACATGAGTCGCCTGATAGGGATTCTCAAGAAGGCGAATTACCGTGGATACGTCGTGCTGGAATACGAAGCCAACGAAGACCCCTTTGCGGCCATCCCCCGCCACTTGAAGGAACTCAGGGGACTGATCGGCTGATCTTCTTCAGGTTTTTCCAGAGAGAGTACCACCACGGTCAAGGATACAGTCTTTCTCCAAAGAGCAACTACTGCACCTTAATCAGTAAACGTGAAATACAGCGACTATCCCTATGAACGAATTTCCGTTGAGGAGCTGAACGAACTGCTGAACGAACGACTGGAGCGATTCAACAACGCGCAATCGGCAGACGAGCAGATCGCGGTGATCAGGGAGATGGACCGTACCCGCAGGCAATACGTGCACCATGCCAATTTCACCGAATTGAACTTCGAGCGGGACGTACGCAACGAGGAGGCCAAGGCCGAGAAGAAATATCATGACTCGATCCAGCCGGACTTGGAGGAAATCGACGATCGATGGAAGCAGGCCGTGGTCGCATCCCCTTTCAAGGAGGAACTGAAAAAGGAATGGGGGCCCACCTTCCTGGACAAGCTCGAAATGGAACTGAAGACCTTCCATCCCAATATCAAGGAGATGCGGAAACAGGAAATGGATCTCCAGACCGAGCACAGAGAACTGATGGCGGGTGCAAAGATCGAGTTTGAGGGAGGAACCTACAACATGGATGGCATGGAGCCCTTCCAAAAGGACCCGGATCGGAGCGTCCGGAAACGGGCGTGGAAAGCCAAGTTCGGATGGTACGAGAATAACGCGGACGCCTTCGACGATCTCTACGACCGGATGGTGAAGCTTCGCCATAGGATTGCCACCACGCTGGGATACGGGAATTTCGCCGAGTTGGCCTACCTTCGGATGGGACGGATCGACTACGGGCCCGATGAGGTCGCAACGTACCGCAAGCAAATCGTCGAGCACGTGGTCCCGGTGATCCGAAAACTGCATGAGCAGAAGAAGAAAATCCTCGGTCTGGACCCCCTCTATTCTTATGATGGCATCCACTTCAAGGAAGGGAACCCAAAGCCCAAGGGAACTCCGGATGAGATTGTGGCGGCGACCCGGGAAATGTATCGCGAAATGTCCCCGGAGGCAGGCGAGTTCTTCGATATCATGGTGGACGAGGAACTGTTGGACCTGGTCAATCGGGAAGGAAAAATGCCAAGCGGGTTCTGCACCAACTTCCCCCCCTACAAACGACCGTATATCTTTTGTAATTTCAACGGCACGGACAGAGACGTGCGGATACTAATCCACGAGGCCGGCCATGCCTTCCAGTTTTACTCCAGCAGGAACCAACCCCTGTTGGATTACATGAAGTCCACGAGTGAAACCAATGAGATTCATTCCATGGCGATGGAAGTCCTGACCTGGCCCTGGATGGAGAAGTTCTTTGGCGGGGAAGCCGACCGATACAGGTACATGCACGCTGGGACCAGCCTGGCGTTTCTACCTTGGGGGGCATGCGGGGACCACTTCCAGGACTGGGTGTACGAAAACCCCGAGGCCACCCCGCAGGAACGCAAGCAGCAATGGCTGGAGCTGGAGTCCGTCTACCTGCCCACCTGTGACCACGACGACTTAGCCTTCCCAAAGACAGGAGGCGCCTGGCAAATGATACCGCACTTCTATCAATGCCCCTTTTACTTCATCGATTACGTCATCGCCCAGACCTGCGCCTTCCAGTATTGGATAAGGAATGAGGAGAATCCCGGGGAAACCTGGAAAAGCTACCTCAAGCTGTGTCAGGCGGGGGGAAGCCTCCACTTCAAGCAACTGATCGAGCTGGCCGAACTGCAGTCACCGTTCGAGGAAGGCTGCCTCGAGTCCATCGTGGGCAAAGTGTCCGCCTGGCTGGACGGCGTGGACGTGGCCAAGCTGTAGCTCAGGGGACTGATCGGCTAACTCTCGTCGACCCAGCGGTAGCCCACACCGTGAACGGTTATGAGAAACTGAGGGTCCGAGGGATCGGACTCCACCTTCTTTCTCAACTGGGCAACGTGCTGGTCAAGCGTACGGGTAGTGCCCAGATAATCGATTCCCCATGCCTGATCGAGCAGGTAATCCCGGGAAAGGGCTTCTCCGGGCCTCTCCCGAAAAAGGGAAAGTAACTTCAATTCACGGGGGGTCAGGGAATGGGTTTGCCCGTGGGCCTTCATCTCATACCTGCGGGCGTCCACTTCCACCGGGCCAATTGAAAAATTAGCCGGGGGTTCACCGGCTTTGTCGGTAGCGCCGGTATGACCCGACCTGCGCAACAAGGCCTTGATCCGGGCCAAAAGTTCACGAACGGAAAAAGGCTTGGTCACGTAATCATCGGTGCCCATTTCAAAACCGAGCACCTTGTCGATTTCCTCGCTCTTGGCAGTGAGCATGAGGATGGGAACTTCCGAACCGGTAGCCCGAACTTCCCGGGCTACCTCGTACCCGCTCTTCTCGGGCATCATGATATCGAGCAGAAGAAGATCCCATTTGTCCTGTCGAAAGGCAGCGATGGCGGACGCGCCGTCGGGGAAACCCTCCGCCTCATGCCCATCCGCCTCAAGGGCGTCCAGCAAACCGGTTCGGATATTGGAGTCATCCTCCGCGACGAGTATTTTCTTTTTCATCTTAACTTGATTGTGGAAATTCAATTCGAAACTTTGCCCCCTTGGGCTCGTTGGCCTCGCAGGTAATTTGACCACCCATATCCTCGACCAACTTTCGGGCAATCCCCAGCCCGATCCCGCAACCGGGCTTGTTCGAGGTCAGGGAATCGTCCACCCGGTGAAAGGTCTCGAAAATAGGTTCCCTCTGCTCGGAGGGAATACCAGGGCCATGATCCGAAACTTCCAAAATGACCAACTCAGTGTCTTTTGCCAAACGCACGCCGGCATACTTTCCATCGGCCGCGTATTTGACCAGGTTGTCCAGCAGGTTGAGGAGCACTTGCTCGAGAGCGTCCGGATCAAGGTTGGCCACGGCTCCTTGAGAATCGTCCGACCATTCGAGTTCCAACCCCGCGGATTCCAAGCGGGGACGCTGAGTTTCCAGAATACTGCCCACCGCAGAACCCAAGGCGATTTCTTCCCGGTTGTAGGTTTTCTCACCCCGTTCCAGCCTTCCGAAATCCAGAACGTTGTTGACCAGACGGGTCAGGCGCTGGCTTTCGGAAATGATGGTTTCCAAGTAACCCTTTTTCTTGGTCTCGTCCTTGACGATCCCATCACCCAGCATCTCCCCGTACATCCGGATGGTCGTCAACGGGGTCTTCAATTCGTGGGAGACGTTGGAAACGAAGGTAGTCTTGCGGACGGCTTCTAGGCTATTGCGCCGTACTTGAATAAGCAAAACGGATCCGCCAAGGAGCAAGGCGGCCACCAGGATCAGAGCGATGACCGAACTGAAGGCAAGGTATCCACCCCATTCTCCTTCGATGGAAGAACCCAATGAAAAACTCTTGTTCAGCAACCCTTCGTCCGGCAGTTCGGTCGGGGGAAGAACCACTTGGGTCGGCAGGACCCGAAAGGACTCGAGATTCCATCCCGGAAGTTCATCCCCGACGGGCACCGACACTTTGGCGAATCGGTCCGATTTGGCAGGTGCTTGACCCGCCCGGTTCACGACCGAGCCAAGATCATCCTTCAAGGCAAAGGACTCTCCTTCGACCAGGTTTTTCGGGAACGCGGTCTCAAGGCTTCGCAAGACTTCCTTGCTTTCCAGTTGCACACCATGCGTTCGAACAGGGCTTTCCTGCCTCCAACCAAACCAGGTGCAACCTTCTTCCGATCTGACGTATTCCCAACCTTCCCGGGGTGTGAACGCAACGGTTTGTAGACCCTCATCATTTTTTCCCTCCGCATCGGTTTTGGGAATAAAATAAGCGTCATTGCGAGTTTCCTGGCGAAGCTGCTTCCTATTCAATTTGCTGGAACTGTAATTATCTCCGGATGCCCAAGCGGTTGAATTTTGCTGAGGAACAGGCAAATTCTGACTAAGAAAGGACTGGGCCTGCCCATAATTCTTTTCCTCGGCCTTTTGGGTTTTCTGAAACTCTGCCAGCTTGCCTGTTGATTTCTTGTTCTTCAGGATATTCGAAAACAAAGCGGAGGAATTTTTCTGCTGCTCTTGCAGTACCTCGAGAGCCTCCTCCTGATCCAAGGTTTGTCTTTGCGAAACGTTTTGCGACAACTCTGTCTGCTGCGACGATGAAGGGAGTATATCGGCAACTTCAGAACCACCGGATACGTTGCTTTCATCTTTTGCCTGTCCGGCTTGGTCATCCGATTGGAACCAAAACGTCGGGTTGCGAGCTAGCCACTCCCGTTTCCAATCCCCAGGCTTCTCATCCCGAAGCTGGGAAAGACCGGCAGATTTTCTGCCCGCAGGAAAAGACAATC
>Ga0209667_1002420_pt1 | contig 12350 bp, 9 predicted proteins | sample SaaInlV_165m_DNA_2_FD_184682 | JGI IMG/M metagenome (GOLD analysis project Ga0209667, IMG submission 184682) | Marine microbial communities from expanding oxygen minimum zones in the Saanich Inlet - Saanich Inlet SI037_S3LV_125m_DNA (SPAdes)... | ecosystem: Environmental > Aquatic > Marine >... | reverse complement strand
TGATGCTTGGCGAGAAGTAGAAACGACCATACCATTTTGCCCATAGATTGGTTCAGTATTAGCGGAAAAAAGTTGAGAGATTAAAAGGGAAATAATGGCTAAATGTTTCATTTTAGTGAATCCAATTTATGAGTTGATTGATGCCAGTCATCAAGGAATTCATATTATCACCAAGATGCTGGAGTTTGAGTTCTTGATGAAGTGGAATGGCTTTACTATCTGCTAAGGCTTCTTGTCCGTTGAAATTTACATAAGCCAATCGGGCTGTAAATTCTTCAGGGCTTCGACCAAAAGCAGATCCAGGTAGCAGTGCCACACCCGTTTCTTTCAGAAGCGTTTCGCAAAAGGATTGGCTGTCTAAAATATTTCGTTTATGTAAGGCATCATCAAAAGGGGAAAAATCAGGAAAAAGATAAAAGGCACCTTCAGGCTTATGAATTCGAACATTCGCCTTTGTAAAGATGTCATAAATAGTTGTTCCCAATACTTTTAAAATACGTCGTGAGTGTAATAAATAGTCATCAATTTCTTTTCCGCCCTTAAACGCAGTAACAGCACCGAATTGAATTGGAGCACAGACAGAAGTATAAGTTTCACTGGCGACAGCATTCATGGGTCGGAGAAGCCAATTGAGTTCTTTTGGAAAGGAAAAAGTCCCAATTCTCCATCCACCTGCACCACACCATTTTGAGAGTCCCGAACTAACAATGGTACCTTCCGGATAGAATCGTGCTATGGAAATATGTTCACCCTCATGATGGATTCTACCATAAATCTCATCAGATAAAATGATGATTTTATTTTTCCGGGCAATATTGGCAATCGCTTTTAATTCATCTTTTGAATAAGTTTGTCCTTCAGGGTTTCCTGGATAATTTAGAATGAGAAGTCGCGGACGGCCTGGATCATTTTCTTTTTTTAAAAAATCTAATAAATGCTGAGGCATAATGCGCCATCTTTCATCATAAGACGTTGAGATAAATTTAACTTTTCGTCCAATAATATCTGCTTGCGGTTGGTAAGATACCCAACAAGGAGAGGGTATTAAGATATCCCCATAAAAAACGAGTTGGAGGATAAACATAAGTTCTTTTGATCCAGGACCAATTATTACATCTTGAGGGGCAATCTCTATCTGATCTACTTTGCCGTGAGATTCGGCAACAACGTGTTGTAATTCAGGGAGACCTTGTACGGGAAGATAATCTTTTTGATGTGCATTATCTTTTAAGGCTTGGACAACGCAATCAGGAACAGGAAAAGGTGATTGGCCCAAGCCAAATCGGTAAATGGTTCTTCCTTCAGATTGCAATTGTGCGCTTTTTTCATTAATAGAAAGAGTAGCGGATTTTCCCATACCACGGGTTCTGAGATTTAAACTATTTTGATGCATTGTAATAATTTCTGTTTTGCTAATAAACTATTTGGTGATAGCTCATTGGCTTCTAAAGTCAAAGAAATTTCTAATTTCCATTGGTGAGAATGGATGTTTTTCATAGGGCGATATTACAAAAAAATAATAAAGGATTCTCAAATATATATCCTTAGCTTAATTGTAGCGAAAACAGGAAAACATAAAATGAAAAGACTTTTCGGATATGTGCTTTACTTGAATATAATGAGCACTGTGTATCCTTGCACAACAATTCTAATTGGTAAATCTCTAAGCATAGATGGATCTATTATCCATGCTCATAATGAAGACATGGGCAAGCGAACAGTAGGGCGTTTATGGAAAGATAATTCTAATAAATCTTCTTTTGAATCAACTTGGGTGCCCTATGTTACACTGGAAAAATCAAATAAAAATTTGAGTTATTGGGCATCTGGAAACACCCAACAAGTTAATAGAGATGAGTTGAATGAAACCGTGCTTCCATATGACAATATTTTGGTAGGAATGAATGAAGATGGTTTGACCATGAGTTGCAATTGGATGTATTCGAAAGATAAAGCCATGGAGAAAAAAGGCATTCGGCGATATGCTATTCGTCAGCTTATTTTGGAACGATGTTCTGGTGCTTATGAAGCTGTTATGCTTATCGCATCCTTAATTGATTCCTATGGACAAGCAGATTGGGGTGGACTTACTTATGTTTTAGCTGATCCAAATGAAGCTTGGATTGTAGAGACAACAGCACACACTTGGGCAGCAAAAAAACTAAAAGATAATGAAATTATTGCCATTGCAAATCGTTACACTATCGGGGAAGACTTTGATCTTTCTAGTGCAAACCTTATTTCAATGGCAGTTAAAAATGGATGGTATAATCGTTCTGATGGTAAATTTAATTTTAAGAATGTTTATGGCGACCCTGAATACATGAACGAATTATATGATATAGAAAGGGAAGATAGAATATTTCAATTATTGAAATCAAAAAAAGGAAAAATAAAGCCAATCGATTTAATGGAAGTACTCAGAGACAGTTATCAAAATACGGATCAATATACGTCTCCAGCTGATTTTGAACCTTGGAGAATCACATGTCGTGAAAAAAAAGCGAAACGTCCCATTTGTACCAATCTTTGCCAATCATCTTTTGTCGCTCACTTACGTCCAAGTTTACCAAGGGATATTGGGGCTGTGTTTTGGTTTACCATGGCTACGCCAGCCTATGGTCCATATTTTCCAATTTATTCCATTGGGACGAAAATAGATGCATCTTTTTCAAAGGATAATTCTAAAGAGGCAAATACTACAGCTTGGTGGGCCTATCGCCATCTTCAAGAAAAAATGGATAAATTATCGCCAGAAATGATTAGTCAATATCGGAAGAAATCTTTGGAGATAACAAAATCATTTATTAAACAACAAGCTGATTTAGACAGCTCGCTTCAATACCATTTTCAAAAAGGAAATAAATCAAAAATAGAAACGATTGTAAATCGCAAGACAATGCATTTTTCTCTATCATCATTAAACTATGCAAAAGATGCGCTAAAGAGGATTAAACAATGAAGCAAACACATAAAAGTATTTTGAATCAAAGTATATATACTTTGATTTTATGTAATCTCATTTTTGCCCAGGTTGAAATTACAAAATTAATTGACAGAGTTGATTTAGATGGAACGTCACGAAAATATTTGTTAGATGATATTGAGCCATATACCGGAGAAGTATTATACAGATATAATAATGGAGAATATGAGTTCAAAGGCAAAATGCTCGATGGATTACAAGATGGTCATTGGATTTGGAATTATGAAAATGGACAAAAAGAGCAAGAAGGCTTTTTTAATAATTTTGCTCAGGATGGGTTTTGGCAATGGTGGTATCCGAACGGACAAATAAAACAGGAAGGTGAATTTCAAAAGGGTGTTAAACATGGCACGTGGTCAATGTGGCATTCGAATGGTGTTGTTTCCTCTGCGGAACCATATCGTAGTGGAAAGTTAGAAGGGAAACTTATTCTTTGGTTTGATTCAGGACAAAAAGAAGGAGAAGCATTATTTATTCAAGGCATTAAACATGGCTATGATCGAGGATGGTATCCAAATAGAAAAATTCGTTGGGAATATGAATGGTTCAAAGGAGTCGAGCATGGACCTCAAGTCATGTGGTTTGAAAATGGAAATAAAAAGGTAGAACATCATTTTAATAAAGGAAAACTTGATGGCGTTGTTCGTGAATGGTATCAAGAGGGTCAACAACGATTGGAAGGTTTTTTAGATTCTGGATTAATGCAGGGAACATGGTCTTGGTGGTATCCAAATGGAGATGTGGCGATGTCAGGGGAATATCTTGCCGGTACACCAACAGGTACTTGGACATGGGAATCTCCAGGCGGAAGTGGAGAATTAGAAATCAACGACAGACCAACCCAAAGTTGGGTAGATGATAAATTATTGCTTTGGGAAAAATATCATCGAAAAAAATAATCTAAACAAGAGAAGGCCTCTAAAATAAAAAAGCCCCGACATTGTCGGGGCTTTTTTATTTTCATTTAATGAATGAATTAGAAATTGTAAGACAATTTCATATAGTCATAACGACCATTCATACCGTATGGGGCAAAATTTGGATAAACAAAGGCACCATCGTTGTTGGAGCCAGTCCATTTATCAGAATAAATACCAAACGAGACAATCAGCGAAACAGGACATAAGAGGTGTTTTACAATCGGAAAAGACTTCATTCTACCTTAGACTACAAAACATCTATTGAATAGGGAAAACTAACAAATGTTGCTTAACTTTGTGTCAACTTTTTTGTATGAAGTCCAATGGATAGCAATGTCACCATTGTTTTGTGCAAACTTGGGTTACAATTCAGCTTTACAAATTTCAATTTTTCCATTTCAAAAAATGTATTAGGTTTAAAAGTAATTAGTAGCACCTTGTTGGTATAATTAAAAACCTGAACTCAAGTAGTAAGTGAAATCGTTAATTTCATGACAAAAAAAGGAGATAACCATTAAATTCGATACAAAGACAGTCCACGCCGGAATAAGGCCGGATAAAGAAACCGGCGCCATTCTTCCACCGCTTCACCAAACGGCAACCTACGTTTTGGAAGAAGTGGGGAAAGATAAAGGATTTGACTATACCCGTTCAGCAAACCCCACACGGCAGATGATGGAAGAACATCTTGCTGCTCTGGATGGAGGGAAATACGGTATTGCATTTGCCAGCGGAATGTCTGCTGTTGACAGTTGCCTAAAATTTCTAAAATCAGGCGACCATGTGGTGTGTTCCGATAATGTGTATGGTGGTGTGTTCCGACAATTTAATCAGGTACTGGTAAATTACGGGTTGGAATTTACCTACGTAGATTCATCAAATTCTGAAAATGTAGAAAATGCTATTCGTCCTGAGACCAAATTAATCTGGATTGAAACGCCTTCAAACCCCTTGCTCAAAATAACTGATTTGGAAGCGGTTGGTACCATTGCTAATAAGCATAATATTCTCTTTGGTGTTGATTCAACATTTGCCACACCGGCTCTATTGCGCCCCTTGGAATTTGGCGCAGATTTGGTTATGCATAGCATTTCTAAATACATCAGCGGCCATAATCAACTCATCGGAGGAATGGTCATCACAAACAGAGAAGATTTAGCTGAATATTTGCGATTTATCCAAAAAACTATCGGGGCCGTTCCCAGTCCCTTTAATTGCTGGCTCACCTTACTGGGTGTAAAAACTCTAGATTTGCGCATAAAAAAACATAATGAAAATGCCATGGTGATAGCCGAATATTTGGAAGCAAATCCAAAAGTAGCAACTGTTGCTTATCCGGGGTTGTCTTCCCACCCTAATCATTCAGTGGCCAAAGAGCAAATGTCCGGTTTCGGTGGCATGATTTCCTTTGAATTAAGCGGTGGAATCCAGGCAGGAAAAACGCTCATGCATTCAGTCCGTCTTGCTCAATTAGCTGAAAGTCTCGGTGCGGTGGAAACTATGATTACCCATCCGATAACCATGACACATGGGGACCTTCCAAAAGATGAACGTATCGCCAGAGGATTGACTGACGGATTAGTTCGCATTTCCGTGGGAATCGAAAATGTTGATGATATACTAGCTGATTTAAAACAAGCATTTGCAAATGTATAACCTCTTAAATGATAAAAGCTCTTTAATTATAAACCATCAAATAGGTTTTGAACCTGTGTTTTTTTCTATAGAAGAGTCGTCTTATTTAGATTATTGATAAATAATGACTGAATATAAAAAAGATTTAGGGCTAAAAGAGTCCGTTTCTATCGTCATCAATCGCGTTATTGGTTCCGGAATTTTTCGTACTCCGGCACCCATTATGGCATTAGTGGGTTGTACCTCATTGTTTGGTTTAGTTTGGGTTATCGGTGGAGTTATAACAATTTTTGGTGCTGTTATTTACTCAGAACTCACAGCCATGCTCCCAAAGTCTGGAGGTCCCTACGTTTTTCTGAAAGAAGCCTACGGACCCTATGTTGCCTTCATCCGCGGGTGGGCAATGTTTTTTGTTTCCGAGTCTGCGCCAATTGTGGCGGTGGCGTTGGTTTTTACTGACTATATAAATGCAATTTGGGAGATAACCAGTGGCACACCCTTTGGTCTTCCGGTATCTTTTACCCTTTCCCTTTTGATTATTTGGGGATTAACGGCAATAAATTTGTTCGGTGTAAACATGAGCGGAAAATTTCAGGTTTACTCCACCATATTAAAAGTAGTTGCTATGGGAGCAATTATTGGCATTACGCTCACATCCTTTTCTACTGGAAATGTAGAAAACTTCGTCAATCCTCTTTGGCCCGAAACATTTGGCTGGCACACCGTCTTAGCTGTTGGAGCAGCGTTAAGATATTCGTTCTTTGCCTTCAGTGGTTGGGAAGGTGCAACCTATATGGCTGAGGAAGTTAAAGAACCGCATAAAACGTTACCGTTGTCGATTTTCCTGGGAATCAGTGGCGTAATGGTGCTTTATCTCGGTGCAAATTTGGGCTATTTATTTCAATTGGATGTTGATGCAATCATTGAAAATAAATCAGTTGCATCTGCTGCTGCGAAAGTAGCCTTGGGCGCCACTGGTGGAATTCTTATTTCTGCTGCTGTGGCGATTAACGCATTTAGCAATATTAGTAGCCAAATTTTATGCAAAGGTAGAACCTGGCACGCCATGGCAAGAGATGGTTTGTTTTTTGAAAAATTCAAGGAACTACACCCCGTTTTCAAAACACCCAATAATGCCATGATTGGACAAGGTCTTTGGGTAACGGTCCTCCTTGTTTGTTCTTATCTTGCATCTGATTTACAGCCCAGTGGAGGAAGCTCTAATGCCTATGAAGTTATGATTGATTATTTTTCTGCTACCAGTACCATATTCAATCTATTGACCTTTGGCTCCATTTATATTTTACGAAAAAAATGGCCGGATAAAAACCGCCCATATAAAGCATTGTTTTATCCTTGGAGTATGATTGTTGTGCTTATCCTCTACTCGATGTTTTTAATTATAACATTGATTACAGCCTTTATCCCTTCTTTAATTGGTATGGCATTAACCGCAAGCGGAACTCTTTACTATTTTAAATATGTGAAACAAAGAGTAAAGAGCGAAAATTAAATTATTAAACCGGCTTGGAACAAAAGCCTTTATCTCAAAAATATGGAGTTCATCAACTGTGTTGATGTTGAATCGAGGAACGAGATTCAGGAGAATGAATGTAAAAACCCGAAATTAGCGGAAGTAAAACAACTTTTGACTTTATGACTCCCGCAAAACACACGGGATTTCTGCCGTGGATGCATTCTATTAAACTGGCATAAGTTAGTCGTATGAAAAAAATATTGGCCATGTTCTAATAATGAACGGTTTTAAATGCTGTTTATATCTTGTTGTTGAACCCCGATGAGGTTCGCATTTTATTATATCATGTTCTATAAATATACAATCTCCCGAAAAAATAATCGGGACTGTAAGCTTACGGGATTCATTATGGATAGCCGACTCCGTAGGTGTTGAATATCTGTTACTCAGGAAGATTCGTGCAATTTAGAGAGTAATACGTCAGACTTTAATCATTGCCGGATTAATAACTTCAGAAAATTAGGAGTTCTGAAAATATAAAAAAGGGCGACTGAACAGTCGCCCTTTTTTATATTGAAACAATTTCGATTAGAAATTGAGTGATAACTTCATGTAAACGAATTTACCGTTCATCCCAAAAGGTGAAAGGGCATTATAAACAAATGCACCATTATTTCCATCACCTGGTTGAGCACCTTTTTCCGGCATGACGTCAAAGAGATTATTTGCACCGGCAGATATAGTTGCCATCCCAAGGTCATAACCTACTTCAAGGTCCGTTATGAGTTTATTTCCTAAAACCTGAACCCATTCATGATCTGTTACAGATTCACCATCGGCATTAACGTAGGTACGCGTCCATTCTTTCCATGTACCTCCGGCATTTTCATCCAAAGTGAGCGGACTGTCATTTACGCCATCACCATCATGATCTTTCTTATAAGAATTCCGGCTTAAGGTTTCCCCAACTTTCCAAATATGATATTTAGCATACCAGTTACCTTTAGAGAGATTTGTTGTTAAATGGAGATTGTCTTTAGGCTGTGAACTTTCCATTGTACGACGCTCTTGATTGTCAAAAAGAGTAGCATCTGCGTTCAACACATCTGCTAAGCCAGAAGGTGTTCTTACCTCAGTTATTTCTGTGGTTGTCGTGTTGTAAGCAAGGGTTAGATCAAGATCTGCCATACCAGCTAAACTCATTGAATAAGCTGCTGTTAAATCTAATCCGGTTGTTTTTGTATCAACACCATTAAAGAAAAAACGACCACTTGTTGCTTCAGGTACACCACTTGTTTTAAGAAGCTCAGCGATTTTTATACCCAAATCACTATCACCGGCTTTAAAGTTACCAGTCATAACAATCCTGTCCGTAATGGTCACTGAGTATGCATCCAGTCCTAATCTGATACCACCTAGATTTGCATTTAAACCCGCACTCAAATTAAATGAGTTTTCGGGAGTGAGTTCTTTTGCGCCCAATGCTTGAGAAAATGGATTATCAACAGGGAAGTTACCCACTTCGTATGCAAGAGTCTGCCCATAAGTTGAAGATCCAGGATCATCATCTAACCTAAAGTTAGTTGCCACTTTAGATTGGAACGCCTGAGCTAAAGCAGGAGCTCTAAAACCAGAACTAACTGCACCTCTAGCAACAATACCATCAGAAACTTCATATCGAACAGTTCCTTTGAAATTTACAGTTGATCCAAAATCACTGTAATTTTCAAACCGCAATGCACCGCCTAAACGTATCGAACCGAGATCCATTTCAGCATCTGCGTAACCGGCATAACTTGTTCTGTCTGCATTTTGTGTAGCAGCTGCGTTAGAAGGTCTAAAACCACTAAAACATTGGCAACCGCCACCAGCTGTATTTGAATTAACACCATAAATCATAGTGTCTCCATAAGCAAGGCCAACTGAGTCATCAGCCGTAGGGGAGTAAGAATCCCAACCAGTAATGTTTGTCCCAGCTTGTCCATTGGCATATGAAGCTGTTTCACCCGCATAAATACGATAACTTTCTTTACGCATTTCTGCTCCAACAGCTAAATCTATATCACCCATTTGAGTTGTTAAATCTAGATTGTTGGTTGATTGAGTAAATACAAAGCCACCAATATCATATTTGCGTAATTGTTCAGGGCCAAAAGAGGCATTGGTACTTAACATGTTGAAATGGAAATCATTAGAACCATAAGTATTACTCACATCATAACTCCAGTTTCCAAACACACCTTCCATGCCAGATGACATAGAAAAGTCTGTTATTGTAGGTTGAATGTGAGGAACAAATCCTGTGGGGTTTGAACTTAACCACGTTTTGTTACCTTGGTTTGGTTTACGTGTATAACAACCGGTATCTGCATGGCGAATAGTGTAACCACCAAATGAATAGAACCGTTTATCGCCAACAGGCAATTCTGAATTATACATAGCGCCAAAATTGGTTTTGGCTTGGTCGCCCCAAATCATTCTTTGAGGGTTAATATACCAATCACTACCTGGCTGTAAGCGCTGAGTTTCAGCTTCATCATCAGACCAATAATCTGAATTGACTTCATACAAACGAGCCGCTTGAAAACCGACACGGTTTGAAGCTTCTTTCGTGCGAATTTCCCCAGCAATCATCAAGTAACCATCATCACCCAGTTTAACACTATTGTTGTATTGGATTTGAAGCTGCTTACCATCTGTGACTAAAAAATCTTCACTTCCGGTAATATGTGCTTCTGATCCTGGAACTACAGTATTAACATCAACAGATCCCGTTGGGTTCCATTCGTAGCGTTGGCCATTTCCAACCCAGTCATAAAGATTAGCACTTTCGGGAATTGCTTCAGCAATATGATTGTTTTCTCCTCTATAAACCGAGAAAGTTCCACCATCATTATCTGTTTTCAATACAATATTGATAACACCGGCAATAGCATCAGAACCGTATTGAGCGGCAGCACCATCACGTAAAACTTCTATTCGTTGAATAGCAGCTGCAGGGATGGCATTAAGGTCAACGCCTGTATCACCACGACTAGGACTACTATTTACATGAACTAATGCGGTCGTATGACGACGTTTTCCGTTTATTAGAACTAATACTTGTCCAGATGAAAGCCCACGAAGTGTCATGGGACGAACTGAATCAGATCCATCTGAAATAGATGTTTTAGGCATATTGAACGATGGAGCAAGTGCCTGAAGAATCTGACCCGTTTCGGTAAACCCAGCTTTGCGGATTTCTTGTGCAGTAAACACATCAACGGGGACAGCTAGATCTTGCGCTGAGCGTGCAAAGCGGGATCCAATAACGGAAACGGCTTCACCTGCTAAAGCAGACATTTCAAGTGCGAAATTCAAGGTTGCTTCCCCCGAACCAACATTTACAGATAGTGTTTTTGAGTGATAGCCAATGTATGATGCTTTTATACTGTAAGCACCTGATGCTACGCCTTGAATTGCGTAAACTCCAGTTGCATCAGTAGCAGCTCCTAGACTCGTCCCCACAACCTCAACATCTGCACCCGCTAATGGATTGCCATTACTATCAGTAATGGTTCCAGAAACAGTCTGCGCAAATAGTGGCAGGGATAATGAAATGAATAACAAAACTCCTGTGAGTTTTTTCATTCGTGTCCTCCTTGTTTTTTGTTTATGTGAAATAATCATAGAGAATCCATCAAATTCTAAGAATTGCCTCAAATGATTTTCGTAATGTAGGACTATATGGGAGCAAAGGGCAAGACTTTAATTAAGATGGAAAATGGGTACATATTCTGTCCAAAATTATGGAGTGAATTGTCTCTGCCAATTCATACGCTGAAACATGAAGCGTAATTGAGTCGAAAGAGAATTTGTGGAACGAGAATCCCTTCTCGTCCTTTAGCACAATCAGGGGTGATTATGCCACATTTCCTTCTCGTTCTTTAGCGCAATCAGGGATGATTCTTTCGATTAATTGTTGCCAGAGTGATAGCAAAATATATGAAGCTGATTTATTCTCACCACTTATAAGACAAAGAGAAACCGAATCCCAATGAATTTTCATTGCGTCCATAGGCATATTTTACAGGATCTTGAAACATCTCTTCGCCATTAATGACCAAATCCAATAATATGTCGCCATAATGAATTCCCACACCAAATGAAGGGGAAACGGCTAATCCTGATTTTGCTTGGAAATCATATTTTTTAACAAATCCAATTCGGAGTAAGGACCAATCGGTAATGTGACTTTCTACACCTAAAGTTAAATGGGGAAAATAAAGAAGCGTTGAATCCTGATTGTATTGTTCATTACTAATTCCAAATGCAAATGATAGTGTGGTGTTTTCAGAAATATCCATATTGGAAAATAAATCAAACCGTCCTTCAATAAGTATTGTGGAGGTATCCAACGCAGTACTCTTATATTGTAAGGCCATACTTTGAAATTGAAGGAAATTAAATGAACGCCTAAAATTAAATTGGATATTAGCGTGGGAAAATTCATCATCATATAAAAGCCCGATTTCACCCCAAGGTCTTTTCGTGCCAAGTGCAATACGATTGATGGTTGAAGGCAAAACCGTTTCATCGATTTCAGCCGTTGAGGTATCATCTTCTACAGTGCCAATATGATTGACACCAAGTCCAATGCCCCAATTCCCTTTTCCCCAGAAGAAATTAAAAATATCATTTTCAGATGTATCGCCACTCCAAAACCCCCATTTAGTTTCATCTCCCCAAATGAGTTTAAAATCTCGTCCATTTGTTTGCGCTAAATTGCTCTGAGTGAGACTTTGAGGAAAGAGATGGATATTGGCATCATCATCTGGCCAAAATATGGGATTCCCACCTAAGGCTACAATACGGTGATTTGAACCCATAAGTAGAGAGGAAAAAAGAATAAAAAAGATAAAGCTGTTGTGACTGAAATTTTTTAAAGGCATCATGGTAAGTAATTTTGTTTGGTTTGTTGATTTTCAGTTAGGAGAAATCTAAAATCAGTAATCGTTAATCGGTGTTGGATATTCAAAGAAGAAGCTTTCTGATTGCAGAACAAGGAATGCTGATTGCAGATTTTTGAACAATTCATGGTTTCATATTTTTTTGTGCTGTTTCAATTACTTTTAACAAAAATGTAACTAATCGTTAATCGGTGTTCTCTATTCAATTTTTTAAAGAATATTTTCACTTCCCCTACTTTTAACGCATGAACACTTTTACTATTTAGTCCATTTTATCCCGAATAAAATTCAGAATTTGATCCGACGAAATCCGTGTTTGTTCTTGCGTATCTCTATCACGGATGGTTACGCTATCATCCTCCATGCTTTGGTGATCTACGGTA